>Ga0137407_10001970_pt1 | contig 13486 bp, 15 predicted proteins | sample CZOMad2_2_16fung_FD_108410 | JGI IMG/M metagenome (GOLD analysis project Ga0137407, IMG submission 108410) | Vadose zone soil fungal communities from Angelo Coast Range Reserve, California, USA - CZOMad2_2_16fungal (Illumina Assembly) | ecosystem: Environmental > Terrestrial > Soil > Vadose...
GCTTTGCAACATCATATCCCCATTTTGCAACAGGATCATTTACGTGCAAAAATGCTTTCCGCAGAACTGACAAAAAAATACTTCGTAGAAAGTATGATGCCTGTTGAAACCAATATTATTATTTTTGATGTGAATCCGTCTTACGGCGCTAAGGCTATTGCGGACGCATTCAGGAAAAAAAATATACTGGTAATCGCTATTTCACCAACCCAGGTAAGGTTTGTAACTCATTTGAATATTTCTGATGATATGATCCATGATGCCATTCGGGTCATTCAGCAATTATAATACAACCCGTAACAAATGGCCGCATATTTGTTTTGTATATGCCCAGGCTCACTTCAAAGCTGTTGTCTTATTTTTACTCTTTAATAGGTTAAATATATGTTTCCTAAAATATCTCCCGTTCAAACAAAAGCATGGCAACAATTGCAGGATCATTATAATAAAACAGGACGACAGCTGGTCATGAAAGATTTGTTCCAGAATGATCCTGACCGGTTCAAAAAATTTTCATTGCATACCGGTGATATTGTTTTTGATTATTCAAAAAATATAATCACAGATGAAACCCTTTCACTTTTGTTGCAACTGGCGGAAGAATGTAAATTAAAAGCTGCTATTGAAGCTATGTTCAATGGTGAAAAGATAAATGAAACGGAAAACCGGTCTGTGTTACATATTGCGTTAAGAAATATTTCGGGAGAACCCGTATATTCCGATGGTAAAGATGTAATGCCTGATGTAAAAAAAGTACTGGAGCAAATGAAGACATTCAGTAAAAAAATTCATTCAGGCGAATGGAAGGGCTATACAGGCAAAAAAATAAAATATATTGTCAATATCGGAATTGGCGGGAGTGATCTTGGACCGGTGATGATTACAGAAGCGTTAAAACCTTATTGGGTGGAGGGAATACAAACTTATTTTGTATCCAATGTTGATGGAACACATATTGCCGAAACGCTTAAGAAGATCACAACTGATGAAACCATTTTCCTGGTTGCATCCAAAACTTTTACCACACAGGAAACAATGACCAATGCTTTTACTGCGCGCAAATGGTTTATAGACGCAGCAAAAGATGAATCGCATATCGCCAAACATTTCGTAGCGCTCTCCACCAATGAAAAAGATGTGATAAAATTCGGTATTGACAAGGCCAATATGTTTGAATTTTGGGATTGGGTAGGTGGCAGGTATTCATTATGGAGTGCTATTGGGTTATCAATCGCCCTTACAATCGGCTATGAAAATTTTGAATCTTTATTGAAAGGCGCACATGAAACGGACGCGCATTTCCGGGATACAGCATTTGAAAAAAATATTCCTGTTATCATGGCCCTGGTAGGGTTATGGTATCGGAATTTTTTTGGCGCACAAAGCGAGGCGATACTTCCTTATGATCAATACATGCACCGGTTTGCTGCTTATTTCCAACAGGGAAATATGGAAAGCAATGGAAAAAGCGCTGACCGCAATGGGAATCTGGTAAATTATTCAACCGGGCCGGTTGTATGGGGTGAACCCGGAACGAATGGACAACATGCATTTTACCAGCTTATTCATCAGGGTACGATTTTAATACCCTGTGATTTCATTGCTCCTGCTATCAGTCATAATCCTATCGGTGACCATCACCCTAAATTATTGTCCAATTTTTTTGCACAGACACAGGCTTTGATGAATGGAAAAACAAAGGAAGAATTGTTGACCGAAAAAGCGGATCCTTCCCTGATTCCGTATAAATCGTTTGCCGGCAACCGACCCACAAATTCTTTTATGATAAAAAAAATAACACCATTTACGTTGGGGGAACTGGTTGCTCTTTATGAGCATAAGATATTTGTCCAGGGAATTATCTGGAATATTTTCACGTTCGATCAGTGGGGCGTAGAATTGGGAAAACAACTGGCAGGTAAGATTCTCCCTGAACTGGAAAATAATGACGAAATAAATTCTCACGATGCATCTACCAATGGACTGATTAATTGGTATAAGCGGTCAAAAAAATAAATAAGTATTTATCGCTTCAGAACATTTTTATAAAAAAGGCAGTGTAGATACACCGCCCGTACTAACGATTGCTTGCCTAATGAAAAACTATAAATAACTGGGTAGATGGAACTACCATAAAAGACTTTACAACCTCTACCTCTTCGCTAAAATAAGAGATACTCCTTTTTTTGGCCACGATACATTCCTAAAAAAAATAAATAGCGGACTACAAAATCAAACGTATTTAATCGCATATGGATGATAAATATTTCAAAACAAAAATATAGGCATAACATTTGCCTACCAAATTAGTAGACTAAAAGATTTATTTTTTTCTCCAGGACCATCAGAAAAAAATGCATAATAAAATGTTAAAACCCCTTACGTGGAATGTGTTTTGCAATTGATCGGTGAGGGCCGGTAATAATCACATCATCCTGTGATGTATATGCGAGAAAATAATTTTCAACAAAAAGAATAAAACATGCCTATATACGTTTTTGGTAGGTACTTAATCCAATTTTCGCCCATAACCTGTCACTCTATGCAAATTCTTCAGAAAACTGCAGCCAAGATCCGTATAATTACGAAGAAGCAATTACGCTTGTATATTAGCATTATTTTATTACTGGTTTGTGCATTATATATTACTTCTGTGTTGAGTAATAAGGTTCATTTCAATTCCGACGGTGGTAAGGCCAATATAGGACAGGTTACTCCCAAAGATTCTGTTAAGACAGCTGCTCCAGCCGTTTTGGATACGGTCCTATATGATCAAAAACTAAAAAAAATCACCAATGGGGATTCTTCAGGCCGCTGGCCTGTAAAAACTGCCTATCCCAGTGCCGGAGCCATCCTTCCTTTTAAAAGAATTGTGGCATATTATGGCAACCTGTATTCCAAAAAAATGGGCATATTGGGAGAATATCCTACTGCAGAGATGTTGCAGAAATTAGCCGTTGACATAAAAAAATGGGAAGTAGCTGATTCCACCATGGAAGTTCAGCCTGCATTACATTATATAGCCGTTACTGCTCAGGGTATGCCAGGCAAAGGCAATAAATATCGCTTACGCATGCCTTTCAAACAGATCGATTCTGTTTTAAAAATGGCAGCTCGGATCAACGCCATCGTATTTTTAGATATACAAATTGGAATGAGCACTTTACAGGAAGAAATTCCAGCCCTGGAAACTTACCTGAAAATGCCACAGGTACACCTTGGAATTGACCCGGAATTTTCAATGAAAACAGGCAAAAAACCAGGAACAGTAATTGGTACAATGGATGCTGAAGATGTGAATTATGCCATAAAATACCTTGGTAATTTAGCCAAAGCTAATAACCTGCCTCCAAAAATATTGGTCGTGCACAGGTTTACACAACCAATGATCACTAATTATCGGAAAATTCAGACAAATCCGGACGTGCAGGTTGTTATGGACATGGATGGATGGGGTGCTCAATCAAGAAAATTCACAAGCTATAAGGATTATATTTCCAGGGAACCGGTACAATTCACCGGATTTAAATTATTCTATAAAAATGATTTCAGGGAGGCCAATAGCCGTATGCTAACTCCCGAAGAGATCCTCAAACTAAAACCACAGCCGGTTTATATTCAATATCAATAGTCAGTGCTACTACCTAGGATTCTTTTTGAAATAATTATCGAGGGAAAGCGGACCGCCCACTTCGATAAGAAATAAAAAAAGAAGTACAAGAATCACCAATGCAAAACCGGTTTCAGATCCTGTAGAAACAATTCCATTCCGGGTATTCATAAAAATCACGGCACCAATCAGGATTGGTATTTGCAAAAGGACTGCCCAGCGGGTTAATAAACCAATAATTATTAGAAATCCACCCAGGAGGTGGGCCATTGTTATCGACAATGGCAGCCAATCACTACTTTTTGCAACAATGCTGCCCGAAATGAGTTGATTGAGCACAACAGCATTATTCATGAAAGAAATGCCTTTGATGAACAGGCACAAACCAAGTATCACGCGCAATACTACCAGCCATCGCGGGTGATGAGTAGTACTCCAATGTTGAATTTGTTGTAGTGTACCCATATGCTTATATTTTAAAATGAATATGAAGAAATGCCAAAGAGCTATGCGAGGAATTAGGTTATATTCCTGAACATTGTTTGCCAGATATTGATTATCGCACATTCAATAATCAATATCCAATCCTTGAATTCACATCCATATTAAAATTACAATTTTCTTTTATGGAAGTCAAGTCATCAATTGAATCAATGTATGGATTGACGGATAACCATGTAGGCAATAATACACAATAATAAAATGAGGATGATGGCAAAATATATCCAGGAATATTCAGGCAAACGTTTTTTTTCGCGGCGTAATTTTTTCTTTTGTAAGTGATTATGCAGTTCCTTATTCAATTGGTCAACATATGCCTGAAGCTTGCCTTTATCTTTAATATGTTCCAGCCCTTCTACAGCATCGTTGATAAGACTGCTTTCAGCCATCAGCTTTTCTATTTCATGTTTTTCCGTGTCTGATAACTTATTATTGAGATAATCCATCAGCTTCTGAGGATCAATATCTTTATTGCTATGTGATATTATGTTAAAAAATTCCGGGTTCATAATTTGTGATCATGGTTCATAGTTCATAGTTAGAGAGCCTTTACCATGAACTATGAACTTTTATTTAGTTTCTTGTCTAATAAAATTTTCAAATTTCTTTTACCATTTTGAATATGACTTTTTACCTGCATCAACGTAAAACCCGTATTTTCTGTAATCTCCTGGTATGATTTCTTTTCAAGATAAAACAAAATTAAACACTGATTTTGCTCCTGATTCAGTTCTGCCAGGGAATTCGTCATGAGCTCCAGCATATGATCCTTCTCCATGTGATTGTTTTCACCTGCCGTTTCCTCAACAGGTGCAGCCAGGTTTTCAGAAATTGCTGCTGATGATTTTCCATGGCGGTTCCTGAGTTGCATAAGACAATGATTCCTGGCAACTGTATAGATCCATGACCTAAAATAGGTTACTTTATATTTATTCAATTCAGTTATTGCCTTCAGGAAAATCTGCTGCACACTGTCTTTTGCTTCTTCCTCATTTTTCAAATATTTCATACAAACACCCAGTAATAGAAGAATATATCGCTCAAGCAAAAGACCGAGCCAGTCGTTATTATGGTCTGCATAAAAACGGTCAAGTAATTCCTGATCAGTTAAATGGCTATAACTATCTTTATTCACAAAGTTTAAAGTAGACAATTTCTTTCTATGAGATGCGGTAAATAGAATTTTTCACAATTATTTTTGCAGTGTGGATTGAGACCGTCTGACCAGTTTTAAATTTTAACTCTATTTATGCAATTAGCCATCTGTAGTGTGCCCGTTAGTCCATTAAGAGCAGAGCCATCTCATAAGGCAGAAATGGTCAGTGAACTGTTATTTGGAGAGTCTTGCGCAATCGTTGACAGTTCAACGAACCATTGGATAAAGGTGAAATGTAAATATGATGGTTATGAAGGGTGGTGCCAGGACAACCATCTGACGGAAACAGACCAGGCTGTTTACGATGAAGAAAAGGGGCTGACACGCAAATGGGTAACCGAAATAGCGTATAATGGACATCCAATGTATGTGCCCATGGGCAGTTCCCTGATGCAAATGAAAAGAGGTATTGCATCGTTGAAAGAAAACCTTGTTTGTTATAACGGAAAAATATGGAACCCTTTTAAAGCAAAAAAAAATAAAAAGTCAGTCAGGCGATTGGCTTTTTCTTTTTTGAATACGCCATATTTATGGGGCGGGAAAACTGTATTCGGCACCGATTGCAGTGGATATACTCAAACTGTTTTTCGTTTCCTGAATGTTCCCTTATTGCGGGATGCTTGGCAACAGGCGACCCAGGGATCTTTGATAGATTCCCTGGAAAATGCATCATTTGGTGATCTTGCTTTTTTTGATAATACCGATGGGAAAATTACTCATGTCGGTATTTTATTGAACGATCATAAAATTATCCATGCTTCAGGGAAAGTTCGGGAGGATAAAATAGACAATGAGGGAATTATTAACCTGGAAACACATCAGCATACGCATAGGCTTAAAGTAATTAAAAGAAACTTCTGATTTATTCTGATTAGGCTTCTGATTTTTTTTAATTAAAACGAGTATTTTCACAAGAAACGATTTTATTTTTTTTAAAGGGGAACCAAAAAAAATCAGAAGCCTAATCAGAATAAATCAGAACAAATCAGAAGTTCATTTATCAAAAAACAACATTTTACCGGCAATAAATATTAATACAACAGCGAATATTTTTCTCAAAACGGACTCCTGCATGCCCAGTGATATTTTGCTGCCAAAATAACCGCCGATAATAAAACCAACAAAAAGAATAATAACCACCTTCATATCAATATATCCTTTTTTATAATAGTTCATAACTGCCAAAATACCGGCAGGCAATAATAAAATGCCCAGTGAAGTGCCCATTGCCTGGTGCTGATTGAATCCAAGAATATAAATAAGTGCAGGTACGATAATAATTCCCCCACCTACGCCAACCAGGCCGCTGAGCATGCCGGCGGCAAGGCCAACCAATATGATAAGAGCAATGGTTTGTATTGACATGTTAATTGGATTCGGAGTTTTAATAATGACTTACTTAATAAGGAAATGTTCTTTGTAAGAGGCAATAGCGTCTTCAATGACTTTTAATGCAACGGTTTTGTCACCGAATTCTTCAACGACCACCGTTTTGTTTTCAAGCTTTTTATATTCTTCGAAGAAATGTCTTAGCTCTTCAAAGAAATGTTTTGGAAATTCTTCAATATTATTATAATGATTTACACTTGGATCTCTTGCTGCCACTGCAATGATCTTGTCATCTGCATCACCACTGTCAATCATTTGCATAACGCCCATTATTTTCGCTTCTACCAGGCATAGAGCCTGGACCGGTAATGAAGTAATGACCAATATATCCAAAGGGTCTTTATCATCTCCATAAGTTTGGGGAATAAAACCATAGTTAACGGGATAATAAAATGAAGAATAAATAACACGATCCAATTTTAGCAAGCCGCTATCCTTGTCGATTTCATATTTTGCCCTAGAACCTTGCGGAATTTCAATAATTGCATTGACAATCCTTGGAGCATTGCTACCGTATGGTACACCATGCCAGGGGTGGGAAACAGTCATCATACGAAATAATTGTTGTGTCACAAACCTACTCGAAAACAATCATTGCGCAAAGAGATTTCACCGAACGGTTTCCGTTTTACATGAAGTATAAAAATTTTTAACCGGCATGCCTGGGTTTATAATACAGAACATTCACTTTTTCTGTTGTAATAAGTCCGCCTCGTCCGCATTGATCGAACAGTGTTTGCACAGTTGATAAAAAGGCATCGATTTTTGCTTCGGTATCGATTATTTCAATAACGATAGGAAGGTCTTCGGATATATCAATCAGTTTAGCTGTATGAATTGTCGTACTCGCACCGTACGACATGATGCCTCGTAATACTGTTACGCCGGCAATACCTTCTTTTCTTGCTGCTTTTAAAACCACTTCATACAAAGGTGTATGACCGATCTTGTCTATCTCTCCCATAAAAATCCTTAACAATTTTGATTGTCCATCGAGTTGCATAAAATAATCAGATTAACTTGAGTATAAGAATTCCGCAAAATGTGGCTGTAATTCCCAAAATTACGCTACCCGCAATATATAATCCGAGGTATAAAAAATCACCACTTTTCAGGAGGTTCATATTTTCATATGCAAAAGATGAAAAAGTAGTGTAGCCACCGCAAATGCCAGTTGTTAAAAATAATCTCCATTCAGGAGTGAGTATATTTCCCCTTTCTGCCAGGCCATAAAAAAGACCGATCAAAAAACAGCCCATGATATTCACTGCAAAGGTACCGAAAGGGAAAGAGTGGGGATACCAGGCATACAAATATTTCTGACAGAGAAACCGGGCTGCACTTCCCAAGCCTCCGCCAAATCCAACCAACAAGATATTCCTCATCATTATTTTTTGGGGTTGATATTTTCTTTTTGATTCAAGGTATCCTTTGGATTAAAGGGATCTTTCAAATTCATGTCGTCTTTAGAATTCAGGATTTCTTTAAGATCCACCAGCCATTCACCGCTTATCCTGACGATTTTGATAGTAGTCGTATCTTTTTTATAACTGTTGGAATAAGTAAAAGTGGAAATGGAATCATTTAGCGGTTGTATATTGATCACCAAAATATCGGCATCCTTGTATTTCCTTTTTGAATCCACATCCAGCCTGTCATAATCTTTTTTCCATTTATTCATTAATAACCTGTTGGTAGAATCCTGGAACAAATAGAATTCTGCTTTGGTGTCATCTCCGTCAAGCGAGGCGCGTATAAATTCTCTCCCTGCGTCTTGTGCATCTTCGGCCTTTTTAAATGTTCTTCCGGTATTACAGGCGGCCAATAGCAATATCAATAATGGAATGAATAATTTTTTCACTTCAAAGTTTTTAATATGCAAATATAAAAGCCCGTAGATAATTCCACAGGCTGGGGTTATTGTTTCAAAGGGAGGTTTGCTATCATTTTTATGAAACAGGACCTGTTTCATTATTCTTTTCTCTTTCGTATGCTTTGATGATCGCTTTTACCAATCGGTGACGCACCACATCTTCTTCATCCAGTTCAATATGGGCAATACCATCAATGTTTTTGAGGATATACAAGGCCTTTCCAAGTCCACTTTTCTGATTTTTAGGCAAATCGATTTGGGTCAGGTCACCAGTGATAATGGCTTTTGCCGTAGGACCAATTCGCGTAAGGAACATTTTCAATTGCAGCTCCGTAGCATTTTGCGCTTCGTCCAGTATGATAAATGCATTATCCAATGTACGGCCACGCATATACGCCAATGGTGCAATTTCAATTGTTCTTGTACTCATATAATACCCGAGTTTGTCAGCCGGGATCATATCATCCAATGCATCGTATAAAGGACGCAGGTAAGGGTCAATTTTTTCTTTCAGATCACCAGGTAAAAATCCAAGATTCTCACCGGCTTCCACTGCGGGGCGTGTCAGGATGATCTTTTTAACCATCTTATTTTTTAACGCCCTTACTGCCAGCGCAACAGCTGTATAAGTTTTACCGGTACCGGCAGGACCTACGGCAAAAACGATATCATTTTTTTCAATGATGGCCACAAGCCGTTTCTGGTTAACGGTGCGGGCCCGCACTGTTTTCCCATTCGGGCCGAACACAAGAATATCATTCGGGTTCCTGTCTACAAAATGATCCACTGTTTCAGCATCGTCACCACCAAGAATCTGCTCAAAATAGTTTTCACTTACATGACCGTTTCTTTCCAGGTACTGTAATAGCAGGTCTATTTTTTCCTTCGCAGTTCCTACCTGCTCAGGTGATCCGCTGAGTTTGATTTGCGTGCCTCGTGAAAGGATCTTAAGGAGAGGAAATTTCTTTTTTAATATATCCAATTTGCCATTGTTTACCCCGAAGAATTCAATAGGGTTTACGGTTTCAAGGTTGATAATAGTTTCAGTCAAATTCAATCATTTAAAGTTCACAATAATTATACCTCACCAAGGGTACAGTACTAACTCGTCGTATTCAAATGTAATTATTTGAAATTGTATTTATGCAAAGTTACTTATTCACAACGTGTTAATAAACGAAATATTTTGGAAAAGACTGTTAAATGAGGAAATAAAAAATAAGAAACTAGAAATAAGAAATGAGGAAGTGAATTAATTTCAGTCGATGGGTAGGTGTTTATGTATATCTTTTAAAAAAAATATTTTATAAATGAATGAACATTCATTTATCTTTATACTCCATGCGGATAAAAGATGAAAATAAAGAACACGCCATCAGGAAAAAAACAATTGAAATTATTGTTAAGGATGGGGTGGATGGATTGAGCATGCAGAAACTCGCAAAAGCAGCCAAAGTATCTCCTGCAACAATTTATCTTTATTTCAAAAACAAGAACGACCTGATCACGCAGGTTTACCTGGATGTGACAAAGAAGATGACCGAAGCGTCTCTTAAAAATTTCAACCCGGATATGCGTTTTGCAGAAGGATTGCGCGTGCAGTGGGCAAATCGCGCTAAATTCTGCCTGAAATATCCCCTGGAAAATCAATTTATGGAACAGCTCCGGAACACACCTTTCCATTCAAAAGCCATACATGTAGAAGGTGAATCATTCGGAGAAATTATGCGAAAATTTATTACGCGTGCAGTGGAAAGAAAAGAGATGATTCCATTCCCTTCTGTTGAGGTTTTCTGGGCGGTTGCTTATGCGCCTCTTTATCTGCTCATCAGGTTTCACCAGCAGGGAAAAAGCTTTAACAAAAAATTTGTAATGACTGACGAGAAGATGCGGCAAACATTGACATTGGTGATCAAGGCGCTGTCACCCTGATTTTTTTTGATTGCGTTAAAAAAATAAACATCTGTTCAGGAATTCGGCCGGTGAAAGGGAAATTGAATCCTGCCTTTGAAATAATGTGGTTAGCCGGTTATTATTCTGTATTTACCTGACGGGTATTTCGGGATATTTTTTTTGAAAAGATGTTTGCTAAAATATTCCGGTTGCTCAATCGTCTCAGGAAAACAGGGCGCAGCCGATTTGAACAGGCATCGGTTCGCAATGATTCATTTGTTTAACATCAATGACTATGGAAAAAAAGTCTGGTCCACCAAATAATGTGAAGAAAAAAGCACCGAGTGTATTCAGCCTGCTTACACCATATCGTGGCATGATCGTGCTGCTTATTTTTTTGGCCTTACTCAGCAATGGCATCAACCTGACATTACCTAAAATAATAGCCGGCGGTATCGACGCTTATCCCAATCACTATATATTGAAATCTGTGCTGATTAAATTTTTATCAGCAGCAGGTTTCATTTTTATTTTTGCCTATCTGCAAGGTGTGGTGCAGACATATGCGTCTGAACGGGTAGCAAGAGATCTTCGTTACCGGATCGCTTCTAAAATTTCAATGCAAAGCCACGCTTATATTGAACAAGCCAATCCATCAAAATTATTAACCAATCTGACTGGCGATATCGATTCGATTAAAATGTTTGTTTCGCAGGCCATTGTCTCTATCGCTTCATCAATTATTCTGATTATTGGAACATGTATCATGCTTTTTACCATCAATTGGAAACTTGCATTGACCATTGTTGCCATCATACCCATTATAGGTGGTTCATTCTTTTTTGTATTGAAGAAGGTGCGTATAATATTTATTAAAAGCAGGCAGGTGATTGACAGGTTGAACAAAGTGATCAATGAAAGTATCCTGGGTGCGGCTACTATCCGTGTCGTTAACTCACAGCGATATGAGAATGATAAATTTTATAACGCAAATACAGAAGCAAAAAATTTAGGGTTGAGCATTCTTCGGTTGTTTGCCTGGCTTATACCAATTATCGTCCTTACGGCTAGCATGGGCGGAATAAGCATTCTTGCCCTGGGAGGTCATTTTGTAATAAACAACAGCATGACAATGGGTAATTTCGCAGCCTTTAACAGTTATCTTTTCATACTCATATTTCCTATACTGGTGATAGGTTTTATGAGCAACGTTATCGCGCAGGCAACTGCCAGTTATGAACGCATCCATGTTGTACTTCATGCGCCCGAGCCACCTGAAAACGGTACTATAAAAGATGTCCTTCGCGGCGATATTACGTTGAACAATGTGTCGGTATTTTATGGACAGAAAGCCGCATTAAAAAATATTAATTTTTCTGTTAGTGGTGGCTCCCGCCTCGCCATAATTGGCCCAACTGCTGCAGGTAAAACACAATTACTATACCTGTTGACAGGACTGATAAATGCAAATGAAGGGACTGTTGAATTTGACGGTAAAAGCATCGACAGCTATAATAAGGAGAACTTTTATAACCATGTAGGTTTTGTTTTCCAGGACAGTATCATGTTTAATATGAGCATACGCGAGAATATTGCATTCAGTGATAAGGTTACTGATGAATATCTTGCTAAAGCTATTGCAACAGCCGAGCTAAAAGATTTTATCGATTCACTTCCGGATAAACTGGATACGATCGTGTCAGAAAGAGGCACCAGTCTTTCAGGCGGTCAAAAACAACGCATCATGCTTGCAAGGGCACTGGCTATAAATCCAAAAATTTTATTGTTGGATGATTTTACTGCGCGAGTGGATACGAGTACCGAAATGAAGATATTGAAGAATGTTAAACAAAATTATCCGGGTATTACACTTATTTCAGTAACACAAAAAATTGCATCTGTTGAGCATTTCGATCAGGTAATTGTTTTGATGGAGGGTGAGATTATAGCGACAGGAACTCATAAAGAACTGATGGTGTCAAGCACGGAATACGTTCAAATTTATAATTCACAACAAAGTATTAGCAATTATGAATTACAAGCTCGATGATATTTCTGCACAGCAGCAAAAAACTTCCACGATAAAGGCATTGCGAAAATTATTGCAACTTATCAGGGAGGAGCGCAGAACCCTGTTCCTGGCATTGTTCGCGATTTTTGCAAATTCTGGTCTTAACCTGCTTAATCCTTTTGTAGTAGGTTATACTATCGATAAATATATACTCCATAAAAATTATCATGGTGTATTGTTGTTTTCAGGTTTGCTGCTCCTGATGTCTATGCTTGCATTTGTAGCCAGTTATCTTCAAACAAGATTGATGGGTGGAGTTGGACAAAGAATGTTATTTAAACTGCGCAATAGTCTTTTCAGCAAGCTCCAGGAGCTACCCGTTGCATTCTTCAATCAAAATAGAGCTGGTGATTTGATTTCAAGGGTGAATAATGACACAGACAAAATAAACCAGTTCTTCTCTCAGTCTTTGATGCAGTTTATCGGTTCGATTGTTACTATGACTGGCGCCGGTATTTTTTTGCTTGTTATCAATTTCCGTTTAGGGATTGCGGCCCTGGTGCCGGGATTATTGATATTCTTTTTCACCAAAGCAACTTCACAATGGGTGAAAAAAAAGAATGCCGTCAGTCTAAAAAGTACTGGTGGCCTGAGTGCAGAAATACAGGAAAGTCTCAATAATTTTAAAGTGATCATTGCTTTTAACCGCAGGGATTATTTCAGGGAGCGTTTTAAAGATGTCAATAATCACAATTATGTTGCAGCTATCGGTGCGGGAATTGCCAACAACGTCTTTATACCTGTATATGGATTTTTAGCAAGCTTTGCACAATTGATCGTGCTTACGGTCGGTATATACCTGATTTCGATTGGGCATTTTTCAATAGGTCTGCTGGTAAGTTATCTATCCTACGCAACAAATTTTTATAATCCATTGCGCCAGCTCGCCGCATTATGGACAAATTTTCAGGTGGCGATGGCGGGCTGGGACAGGATATCATATATTTTAAATATGGAATCAAACCTGCCGGTAATGGAAATGAATGGTAAGCA
>Ga0137407_10001971_pt1 | contig 13485 bp, 12 predicted proteins | sample CZOMad2_2_16fung_FD_108410 | JGI IMG/M metagenome (GOLD analysis project Ga0137407, IMG submission 108410) | Vadose zone soil fungal communities from Angelo Coast Range Reserve, California, USA - CZOMad2_2_16fungal (Illumina Assembly) | ecosystem: Environmental > Terrestrial > Soil > Vadose...
GACATCAACGTCGGCGACGTGGTCCACATCAAGGCTGGCGAGCGGCACTGGCACGGCGCCAAAGCCAATACGACGTTGTCGCATATTACCATTACGACGGCAGATGCTGAAAGCCGCCGGTAGCCATTCTGAGGCCGGCTAGCAGGGGTAGGACGCTCGCTCTCTGGGCGTCCGCTCCCCTGCACGGCTGCACAGCCGGCGTTGATCAGGTCCATGCACTCGACAATTGTCGGCGCGACGGCATGAGCGCCCCCAAGTATCAGAGAATGGAGTGGTCAGTCGTGCTGGAAGCGCGTGCCGGATCGGTCGACAGGATCGGGACCTTGCACGCCCGCATAACGGAACCTCAGCTCGTCCCAAAGATCGAGGCGCGACCAGTCAGGTGGGTTGAGGACCTTCTTGCCGTCTGCGGACAGGAAGGGATTCGGGAAGACTATGGTCGCTTGCTGCTCGCCATGGCCGTTGAAAAGGCGCAGACCCCATGAGCTCGGTGTCCCCGCGAGAGAGAGGCGGCGGAAGAATTCCGCGCGCGCGCAGCGACGGTGTTGGGCGAGCTCTGGCGGGGTTGGGCTGTGACGCGGTCCTTGCGTCGGACCAATGCACAGGTGGAAGTGTGGGGCGCCGAAAGCGACGGTTAGATAGCCATCGAGTATCCCGACATGCGTCGGTGCATGCGGCGCCTGAAACTCCCAGGCCGCGCCCTGGATGATCGGCCCAAAGACGATCTTATCCCAATGCGACTCGAACAGCTCCCGCAGCAACCGCTCGAGCGTCGACTCATCGGTCGGCAGCGGAAAGATCTCGACGATATGCCCGTCATCGTCGGTTACGCGTGTAGGGACGAAAGGGGCCTCTGACACTGTTGCGGCGGGTTCTGCTTGCATCTGCGATCCACCATCCGTGGCCATCACTCTATGCCCTCCTCATTCAGGCTCATGTGTATTTGCCGTGAAGACACCGATACCCGGTCGCTGCAAGCCGATCAAATCCTAATAGCGATGGTCAAGTATGCATCTATCCAGCGAACAGTACGACGCTATACTACGCCGTAAATAAGTATCCGGCAACTCTTCAGAGGAACAGCCTGATATTAGCTGACCTGCAGTGCAATCGCTGAATCGTCGCGTTGGGCTGCACCCCGCTATACGAGGATCTTTATTCCTGCAAGCATCCGCCGCTCAATGCGCTCACCCGACCGCTGGAATCCAAAGAGGCGGCCGGTTTTCCTTACGAGATCAGCTTCGGGAACACTGATACGCTGCCGTAGGATGAAGAGCGCGGCGCAAGCTATCTCCTCAACGGGTAAATCGTCCGCGTCACGGACTGAATCAGGACTCACGCTGGGGACACGGAAATTCTGGTATGTGTCCGGATCTGTCCCAGCTGGCCACAGAAATCCATCGGTCCCTGAGGCATGCGCCTGCACTTCTTCCCGAGGTATCAGGTTCCGGACACGCTCCCTGGCCTGCTCGCGAACTTGCTTAAAGCCCCAATGGGTGGCCACGCGTCGGGCTGCAAGCCGCAGGCTGATCGGACCTTCGTGTTTGACCACTTCTGCAATCACCTCGCGAATACGATGGCTTGAAACGTATTGGTAGAACTCCTGCTGTGTTCCGAGTAACCGAGTCACAGGATATGGCACATAGACTGGAAAATTGCTCTCAAACGGAGTTGCGGACTGCGGCGCTAACGACTCCGGGAACGCTGTGGATGCCAACGTCTCGACGACCTGGGCGACGTCCTCTGCAGGAGGCACTGGCATCTTTGATATGGTTGGCTGGTCGCGTCGTGTCGCCACCGCATGTTCGAGGACTGCTTCCAGTTTTCGCCCTTCCTCTGCGGGATCAGTCCACCAATCAGTGGACCAGATCCGGTGCAATTCCCATCCCAGGTCCCGCAGGATGCTCTCGCTCAATTTGTCTCGGTCGCGGGCAGTCTTCGCTCGATGGTAGTTCGCCCCGTCGCACTCGATGCCGACCAGATAGCGTCCCGGTGCGTCAGGATCGACCACCGCCAGGTCGGTCCGATAGCGCGCACATCCCACCTGCAGATGACCTCCCAGCCCTTGTCGACCATGCTGTCGTATACAGCCTTTTCAAAGGGGGACTCAAAGTCTGCCTCAGGATCATACTGGGTGGCCTCGGCGAGAGCTAATGGCCCACGCTCGGCATAGTCGAGAAATTTCTTGAGGTCATGGACACCTCGGGCGCGGGTGCGGGCGAGGTCGATCTGGTCAGCACGCAGGGTCGAAAAGACCAGTACCTCTTGCCGGGCCCGGGTGATGGCGACGTTTAGCCGCCGCTCTCCACCCTCGCGGTTCATGGGGCCGAAGTTCAGCGCGATGCGGCCGAGCGCGTCAGGTCCGTAGCAGATCGAAAAGAGAATGACGTCCCGCTCGTCCCCCTCGACGTTCTCCAGGTTTTTGACGAACACAGGCTCCGACAGCTCCTCCGCGAAGAACGCATCCACCTCTGGACTCGTGCGGCGGACCTGCTCCAGAAGGTCCTCAACCTGCGTCTGCTGCGCCTGGCTGAACGTCACAACGCCGATAGACCATTGGCGCAGCTACTCATCCAGCAATCGATGCACGATCTCCGCCACGATCGCATCAGCTTCCGCCCGGTTCGTTGCCGATTTGCCCCGGTCATAGACTCCCCCGGGGACATAGAGCCACGAAATTCCTATGCTCTCCCTATAGGGCGAGGGAAAGGTCAGGAGACGATTGCGGTAGCAGTGGTGATTGCTGAAGGCGATGAGACTTTCATGGCGGCTACGGTAGTACCAATTGAGGGGAAGCCAGGGGAGACGAGCGCTGAGACAGTCGTCGAGAATGCTCTCAAGATCCTCAACGATCTCGACCTCACTCGGCTCCTCGTCAGGCTCCTCCCCTCGACAAGTGCGCGCGCTTCGTCGCCTGCAGCTGTCAGGGCTTGTTCCTCCTGACGCAGCGACCGGGCTCGTTCGATCGCCGATGCAAGCTCTGCCGTCGTAGATGCATGCCCATCCCTGCGGGCAGATTCGATCTTCTGCCACACAGAGCGGCGATGCCACCATGAAAGGGGCAACCACAACTCTTCCGCCTCCTTGAAACGCTGCTGTACGGCATCCAGGTCGAGAGCCAGGATTTTTTCTGTGAAGCGCTCCAACACCTCAGCACGCAGTACGTTTCTCCGCCGGCCGTGCTCCATCCAGGTTCTGATCCGACTCTCAATCGCGTCCCAGTCAGGCTGCACGAGGATGGTCGTCGGCAGGGCTGGAGAGTTGAGCAGAACGCCGGCCAACTCGTCGAGTAGTATGAGCTCGTCTACACTCCATCCACGGTCACCGAGGGAGACTCGGCCTGAGACCCCGAGCTCGGTCTTCGAGCATCTGCACGGCGTGACGCAGCCGGTCGATCGCGCGTCGTACTTCATCCTGCCAGACCGGAGTCCAGTCGGCCCGTCGCGCTGCCTCCCATGGGTGGTTCGCGATCTCGCCGAGCGCGGTTGCAACCGTGGTGAGGCGCTCGACCATATCTCGGAGCCCAGTCAGTGCTTCGGCATCGAGGGAATTGGACGAAGGCCAACGCAGTTCGACATGCGGGACGCCGCGCAAGCCTATCAATTGCGAAGCCGCCCGGAATACTGTGTCACCGGTGCTCCGTGGCCTGTGGAGCGCCTCAACGTATGTGTTCAGCTCGTTCCGCAGGCTCTCGAGACGCCGCGTTTCCTTCTCCCACTCCTCAAGGGGTCGACTCTCATAATGTCCGAGTGCATCACCTTGATACTTATTGAGGCCCCCTCCTCGGCAGACCGCCGTGGTATGCTGGCGTTGGGTACACCACGTAAACGGCCTCAAGAGGAGGAGACCTCAGGCGATTCTACACCAAACCGCACCAGTTCTCCGGTGGCATCGACCTGCACGCCCGGACCATGGTCCCTCTGCATCGTAAACCAGGATGGAGCGGTCGTGCTCCACCGGCATCTGAGGGCAGCACCCGAGCCGTTTCTCCCGGCGATTGTCCCCTCTCGAGAAGATATGGTGGTCAGCGTCGAAGGCCTCTTCACGTGGTACTGGCTCGCGGACCTTGGCCTGCAGGCAGGGATGCCCTTCGTCTTGGGCCACGCCCTGTACATGAAAGCCATTCCTGGGGGCACGGCCACGAACGATCCGATCGACGTCCACACGATTGCGGGGCTGCTCCGCGGCGGCATGCTCCCGCAGGCCTATGTCGATCCGACTGAGAGGCGTGCCACCAGAGCCGTGCTCCGGCGCCGGAGGCCTCTCACGCGCACACGGGCCGAGCGCTTGGCCCCTATCCAACAGACCACTCGTCAGGACCACCTCCCGGCGATCCGCAAGCAGCTCGCCGACAAGGCGAACCGCGCCGACGTGGCGGAGCGCTTCCCCGAGCCGGCCGTCCCACAGCGCCTTGCGGTCGACCGCGCGCTGATCCATACCGACGACCACTGGCTGACCGACCTGGAGCGGTCTCTGGTCAAGACCACACAAGCGCCTGAGGCGCAGATCTGCTCCCGCCTGCGCTCCATCCCAGGGGTCGGCAAGATCCTGGCCCTGGCGCGGCGCTAGGCGATCCACGAGATCCACCGCTTCCCCCGGCTCCAGGCGTTCGTGTCCGATGGCCGCCTCGTCACGTGTGCGCAAGCATCGGCCGGCACACGCGATGGCACGTCGGGCCGGAGGAGCGGCCATGCCTCCCTCACGTGGGCGTTCTCCGCAGCCGCCGTCCGGTGCCTGCGCCACCATCCGGCGGGCCAGAAGTCCCTCGCTCGCCTCAGGAAAACACATGGTCAGGGGAAAGCCTTGACGGGGCTGGCCCATCAATTGGCGCGCGCCGTCTATGACAGGTGGACACGAGACACGGCGTTCGATCGGGATACGTTTCTTCAGGAGGCATGGAATGGAGCGGGTGAGCCTGACGCCTCACGGGACGCCCATGGGATCAGCCGGCCCTGACGCGCTGGCGTGACGCAAACGCGGCGTCGTGGCACGCCTAGGAGCACCTAGGCCCTTTTCCCGGAGCCCTGCGCCTTGAGTGGACGCCTGCTCCGACTCCTCCAGCGGCAACGATCGTCGCGCGTGCTGGACGTGGCTGCCCCGACCCCGCGCCTGGCACTCACGGGCGAACGGTCGCCGTGCAGCCACCCCTGTGCAGAGGACGGTATGCGGGCACTGATACGTGTCTAGGCCGCAGGAGACCGCCCCATCGTCTCGCTGCACTCGCCACTTCTAGGGCGACAGCGCCTCCATACGTGTGTGGTGCAGGCACGTCTCGGCTGCACCTCTCTATGGCAATGCAGTCAGCTCACAGCCCCGGATGCCGGCATCGTCCGCACAAACTAGTGGACAAGATGCCGCTGACCGGGATATTCTGCCTCTTGACAATCGGGGGCCTTCCAAGGCACAGCTCCCAATGTGGGAGCGGAGGCCATTCGGGAACTTGGGGAAGTTCCTTGCTGTTGCACGGCCACGCAGTGGCATAAACATCCTCATAAGGGTTAGACGCCTTGTTTGGGTTGCTGCCGAATAGCGTCAAGAACGTCATCCCACAGCGCGATCCTCGCCCCGAGAGAAACGCGTGCGGCTTCCTCCGCTTCCGCCCACAAACGGCCCTCGGTGCCACAAAGACGCTCTACGAGCCGTCGCGAAAGGGGGGCGTGCGTTTCCACGTCGTGTCCGATATGGCGCATCAGATAGTAATGGAACTGCGACCACCGGTCGGGTGCCACATGCACCAGCCTATCGACGAGGCGGCGAAACATCAGGGGGATCACTTCCTCGCGTCCAAGGCTGAACGCCGCTGCGATGCGATGCACTTGGGAACTGCGGGCTATATCCATCGTCGTCTTCACAAACCTTGCCACACCGTGCGGCAGGACTGGCAGCTCAAGCGCTTCGTCCACCGTTTGGCCCGCTCTTAACTGCCTCACGAACGTCTCGATGGGCTCAAGGTCAGCACCGCATTCTGTCATCGCCTGCACGTATAGCTCGAAGTGCGAGAGATACCCGCCCCCTGGGGCAGCATCGCTTTCTTCATCAAGGACAATCTCATTGACGAACCGCCGCGCCTCTGCATCAGCGGTCGGAAGCCACGGAACGTCGACGCAAGTCAGGGATCGCTGTAAGGACTTCAATAAGGACTGAAAGTCCCATACGGCGAACACGTGTGTGCGCATCAGCATGCGAAGGCTGTTCTCATCGCTGACATGCTCGTAGAGTGGATGCTCCCTAACGGCCTCAACGAGGTCGACCACGTTGATGCTCGCCTTACTTGAAACCTTGGTCGTCATTCCTCTATCCCTCTGTGGTTGTCACATGGGTGGTACGTCTAACGGCCCGCGTCAGCCGCCCTGAGCCGCGCAGCGGTGAAGGGTCGGCTGCACGTGCGGGTTGGGCCGCCCCCAGGCCTGTGACAACCTGCTTATCGTCTGACAAGGACGATGATCTTCTTGACCCTTCATTCTGATCGCCTCCCCTCAAGCTAGCATCCGTCCGATGCTACTCCCCGCGGAATTCGCGGAAAAACTCACGCAGGTCATTCACGAATAGCTCAGGCTCTTCCAGGGCGGCAAAGTGACCGCCTTTGGTCATGATGGTGTAGCGCTTGAGATTCACGTTGCGTTCGGCCCATTCGCGTGGTAGTGGTACTGTGTCGCTTGGGAAGACTACAACCGCGGCCGGAACTTCGCTCTTCTGGGCTGACATGGGTCCGCCAGGCTGCACATACATCGCGCGAACATTTTGCAGATACATACGGGCTGCCGAGCCGGCGGTTGCCGTCACCCAGTAGATCATGATGTGGGTCAGCAGTTCGTCTTTCGTGAATCGCTTTTCAACATCGCCTTGGCAATCGCTCCAGGCCCGGAATTTCTCAATATGCCAGGCGGCCAGACCAACGGGTGAATCGTTCAGGGCGTAGGCTAGAGTTTGCGGCTTGGTCCCCTGAATCATGACGTAGGCGCCTTCGGTAAACAACCACTGCTGGATAAAGCCGGCAAATTTTTGCTCAGCCTCCGACATGGTCGAGAGGTCTTCCCGCCCGGTGGGGAACCCGACGTCGGTCAGGTGCATGGCAGTCACAGCCTTGGGATATTGCACAGCCAACGATTTAGTAACACCCGAGCCCAGGTCGCCACCGACTGCCGTATATGTCTTGTAGCCCAACCCGGCCATGAGCTTGGCCCAGAGGTTCGCAACGCCATCCGCGCTCAAGGCCTGATGGCCGGAAAAGCCGAACCCTGGCAGCGATGGCACCACCACGTCGAAGGAATCTTCCGCTTTGCCGCCATTTTTTCCCGGGTCGGTCAGCATAGGGATGATTTTGTGGAACCGGTAAAAGCTGTCCGGCCATCCATGAGTCAGAATAACTGGCAAGGGGTTCGGACCCCGGCCGCGCTCATGGAGAAAGTGGATGCCAATGCCGTCAATGGCGGCCTTGAACTGCACGAACTTGTTCAGCTCCGCCTCGTGCTTGCGCCAGTCATACTGGTGCTGCCAGTAGTTTGTTAGATCCTTCATATAGTCCAGGTTCGTGCCGTAGTCCCAGCCTACACCTTCGACCTGATCGGGCCAGCACGTGCGCTTGAGTCGGTCCACCAGATCGTCCAAGATCTCCTGCGGAACGTTGATTTCGAATGGTTCGGCTTTCATCGTAATCTCCTTTACTTCTTGCCTAACGCCTCATTGCTTTGGTTCGCTGATGTCTTCATACGTAGCTTGCGGAAGAACGTGCGGATGTCTTCGACCAGCATACGATCGAGTCAATCTTCAGGGCGCAAGTGTAGCGCTGACCGCTCCATACTCACGGAGCAGAAGTCGGATCACCTGGCTCCTCAGGCGGCCCAATCGGGATAGGGGGGAACCTCGCGGCTCCCGCCCTCCCACCCCACCGGACAGACGGGTCACGTCTCCGGCGATGCGGCGGATGAGGTGGATGGGTCACCCCTCAATCAGGCTGGGCAGCCCCAGCGTCGCGCAGAAGCGCGGCGGCAGCGCCATCGCCCGCGCTGGACTCGGACGCAGACGCCACGGGCCGTGGGCCAACTTGACCGGGTTCCGCCCCCCGGCTTCGGGATCGCCGGCCGCCGTACTGGCTGGGGCGCGTAGGACCCCTCCGCCAAGGCGGCTCGGAGCGTCGGCCAATGGGTCTTCAGGCGCTCCTCCAGGTCGTCCACGGTCATGCCGTCGATCCCTGGCGCGCCTTGGTGGCGTCTGACCTGGGGGAGCGCGCGCTGGAGATTTCCCGCTTCCAGCACCCGCTCCAGCAGGGCCGTCCCTTCCCCCGGCGCGTCTTCTCCCCGTGTCCCCGTGACGGCTTCATCCCCCGGTCTGCCCAGGGGCCGCTCGAGCCGCCTCACGGATGCCTTGCCCCCGCTCGACACGACACGACTACTCCTTTCCTTCAAGCCCCCCTGGGGGCACCGTACGGGCCTTCGGTCCGCCCGCGTTGCAGCTCAGCCTATCTGTTGCCCCGCCTGTCGGCCTTGGGGTGCCGCACGAGCCTCGCCTGCGTCGGGCCTACTAGGCCCTCGGCTGATGTCTGCCGGCCGGTCAGACCGGATCGCTCCGCCCTCAGTCCCTTGTTCCCTGGACTACCGGCAGAGCTCCCAGGGTCAGACCCCGAACGTTCTGCGCGTCGACGCCGGATTGATCAAGCACACCCCTGCGGATGGAGGACTTCGCGGGCACGTGCCCGCTCGCCCCGGCTGTCCCACCCCTCCTCTCCGGTTCCTGTGCGTCGCCTCGCACGTGTGGATTGGGCTGTCTCCAGACCCCCCCTCGCGGTGGACGCCCTTGCCCTTCTCCTCGCCTTCGGCTCCGCGATGACCTGGCACGAGGACTTTCACCTCGCTCGCTCTGTGCCATGCCTGGCACACACGCCAGGCATGAGCCGCCGCTGGCAGCGGGAGCGACGGAGGAGCAGACGCTGTAAGCGGTCGGCTGCAAACCCGTGGTTAGGCAGCCAACCGCCTCGATCACACAGTGGACTTGCTGGCGCTATGCCTGGCGTCACGACGATGGGCGGATGTTCTGGTTCATGTGGAAGAAGTTCTCCGGATCGTACTTTGCCTTGATCTCTCGGAGTCGCCGGTAGTTGGGGCCGTAGGCGGCCACCGCCGGATCGCCGGGCTCGTCGTCGTCCAGGTAGTTGACATAGCGCCCCAAGCCAACGAACGGCTGCATGGCAGCATAGGTCTCACGCGCCCACGCGATGCATTGCTCGTCGTCCGTCGGGTTCGTCCATTGTGACAGCACAAGGAAGTTGTAGCCCGGCGATCGCAGCGGAAAGGCTGTCTCTCCGACACCGACCCGGGCTGCTGCGCCGTGAAAGTGCTCGAGAAGGATCGCGCTCATAGGGGACGGACACCTCTCGTAACACTCGATCATCGTTTGCATGGCCTCATCGGTCAGATCCGGAAGAAAATGCGACTTCCAGTAGTTGCGCGCCCCCTTCGGATAACTGGCGTCGAGCATCGCGTTGAGCTCGCAATAGGTCATCGGGGCGACCGTATCGATGACTGGAGTGGGAAAGGCCTTGATGGGGCGCACTGCAGCCTCGCCGTCGCGCAGAGAACCGCAGTGAGAAGCCGCGATAGCCGCGAGCTTGGTTCCCGATCCGTCCGGCGCCCCAACCACGGTCGCGACCAGCATCAGGTCATCGGGTGCCAAGATGGCCAGCTCGCGGAAGAGTTTCAGGACGTCCTTTCCATCCTTCAAGGGCCAGCAGACGAGACCGCCGGTGACCATCGGTCCCACGGTGTGCAGACGAAACTCAAACGACGCTGCGATCCCGAAGTTGCCACCCCCCCCTCGAACCGCCCAGAACAGATCGGTGTGTTCGTCCGCGCTCGCTCGCAGGACGCGGCCGTCGGCGGTGACGAGGTCCATCGACCTCAAATTGTCGAGTGCGAGCCCGTACTTGCTCATCAGCCACCCGATACCGCCGCCGAGTGTGAGCCCCGCCATGCCCGTCGTCGAGACAACCCCTCCGGTGGTGGCGAGCCCATGCAGTTGGGTCTCGCGGTTGAACTCACCCCAGGTGACGCCGCCCTCCGCACGTGCCGTGTGCGCCTTCGCGTCGACATGGATCCCTTTCATGGGGGACAAATCAATGATGAGGCCGCCATCGATCGTCGCGCGGCCCGCGACATTGTGGCCCCCGCCGCGCACGGCGACGTCGAGCTGCAGCCTCCGCGCGAGTTGGACAGCGTCCACGATATCGGCCATCCCCCGGCATTGCGCGATCAACGCCGGCCGCTTGTCGATGAGGCCGTTATGGACTCTCCTGGCCTCGTCATACGCGTCGTCAGTCGGCGGGAGGAGACGCCCCGCAAACTTCGCACCCAGCTCACCCACAGCAACCGAAATAGATGAAACGTCGGTCATCGCACACCTCCTGATTCAAAGGCCGATTCCTTGCGTACCCTTCGACTGCCTAACGCTTGGGCGTCAGGCGCGGTGGTGGAGCGCAGCGTAACCACCGTCGCCTGCCGGGTAGGCCTGACGGTTACCCGGCCAGGCCCCCCACAGACCCGGACGGGCACGATTCACGCATCCGGTTCCTCGGTACTCAGAGCGGCGGTCCCACTCGGATGCAGAACATTGGCTGCCCAGCAGGGCGCATCAGATGCTGTGCACGATACGGGGTGTGGGCAGCGGCAACACCGCACGGAGTTTGGCGAACGTCTCCCACCGGATCGTTCGTGGCCCCCCACGCCAGCTCAACCAATACCGCCACGCAGGCTCGGCGCAACGATAGAGCGCTTCCAGCTTCCGGTAGTTCCCGCGGATACCGTCGTACTGGTAGTGCCCTCGCAGCTTCCGGCAGAGCTGCCGGTATTGCACTCGCAGCGGTTCGTGTCGATGCGTACGGCACCAGTGCCACACCGCGCGCATCGCCCGCCGCAGCCGTTTCTTCGCCGTGTGCTGCTTGATCACCCAGTATCCCCGCCGTGAGCGCCCCCAGTAGTGGGTCAGGCCGAGAAAATCGAACGTGCCCTCCCCACCTCCGCCCATACCTTCGGGGCGGGTTGGCTGGAACCGCACCAGGCGAGTCTTCTGCGGATGAATGGTGAGCTTGAAGCGGGCAAACCGCTGGGGCAGGACCGCCAGAATCCGGCGCGCATCGTCCTCCCGCTCGCACCCGATGACGAAGTCATCGGCGAAACGGAGCAGAAAACAGCGCCCCTTCATCCGTGGCTTGACCTCCCGCTCAAACCATCCATCCAACACGTGATCCAGAAAAACGTTCGCCAGCACAGGTGAGACCACGCCCCCCTGCGGGCTACCGCGCTCCGGATAACTCAGGGTTTCCCCTTCCAGCACCCCGGCCCGCAGCCACTTCCGGATCAGCCGCAGGATCGCTCCATCCTTGACCCGTTGCGTGAGCATCTCGCACAACAGATCATGATCCAAGCTATCGAAGAATGCGCTCACATCTGCGTCGACCATCCAGCCGATGTGTTCCTTCATACACCGCTCGCGCAACACGTGCAGTGCCTGATGCGGGCTGCGTCCCTCCCGGAAGCCATACGAGCAATCGTGAAAATCTTACTCATAGATCGCTCCCAGCAGCATCGCCACCGCCCGCTGGACGATCTTGTCCTCAAACGCGGGCATCCCAATCGGTCGCTGACTGCCGTCCTCCTTGGGTACATAGGTGCGCTTCACTGGCGGCGCATCATACTACCCGTTGCGCAGCCGCTCGTGCAAGTCGGCCAGGTTCGCCTCCAGGTTGGCGGCATACTCCGCAGCCGTCACCCCGTCCACTCCAGGCGCGCCATCTCGACGCGTCTGGTGATAGGCTTTCCGCAGCATGTCTCCGTCGATCAGGTGGGCCAGCGTCGTGAACGCCATCGCCGTATGTTGACGTGCCGGCTCTGCAATCCGTTGCAGTGTCGTTGAGACAGTTGGTGAGCTCAAAGTCTCTCCTGTCTTTCCCTCCAACCGTCGTTCTGCCCGGTGTCGCCTTCCCTCCAGTGGGTCCCGTGGGCCTTGGTTCCCCACCTTCCCGGTCTGGGCTTGGGCTCCCAGACCCTCGGTACTATGCTTCACTACGACTGCCAGTAGCCCCTCTCACATCAGTTCACTTGGCGCTGGCGATGTAATCCTTGGCCCGCTTCCCCCATTTGTGTTCCGTTTCCGGCTCGCGGACGGCGGGAAGCGGCACGTCCACGCCAGGGCTCTTGTTCACCCGGTACCCCTCGTCTTCCGGGAAATCGTGACCAGGAGACCACTGGCGCTCCCAAGTTCCCGAGTGCCCCCTCTAATGACATGCCCCGCTCTCAGACCCCGGTGGTGTCCCAGATCCTTGCCGCTCACGCATCCAGGACCACTGCCTTCCGGCGCATGCAAGCCGTCGGCTTTCCCCTCCATCCTACAGAGGGATATCCTTGCGGACCACAACTATACCAAGTTCGGGGCTCCCTAACGCGGCCTACCATCTCGCTTCCCCTAGCTCCGCACCTCCATTACTGGCTTAGCACGTAGGGTTCGCTACCGACCTGCTGGCTAGGCGTTGGTTAGGTGGGACTTAAGCCTCCTCGGCTCTCACCCACTGGGTCACAACAACCAATTTCGTGGGACCTCTCCCAGTTCCAAGGTTTCGGGCTTACCTTGGCGCGAGCATGCCCTGGTTAGACGGCCGCTCAGGCTGAATGGCGGTGTCGCATTTCCACGCCCCCCAACAGGCTCGCCTGACGCTCCGTCGCTCAAGAAAAGGGGCGGATGTTCTGGTTCATGTGGAAGAAGTTGCTCGGATCATACTTGGCCTTGTGTTCCTGGAGTCGCCGGTAGTTGGACTCGTACGCTGCGGCCACCGGATCCCCCGACTCGTCGTGGTCCAGGTAATTGACATAACGGCCGGAGGCCATGAAGGGCTTCATCGCCGTATAGGTGTCCCGAGCCCAGGCGATGCACCGATCAGTGTCGGCCCGGTCCATCCATTCAGACAGCACGGAAAGGTTGTAGCCGTCCGCCGATGGGGAAAGGCGGTATCGCCGATCCCTACCCGGGTGGCCGCACCATGGAGGTGCTCGAGGAGTATGTGGTCCATTGGAGACGGACACCTGGCGAAGCACTCGATCATCGTGTCAATGACCTCGTCGCTCAATTGGACGAGAAAATTCGACTTCCAGTAGTTCAGCGCCCCCTTTGGATAGGCTGCATCCAGCATCGCATTGAGCTGGCAGTAGGTCAGAGGGCCGACGGTGTCCATCGCCGGAGATCCGAATGCCTTCATCGACCGCGTTGCCGCCTCACCGACGCCCAGCGGACTGCAGTGACACACCACGATTGCCGCCAGCTTCGCGCCCGATCCGTCGGGGGCATGGATCAGGCCTGCGAATACGGTAAACTCGTCGGGCAGCGACGCGGTGACGTCGCGGTAGAACCGCAGCACCTCCCTGGCGCTCTCAATAGGGTGGGCGACCAAGCCGCCCGTGACCGTGGGCCCCACCGGATGCAGTTGATATTCCAGGGAGGCCA
>Ga0137407_10001972_pt1 | contig 13479 bp, 10 predicted proteins | sample CZOMad2_2_16fung_FD_108410 | JGI IMG/M metagenome (GOLD analysis project Ga0137407, IMG submission 108410) | Vadose zone soil fungal communities from Angelo Coast Range Reserve, California, USA - CZOMad2_2_16fungal (Illumina Assembly) | ecosystem: Environmental > Terrestrial > Soil > Vadose...
CCGGCAGCTCTTCTTGAACTTCAAGGGCGGGACGGGAAAGACGTCGGTCTCCACCAGCTACGCGTTCCGCCTGGCGGAGATGGGCCACCGCGTCCTGGTGATCGATCTCGACTCGCAGGGTCATGCCAGCAAGTGCCTCGGTGTCCAGGGCGAGGAAGCGGAGAAGACGCTCTTCGACGCGATCATCAAGAAGACCCCGCTCGCTTCCGTGGTCCTCAAGACTGGCATGCCGGGGCTGGATCTGGTCCCCTCCAACCTGACCATGAGCACCATCGATCTCTCGCTGATGCCGCTCGCCGCGCGCGAGTTCCGCCTGCGCAACGTGCTCAAGGAGGTGGAGGGCACGTACGACTACGCCGTGCTCGACGCGCCTCCGTCCTTCGGGCTCTTGAACCTGAACGCGCTGATGGCGGCGCACGACCTGTTCGTACCCGTGCTCCCCGACTTCCTCTCCTTCCACGGGCTCAAGCTCCTCTTCGAGACCGTGCAGGGGCTGGAGGAGGACCTGGAGCACGTCCTCGATCACATCTTCATCGTCATCAACGCCTACAACGCGACCTACAAGATCGCGAAGGAAGCGAAGGAGGCCCTGACCAAGCACTACCCGGAGTTCTTGCTCAAGCAGGTGATCCGGCAATGCACCAAGTTCGCGCAGGCTTCCAGCGAAGGGATTCCCATCTTCGCCTATGATGCGGAGAGCAAGGGCGCGCAGGACATCCAGGCCGTGCTGGACGAAGTGCAAGCCCGCGTCGGCGCCCCGGTGCGGCTCAAGGCGGTGGAGAGCGCATGAAGCGCGGCTTCGAAGAAAACGTCCCGAAAGTCCGCCCGCGCGTCCGCCTGGGCCAGGCTTTGGACGAGCAGGTCGCCGAGGCGCAGCAGGTGGCGGCAGCGGAGAGCATCGCGGCCGCGCCGATCACGGACGTCGCGCCGGCGCGCGAACCCCAGCCGCCGCCCCCGACGCCGATCGCGACCGCGATCCCGGTGCCCGTCCCGACCGTCGCCCGGGAACCCGCGCCCGAGCCCGCGTTGCCACGGCGAGTGCCTCGCCGCGCCGCCGGGCCGTCGGTCACCGAGGTCACCGATCTCGCGCGCGAGCTCACCGCGGACCTCACCAGGGCCGCCGAAACGAATGCGCGCCTGAAGTCCGACCTGGACGCTGCGCTCGTCGCTCTCCGACTGGCCGCGGAAGAATCCGGCGAGCAGCGCGCGGACTCCGCCCGCCTCGCCGCCGACCTGGACAAGCGCGGCGCCGAGTTGCGCGCCCTCCGCGCGGACATCGAGCTACTCGAGGCCGAGCGCGACGGCGCCCTGGCGCAGGTCGCCCGGCTCTCCCGCGAGCTGCGCGAAGAGAAAGCCCGGGTGGCCGCTTCCGCCGAGGAAGCGCAAGCCTCGCGCGCGGAGATCGGCCGCGCGCGCGAAGCGCTCCAGCGCCTCACCGCGGAGCTGCATGTCCGCGTCGGCGAACGCGACGAAGCGCGCAAGGACCTGCTCGCCGCGCGCGGCGAGCGCGAACACCTCGCCGAAGAGCTGCTCGCCGCCCATGCAGACGTCGACGCCGCGGCCCAAAGCCGGAAGGCGCTGGAGGAGATCCACAAGGCGCTGGCCGAGGCCCGCGCGCGGATTTCTGGAATTCGCTAAGCGTTCCGAAGACTTTGCCGTCGCGCGGGCGTGCGCCAGGAGAGGGGCTTGTGTGCAACCGTACACCCGTGATACTCGCGCTGCATTCTGAGTTCCCGGCACCTCGACTTCACAACGGTCCGGCATCCAGCTCGCACATCGGACGGGAACACTGGCGGGCGCCTCACGGGCGCCCGCTAATTTTTTGGCAGAGCGCCCCAGATCAGGATCCGCGGGTAGCTGTAGAAGTAAGGCCGCTCATCCTCGAGCTGGGAAATGAGCAGCTGTCGGTAGCGCTGCAGGAAGCGCTCCCAGTCGGGCGGCGCCAGCCGCTTCTGATAGTCCGTCAGCAGCGCGCCTCGCACCCACTCCACCACTTCCTCGCGCGATTCGAGCAGGTGCGCGTACACCACCACCCGCACGTGCTGCCGGACGTAGCCCAGGTGATGCAACCAGCCCGCGTACTGCGAGGGATCGGGCAGCGGCGAGCGGCGTTCGTATCCGCCCAGCAGCGGCCGGAAGGCGGGCGAGCGGGCCAGATCGTATGCGGTCTGGTGCGTGATCAGCGCGTCCGTCATCGGCATCTGCACCGCGATCTGACCGCCGGGCGCGAGCGCCGCGGTCAGCCGCTTGAAGAGCCCGGCGTGGTCGGGGATCCAATGCAGCGCGGCGTTGCTGAAGACCAGGTCGAATCGGTCCTGCGGCGCGAAACCGGCCACATCCCGCTGCTCGAATCGCAACCCGGGCGCTGACGGCGCGCGCGCGAGCATCGCCGCCGAGCTGTCGATCCCGATCGTCTCGCGCGCCTGGAGCTTCTGATGGAGCTGCGCGGTGAGCTCGCCGGTGCCGCATCCGAGGTCCACGACAGTCATCCCGGGTCGGGGCTCGACGAGCGCGGCGAGATCCCAGAACGGCTGGGCGCGCTCCTCCCGGAACCTCTCGTATTGCGCCGGCCTCCAGGCGTCCGCCACGCCCGCAGCGTACTACGGGCGGGGGCGCCCCGGAGGACGGAGGTGGAGTGGCGCCGCGCAGAGCGCCGCCCAGAGTCCAAGGACCGCTCCGGACACGCCCGTGGCCATCGACGCGGGGACGAGGGTGGCGAGCGCGAACGAAAGCTGAGGGAGCACGGCGGCCGCAAGGCCCAGGGCCGCCGCCGCGGTCGCGACGGCAATGGCGACGGCGAGGCGCGACGGAGGGAGCGATCCGCTGCGCAGGGCTGCATCGGCGCGCGCTGCCGCGAAGAGCAATCCGAGCACCGCACCGCAGGCCGGGGCCGACCACGGCTGCGGAGCCAGTGCCCAGGCAAGGGCTGCCGCAGCACCCGCGCAGCCAGCGACGATCCTCGGGCGCCAGGGACCGGCCGCGCATCCCAGCGTCACGGCCAGCGCGCTCCCCGCGACGGCCAGGGGCAGCGAGCCGATGGTGGCCAGCGCCGCGCCGCCGGCCGCGCACCACACGGCTCCGCGCTGGAAGCCGGCGTGATCCTCGAAGCGCACGTTCATGGCGTCACCAGCCCGCCACGGGAGCGCGGACCTTGTCGAACGCCCTCGACTTGAGCTTCTTGCTCGCCGCTCCACCCGGCGCGTCGATGGCATCCACGTCACGCTCGTACTCGATCGCGGCTCGCGCGATCTCCGCGGCGCTCGCCGGCGCCTCCCTGGCGGCCCGCGTGGCGACGCGCTTGACGATGTCGAGCCGCGCGCGAGCTTCACGGCGATCTCCCTTCTCTTGAAGGTTCGCCGCCTGCTCCGCGAGCTCCGCCATCTCCGCGCTCGCTCCCGTCGCCGCCGCTTGCGTGGGCGCTCGCGCCAGCAACGAAGGGTCGGAGGTGAACGTCGCCTGTGCCACGGCCACCGCCGTCCGCTGCTCTCCCGTCGCTCCGGCGAAGGTCAGGTCGATGGCCGCGACGTCCGCCAGCCCGCGCCCGGGCGGGATGGTCAGCTTGACCAGCACGCGCCGCTCTTCCCCAGCGGCGAAATCGGGGACGCGCACCCAGCCCGCCTCCGGCTCGTACCCGATCACGCGGTCCAGGGAGGCGCCCGAAAGCCCCGTCACCCGCACGCGGACGTCGCGAGCGACCAGCGCGGCCGCCCGGCTCAGCTCCGCGCGGAATGCTCCGGGCAGGATCTCCGGTGAGTCGATGTACCGCGCGCGGCCACCGGCCTGCGAAGCGAGCGCCGAGAGGAGATCTTCGTCGTAGTCATCGCCGATTCCGAACGTCGAGAGCGTGGCGCCTTCGAGGTCGCGACGCGCCAGCCGGAGCAGCCCGGCCCGATCGGCGATGCCTTCGTTCGCCTGCCCGTCGGAGGCCAGGAAGACCTTGTCCACCCGCCCGCGCCCGAGACGCAGCTCCGGCCCGGCCGCGTCGAACGCCGCACTCATGTTCGTGCCTCCCGACGGCTGCAGTTCCTCGATCGCTTCCATCGCCCGGGAGCGCGCCTGTGGCGTGAGCGGCGTGGAATGAAGGACGACCGACGCGCCGCTGGAGAACTCCACGATCGCGAGGCGATCCTCGGGCAGGAGCGCCCGGACCAGCGCGCGCGCCGCCTCGCGCGCTCGATCCATCTTGACGCCGGACATCGAGCCGGAGCGATCGAGGATCAGCACGGCGTTCACCGGGACGCGCCGGTGCTCGGCGGCGGAGTCCGCGTCGGCGATCAGGTCGATCTGGAGATACGCGGTGGTGTTCCGGTCCGTGGGAAGGTACAGGCGCTCGAGGAACGCACGCATCCGCAAACCTGGAGCGGCGGCCGTGGCCGCGGAGACGGGCTTTGGATCCGCGGGTTTCGGCGCCGCCGGCCTGAGGAGGGCCGCCATGGCGGCGGCGGCAAGGGAAGCGAGCGCGACGGCGAACAAGGCGAACGTGCGGCCCATGGAGCACCTCCGCCCTTGCGAACGCGCGAGGCGGCCGCTGGATCTAACGGGGTACTTCACTTCTCGAAGACGCTGCGGTTGGCCGCGCGACTCGAGTCGCTGGTTCAACCGGTTGAACCAGATCCCATTCATGCCGCGGGGGGTGTGCGATCCCGCGAGTGGGCCGAAGCGGCCTTGGTCGTGATTGCGACGGCTCTGACTAGGCGAGCTGTGTTTGGTTGTTCGTGGAGGGGGCACAGCGCGGAGAGGTCTAGTGCCCTCGGCGTCCGCGCGCAGATAGCCGACGGGGTGCGTGGCCCCCGCGCCGACGCATCAGAAAGCATACGTTGCGCGGTCCCCGCCGCCCCGTGTCTCTCGACTCACGTGACGGTTGGGCTCACCTGCGGGCTCGCTTTCTGCGTGGCGGCGCAGGGCCATGCAGCCCGGCGGCGTCTCAGCATTCGATACCAGAAGCGCACCATCACCGAGCAACGTGCTGCGCGAGGAACTCCACCGCTCGCCGCTCCGCATAGAACCTCGGCCGCCAGGGCGGGCCCTCGACGAAGCCGAGGTGCCCGCCCTCGGGCGAGATCTCCACGGTGACGGACCCATTGCTCGGGCGCGGGATGCACCGCGCGGGAATGAACGGGTCGTCCGCTGCGGAAAGCAGCAGCAGCGGAACCCGCACGCGCTCGACGAAGCCGCTGCTGGAGCTCTGCGCGTAGTAATCCGGCGCGCTGCCGAATCCGTGGATGCGGGCGGTGAGCGCATCGTCGAACTCGAACAGCGTGCGCGCCCGCCGGACCCGATCCGTGTCCGCGGCCCCGGGGAACTTCTTCAGCTTGGCCAGTGACTTCCGCTTGAGGGTCCGGAGGAAGCGGGTGCGGTAGACCCAGCGCCAGAACCCGGGCCCGTCCAGGGTCCGCGCCGACAGCTCCAGGTCGAAGGGCACGCTCAACGCCACCGCGGCCTTGATCTCGCGAGGCACCGATGCGCCCTGCTCCCCCAGCCACTTCACCAGCACGTTGCCGCCCAGAGAGCAGCCGGCCAGCACGATCCGGTCCGCCTCGCCACGCGCGCGCCGGACCAGCTCGCCGAGATCGCTCGTTTCGCCCGAGTGGTAGGAGCGCACCAGCCGGTTCATGTCGCCCGAGCAACCGCGAAAGTTGAGGGCCAGAGCGCGCCAATGACGCGCCTCCGCCTGCGCGAGCAGGCCGCGAATGTAGTGGGCGGAGCTGGATCCTTCGAGGCCATGGAGCAAGAGAAGCAAAGGCGCGTCCCTGGGGCCGGCCATCCGATCCACGTCGACGAAATCGCCGTCGGATAGCTCCCAACGCTCGCGCGTCAAAGGGACGCGGGGGCCGGGACGGAAGATCGGCCCGAAGACGGTCATGAGGTTGGGACCGAAGAGCCAGCGCGCGGGGGCGTACATCACAGCTCCGCGAGGAAGCGCGCGATGCGCGCGGCGACCAGCGCGCTGCTCTCGACCATCGGGAGGTGGCCGGACCCAGGCACCACCTCGACCGCTCCGCGCCGCAGGTGAGTGCGGAAGTACTCCACGCTCGAGGGGGGAAGGATCCGGTCGCCTTCGCCCCAGAGGATCAAGACCGGCTTGTCGATGGCTTCCAGCACTTTTCCGATGCCCGGCACGTCCACGCTCATCTCGGAGACGAACTGCTGGACCGGTGGTGAAGCCCAGTGGCGTCCGAGGTCGCGCGCGAAGAGCCAGCCCAGGCGGGGCGGCCGCCTGTAGAGGCGGCGGTTCGTCTCCAGCGCCGCGGCGGCGCTCCCGCCCCGGAACGCCAGGAGCACGGCCTCGCGGTCGGCCCCCAGGAGCGGAGCGCCCGCCGGGTTCAGGCCCACCACTCCCGCCGTCCGTTCCGGCAGCGAGGCCGCCGTGAAGAGGCTGAGCGCGCCGCCCAACGAGCTCCCCACCAGGACGGCCGGCTCACCAACCTCGCGCAGCGCGGCGCCCACGGCCTGCGCGCACTCCAGGATGGTCGCCGGCGCCTCGCCCGCTTCCAGGCGCGACCGCCCATGGCCCGGGAGCTCCACCGCGACGACCCTGCGAGAAGCGCGCACCACGGCGCGGACGATGGGCAAGAAGCCGGCGGCGTTTCCTCCCATCCCGTGCACCAGGATCACCGGCGGAGCTCCGCCTTCGCCGCGCCGGTCGTACAGGTGCAGGTTCCGGGTTCCAGCGCGCAGCAGCCGCGAGCGGAAACCGAGGGCCCGGTACGCGCCGTGGGCCGCGAGCCACAGGGCGCGCAAGGGAAGGATCATCGCTCGGATGATAAGCTCGATGCATGCTGCGCGTCCTGATCGCGATCGCGATCGCCGTGCCGCTCTACGAGCTGCTGCGCTGGCAGGTCCTGCGCCGGGCGCGCACGGCCTTGCTGCGCAAGGCGCGCGACTACGCCAAACGGCACGACGTGCGGGTGGACTTGTTCAAGTTCGGCGGCAAGCAGCTCGTGCGCGAGGAGCTGCTCAACGACCGCGCCGTGGCCCGGGCCATGTCGGCCGCGGCCGAGGCGGGCGAGCGGCCCACCGACGTCCGCGAGCGGGTCGAGCGCTACATCGACGAGATCGTCCCCGCCTTCTCGCTGACCGCATACTTCGAGCTGGGAATGCGCCTCGCGCGGGCTGCCATCGGCTCCGTCTACCGGCCGGTCGTGGTGGTGCCCCCGCCGCGGCTGCCCGAGAACGCCACCGGCGTCTTCCTCATCAATCACCGGAGCAACTTCGATTACGTGGTGGTGGGCTGGGCGCTCGCGCGGCAGGTCGCCATCAGCTACGCCGTCGGGGAGTGGGCGCGGGTGTTTCCGCTCGACGCGCTCTTCAAGGCGTTCGGCGGATTCTTCGTTCGCCGCGGCTTTCCCGACCCGCTGTACCACACGATCCTGCGCCGCTACCTGCAGCTGATCACCCGCCGGGGGGTGACGCAGGGCATCTTTCCGGAGGGCGGCTTGACGCGGGACGGGGCGTTGCGGCCTCCCAAGGTGGGCCTGCTCGACTCCCTCTTGCAGCTCACCGAGGATTGCGAGCTGTACTTCGTACCGGTGGGCATCAACTACGACCGGGTGCTGGAGGACGAGGCCCTGCTCGCGGAGCTGCGCGGCCGCGCGCATCCGCCCACGGCGGCGGAGAAGCTGCGCGGAGCGCTGCGGCTGCTCTGGATCGTGCCCTGGCGCGCCGCGGTCAACGCGGTACGCGTCGCCGCCGGCAGGCTGCAGCGGCACGGCTACGTGGCGGTTGCCTTCGGCGAGCCGGTCCGGTTCCGTGATCTCCCCCAATCCCAGGGCGTCGCGCGACTTCCCGACGAGCAGCGGCGGGCGCGGGCGAAGGAGATCGCGGCGCTCCTGATGGAACGGATCGCGCGCGTCATTCCCGCCACCCCCGTCACTTTGGTCGCGCGCGCCGCGCTCGATCTGTCCTGCGACGCTTCGACCGGAGATCTCGTCCAGCGCGTGCGCGAGCTGCGGACGCGGCTGGAGGAGAGCGGCGTTCCCACCGCCATGGGTCGCGAATTCGACCCCCAGCGCCAGGCAATGGCGGAGCTGCGCGACGATCTGGCCCGGACCCGCGACCTGGCGCGCCTGGAAATCGACCTGCTGGCGGGCGAGGAGGCGGAGGAGATCGTGCGCCTGGGGCTGAAGCGGCTGGTCCAGCGGCGCGTCCTCGCGAAGGCCGAGGGCCGGGTGCGCGCGGGGTCGCATCCGCACGGCCGCGATCTCCTTGCCTACTACGCCCGTTCGCTCGCCGCCCTCGATCTGCCGGCCAGTCGAGCGCTGGAGGCACGGGTCGGTACCACGCCTTAGCTTCGAGGCATGGCCGACCTGCTCGCCACCGACGAGCCGCGGCGGCTCGCCGATTTCCTCCGCGAGAACCGGGAGCAGATCCTTGCGCACTGGGAAGCGGAGGTGCGCAAGGTGCGAGCGGCCGCGCAGCTCGAGCGGCCACTGCTGCTCGATCACGTGCCGGAGTTCATCGACGATCTCGCCGAATACGTCGACGAGCTACGCACGGGACACGATGTCGGGCCACCGGAAGAGCAGTCCCGGATTCACGCGCTCGAGCGGCTCGAGGTCGGCTACGACCTGGCGGAGGTGGTCGCTGAATACGCCGTGCTGCGGCGCTGCATCACCGAGCTGGCGTCGCGCGTGCACACGCCCGCGCTCCGGTCCGCGGAGCTGCCCAGGCTGCACGACGCGATCGATCAGGCCATCGCCACCTCGGTCGTGCGGTACACCGAAGCGCGCGAGCGCACGCTGCGCGCGCTCGATCGCATCGCCACCGCCGCGCTGGTGCACCACGACGTCGAGTCGCTGCTGCCGCGCATCCTCGACGCGTTCCTGGGGACCACGGCCTCGGTGGACACGGTCGCGCTCGTACTTCGCGAGGACGGCGTCTTGCGCGTGCGCGCCGCCTTCGGCTACCCCGAGCCCGGTCCGGTCGGGATGGAGGCACGCGCCGACGGCTTCTGCGCCCGGGTGGAGCGGGAGGGCGCCCCGATGTTCGTGCGCGACGCGTCGGCGGATCCCCTCCTCGCCGGCCTGCCGATCTGCGCGCCGGGCACGCTCGCGCTCTATGGAGTGCCGCTCACCATGGGTGGGGAGGTCCTCGGGGTCGCGGTGATGGGCTCCCGCTCTTCGCGGGAGTTCTCCCAGGAGGACCAATTCCTCTTCCGCACCATGGTGAACCGGGTCGCGGCCCTGATCGCGCAGGCCCGACTGCACGCGGAGGTGGCAAAGCGCGCGGCCGAGCTCGAGGTGGTCCTGGACAGCCTGCCCGAGGCCGTCTATGTGGGCGACGCCAGTGGGATCAAGCGGGCCAATCGCGCCGCGCTGGAGCTTTTTGGATATCGGAGCTTCAGCGAGCTGGACCGCGACATCGCGCAGCTGGTGGAGGAGATCCAGACCCGCTACCCCGACGGCCGCCCCATGCCGCTCGACGAACAAGTCTACATGAGGGCACTGCGGGGCGAGCGGGCTGCTCAAGACGTCATCGTCCGGCACCGGACGACGGGGACCGACGTGGTGGTGCGATCGAGCGCGGCGCCGATCCGGCTCGGCGATCGCATCGTCGGCGCGGTGGCCATGAACACCGACATCAGCGCCCGCATCGCCGAGGAGGCGGAGCTGCGCGCGGCTCTCGAGTTCCGCGATCGGATCCTCGGCGTGCTCAGCCACGACGTGCGGAACCCTCTCGGAGTGATCCTCACCTCGGCGGAAATGCTGGAGCGGCAGTTGGCGAACGCAGGGGCCGAGAACCAGCGCGCGGCCATGCGCCGCATCATCGACAACGCGTACCGGATCGAGCGGATGGTGCACGACCTGCTCGACTACACCCGCACGCGGCAGGGGCGCAGGCTCCCGATCGCGCCCCGCGACGTGGATCTGCTGGCGCTCTGCCACCAGGCCGCCGACGGGATGGAAGTCCTCCACCCCGACCGGATCTTGGAGCTGTCGGCGGTGGGCGATACGCGGTTGCGACTCGATCCGGATCGCGCGGCCCAGGTGATCGCCAATCTGGTTGCCAACGCCATCCTCTACAGCCCGAAGGGATCGCCGGTGCGGATCCTCGTGGACGGCAGCGGCGACCCGGTGCTGCTCGAGGTCCGGAACGAAGGCCCGCCGATCCCGCTGCAAACGATGCCGCGTCTCTTCGAGGCCTTCCAGCGCGGCGACGGTGCCCGGGCCCGGAACGCCGACGGCCTCGGGCTCGGGCTCTTCATCGCGCAGCAGATCGTCGAAGCGCACGGCGGATCGATCTCCGTGCGGTCCACGGCGACAGACGGCACGACCTTCACGGTGCGGTGGCCGCGCAAGAGCTCGTGACCTAACCTTTGCGGACCCGTGTATGCCGCCCTTGCCATCTTTGGAGCGGTCCTCTCCACGCTGGTGCTCCCCGTTCCGGAAGAGCTGACGTTGCTCGGGGCGGGTTGGTGGGCGCAGGCGGGAGCGCTGCCTCTCTGGGCTGCCTGGCTGTCGGCCTGGCTGGCCATCGTGGTGGGGGACACCGCCTCGTACCTGATCGGCCGCGGCTTCCTGCCTGGGCTGCTCCGGACGCGCCTCGGCAAACGCATCGTCTCTCCCGACCTGCGGAGCTGGGCCGAGGACCTCGTCCACCGGCATGGTGTCTGGGCGATCCTCATCGGGCGCTTCCTGGTCGGGCTCCGCGGGCCCGTCTACCTCGCCATCGGCGCGGCGAAGTACCCGCTGCTGCGCTTCGAGCTCATCAATGGCGCGGTGGGGTTGGTGGAAGTGGCCCTGCTGGTCGGGCTCGGTTACCGGTTCGGGCAGTCGGCGACGCTGGCGCACGAGATCCGCTGGATCGAGGTGGCCGTCGCGATCGCGTTCGTCTTCATCCTCGTGCTCCCGGTGCTCCTGAAGCCGAAGCTGATGCGCAGGCACCGCCGGGAGGCGAGCGCCTGATGCTCGGGTTGCGCGGCGGATGGGCGATCCCCTACCTTTGATGATGCGAATCTGGCCTGGCAAGTCCTATCCCCTCGGCGCCACCTACGACGGCGCCGGCACCAACTTCGCCCTGTTCTCGGAAGTGGCCTCGAAGGTGGAGCTCTGCCTCTTCGACGCGAACGGCAACGAGCAGAAGTTTCCCTTGCCCGAGCGCACCGGCTACGTCTGGCATGGGTACCTGCCCGCAATCGATCCCGGGCAGCGCTACGGTTACCGCGTCCACGGCCCCTGGGAGCCGGAGAAGGGCTTGCGCTGCAATCCGCACAAGCTGCTCATCGACCCTTATGCCCGCGCCATCGAGGGACACCCGAAGTGGGACGAGGCGGTGTACCCCTATCGATTCGGTCAGAAAGAGGACCTGGTCCTCAACGGCGCGGACAGCGCTCCGTTCATGCCGCGCTCGGTGGTGACGAGCCCGTACTTCGACTGGAGCGACGACCGGCCTCCGCGCCATCCCTGGCACGAGACGGTGGTCTACGAAGTGCACGTCAAGGGCTTCACGCAGCGCCATCCGGACGTTCCGGAGGAGCAGCGCGGCAAGTACGCCGGGCTGGCTTCGCCGGCGGCCATCCAGCACCTGCGCTCGCTGGGAGTCACCGCGGTGGAGCTCCTGCCCATCCACCAGTTCGTCCATTCGCAGCACCTGCAGGACAAAGGGCTGCGCAACTACTGGGGCTACGACACCATCGGGTTCTTCGCCCCGCACAACGAGTATGCCAGTCGGGGCCAGCGCGGCGAGCAGGTGCAGGAATTCAAGGCGATGGTGAAGGCGCTGCACCAGGCGGACATCGAGGTGTTTCTCGACGTCGTCTACAACCACACCAGCGAGGGCAACCATCTCGGCCCCATGCTCTCCTTCAAGGGCATCGACAACACGGCCTACTACCGGACCGTCGCCGACAACCCGCACTACTACATGGACTACACGGGCACCGGGAACTCGCTGAACATGCGGCAGCCGTACGTGCTGCAGCTGCTGATGGATTCGCTGCGGTACTGGGTCCAGGAGATGCACGTGGACGGCTTCCGTTTCGATCTCGCGGCCACGCTCGCGCGCGGCCTGCACGAGGTGGATCGGCTGAGCGCGTTCTTCGACCTGATCCAGCAGGATCCGGTGGTCTCCCGCGTGAAGCTGATCGCCGAGCCCTGGGACGTGGGCGAGGGCGGCTACCAGGTGGGCAACTTCCCGCCGCAGTGGTCGGAGTGGAACGGCAAGTATCGCGACACCGTGCGCGACTACTGGCGCGGGCAGGATTCGCTGCTGGGCGAGTTCGCGAACCGGTTCACCGGCTCTTCCGATCTCTACGCGTCGACCGGGCGCCGCCCCTATGCGTCGATCAACTTCGTCACCGCGCACGACGGCTTCACGCTGCGCGACCTGGTCTCCTACAACGAGAAGCACAACGAGGCGAACAAGGAGGACAACAAGGACGGCGAGAGCCACAACCGCTCCTGGAACTCCGGCGCCGAGGGAGAAACGCAGGATCCCAACGTGCTGCAGGTCCGCGCCCGCCAGCAGCGCAACTTCCTCACCACGCTCCTGCTCTCGCAGGGCGTGCCGATGATGGTCGCGGGGGACGAGCTGGGCCGCACGCAGCGGGGCAACAACAACGCCTATTGCCAGGACAACGAGCTGTCCTGGGTGGACTGGGAAAACGTCGACGAGGACCTGCTCGACTTCGCCCGCGGGCTGATCAAGCTCCGATCCGACCACCGCATCTTCCACCGCCGCGGCTGGTTCCAGGGGCGCCAGCTGCACGGCACCGACGTCAAGGACCTCACCTGGTTCAGGCCGGATGCGCAGGAGATGTCGGAGGAGGACTGGCAGCAGGGATTCGCCAAGTCGCTGGGAGTCTTCCTGAACGGCGCGTCGATCCAGCGGCCCGGCGAGCACGGCGAGCAGGTGAAGGACGACAGCTTCTACGTGATCTTCAACGCCCACCACGAGCCGCTGCAGTTCACCGTGCCCCCCGAACAGTTCGGGAAGAAGTGGATCCAGGTGGTCGACACGGCGTCGGAGAATCCTCCGGAGGTCCGGCGCTCGCGGAAGGCGCAGTCCTTCGCCCCAGGCGCGAAGCTCGACGTGCAGGGGCGCAGCGTCGCGGTGTTGAGGTGCGTCGTGCCCGGCGGCGCTACCTGATCTCGCCGGCGTCCGGGACCGGGACCGGAAGCCGGTGGAGCGTCAGCACTTCGGGGCCGCCGAATCGATCGAGCGCGGCAGCCCGCATCAGCTTCGGGATCAGGGCGGCACCGCCACCTCGCCGGCCAGGCTGCTGAGCGCGGCGATGAAGTCCTGCGGGGGCCAGGAGCCGTCGTAACGCTCGCCGTTGATGAAGAACGTGGGCGTTCCGTTCACGCCGCTGCGCGCGCCGGAGAGGAAATCCGCTCTGATCTTTGCCGCCACTTCAGGCGAGGCGAAATCGCGCGCGAAGCGCTTCATGTCCAGCCCCAGCTTTTCGGCGAAGCGAAAGAGGTTCGGCTCGTCGAGCATGTCCTGGTGCTCGAACAGGACGTCATGCATCTCCCAGAACCG
>Ga0137407_10001975_pt1 | contig 13461 bp, 12 predicted proteins | sample CZOMad2_2_16fung_FD_108410 | JGI IMG/M metagenome (GOLD analysis project Ga0137407, IMG submission 108410) | Vadose zone soil fungal communities from Angelo Coast Range Reserve, California, USA - CZOMad2_2_16fungal (Illumina Assembly) | ecosystem: Environmental > Terrestrial > Soil > Vadose...
ATCGCCCTTTGCATTGCGGACACCGACACGATCGCAACCCCAAGGAAGATTACCGCCGATTACGGCTATCTCCGCCTCCGCCGCGAAGATTACGCGGAGGCAGATGTGAGAAGCTGGTCGGAATTCGTTCGCGACCAAAACGCAAACTGGAAAAGCGCCTTCGTCTATTTCAAGCACGAGGAAAGCGGCATCGGCCCGAAGCTCGCCAGGCAGATGATCGAACTCCTCGCCTGATCCTACACGGCTTAGCGCCCGATCAGGATAAAAATTCCTGCCAGCAGCGCCAGCACGCCGGTGATGATGCCGATGCCAAGTCCGGTGAGAGTGAGGATTCCTACCGCGATAAGATAAATCGCAAGCAGAAGCATACCGATATTTTTGGTAATCATGCCGTAAGTATCGGCAATCGCACGCGCGCTTGACAATCCTGAACACACCTGGTCAGGCCATATCGTCGGCCGCTTCTATTTCCCCGCGCTGCGAATCACCACCGCCGAAATATCTTTGACGCAAACAAAACCGTCGAAGAATTCCGCACCGGTCAGATGGGAAAGAAGAACGAGATTGTCGTTCACTTGTTCGACTTTGCCGCCGATCTTCTCCCCGGAATTCAGGCGTAGCTCGGCAGTTTTGCCGGTGTTCCCCTGCAGGATACTGAGGATGGTCGCATTAGGCTGAAGGCTGGCTTTTTCCTGGGCGAGCAAACTGGAACAGGTCACCAACGTGACAATAGCGCCAATGAGAATTGAGTAGTGTTTCATGATCAGGTGCTTCTGCGTTATTCCGGAGCGGTTTACCAGCAAATAATGCGGTGCATGGCCACCGCGCTCGAGCAACACCAGCGCCGCTTGATTTCAATTTGGCAAGCGAGGCGCCTGCCCTACAATTTCTGCGATGACTTCAATCGCTGAAAATCTCGAGCGTGTGCGCGAGCAGATCGCGCACGCAGCGGCGAAGGTTGGGCGCGCTCCGAACGAGGTCGAGTTGGTCGCAATTACGAAAACGCACGCGGCCGAAAAGGTGCGCGAGGCAATTCAGGCTGGGCAAAGTTTGTTTGGTGAAAGCCGCGTGCAGGAAGCTCGGGCGAAGATTCCAGAGTTGCCGTCGGCGATTCGCTGGCATTTCGTGGGGCATCTTCAGAAAAACAAAATTCGTCACGCGCTTCCGCTGTTTGAAATGATCCACAGCGTAGATTCGCTCGCACTCGCGCAAGAGATGAACCGGATCGCAGAAGAAGAGGGGATGCGTCCACGAGTTTCGCTCGAAATCAATGTGGCAGGCGAGGGGAGTAAATTCGGCTTCGCACCCGATAAGCTGCGCGAGCAAATGGAAGCGCTTCTCGCGTTACCGCGATTGTCGGTTCTGGGCCTAATGACCATTCCACCGCTTGGTGAAGAACCGGAAGCCTCCCGAAAATATTTCGTTCAGTTGCGTGAGCTACGCGATCGTCTTCAAACCGAATTTCGAGTCGATCTCGCGCAACTCTCGATGGGAATGACACAGGATTACGCAGTCGCAGTCGAAGAAGGCGCCACGCTAGTGCGCGTCGGGACGGCGATTTTTGGCGAACGATCAAAAGCAAAAGCAGAGAGCCACAGATGAACACAGATTTTCATAGATTCCTGAATTCTAATCTTAAAGGCCACTGGTTTTTCTGATCTGTGTCCATCAGTGTTAATCTAGAAATTACCGGATCGACACATGCGGCTGGAACCGATCAACGTCCAACAAATTGGGGAGGAACTTGCGATTGCCTGGAACGATGGCACTGAATCGTTTTTGAAACTCGAAATGTTGCGTCGCGCATGTCCGTGTGCTGCATGCGGTGGCGAACCGGACGTGCTCGGCAACGTCTCGCGTCCACATGTGGCTTACACCCACCAAAGTTTTCAGCTGATCGGCTTCGAGATGGTGGGCGGTTATGCGTTGCAACCGCGCTGGGCGGACGGACACAGCAGTGGAATTTATGGCTTTACTTACCTGCGGCGTTTGGCAGAGGCTTGTGGCTGAAAGACGGCAATAAGCTTGGAACTAATCCGTGAACTTGGTGACGAAAATCGCGATCGTTTTGCTTTGCTTCTCCCTATGCGGAGCCGGCACTTTCATTGCTTCTACCGCGGGAAATGAGGATCCGCCACAAAAGACCAACGTGATTCCGGTCAAAAATCGTGAAATGGTCAGGCGGATTTGGATTCAGGTGTAAGACTGTAGCGGCGTGTCTCTGACCGCCGTTGACCTCTTCGGCGCTGACAGAGCGCTGCTACAGAACTGGAATTGTGACACGCAAAAGTGTTGTTTGCGTGTCGAGCGGCTTCACTTGCCGATCCTGCAACTGAGCGGGAACCAGCAAAAATTCGCACGGCGCAAGATCGATATCTGCGCAGGTAAGTTTTCCAGTCAGACAGCAAACGATTGCGAATTGCCTGCGTGGAGCGATCTCGCGCGGTGCAGAAAGATTCCACTTTTGGACTTCAAACAATTCATGCTTGGCGAGAAGCGCACCTTGTGACGCGACTAATTTCGGAGCCACATCGTTGAAGTCGATGCATTGAAGCGCTTGCTCGATGTGCAACTGCCGAGCCTTGCCTTGATCATCAACACGATTCCAATCGAACACGCGGTATGTGCTATCGCTATTCTGTTGCACTTCAATTAACAAGTTGCCTGCGCTTACGGCGTGAAGACGTCCGGCCGGAAGAAACGCGGCGTCACCCGGTTTGGCAGAGATTTTATGAACGTAATCAGCAGCTGTTCCTTCGCGCAGCGCCTTTTCGAACTGATCGCGCGTCTTAGGTTTGCAAAACCCGAGCAAAAGTTCGGCCCCGGGATCGGCGTCGGCAACGTACCAAAATTCAGTTTTCGGCTCGCCGCCTAGTTTTCTGGCGACTTGTTCCGGCGGGTGCACTTGCAGGGAAAGCTTCTCGCGTGCATCGAGAAGTTTGATCAGCAACGGAAATCGTGGGGCGTCGGGAACCTCGCCGAAGATCGATGATCGGTGCTTCGTCCAGAGTTCATGCAGAGTCTTGCCTTTCAGTGGACCGCGCGCGACGACGCTTTGTGCTTCCGGACGATCGACGATTTCCCATGACTCGCCGATTTGCGTTTTTGGGGGCAGGCTCTTTCCGAACCTCGATTCAAGCCGTCGGCCGCCCCAGATTCGCTCCATGAAAATGGGTTGGAAGGTGAGGGGAGCATTAATCTCGAATTGCGGGTTGCGGATTGTGGATTTCAGATTGGTAAATTTGTAGGGCGTTTTGTGAAACGCCATCTATTTTGGCGCCTGATACAAACGCACCGCAAACGAAATGCGACGCTTCTTCAAATATTGGCTGCCGTTACTAATTTGGGTCTGCGTTATTTTTCTCGGCTCAACCGACGTGTTGTCCGCCGAGCACACGTCGCGATTCATGGTGCCGTTCTTGCTCTGGTTGAAACCGGAAATGTCACCGGAGAAAACCTTGTTCATCCTCATCGTTATGCGTAAAAGCGCGCACGTGAGCGAATACGCGATTCTGGCTCTTCTCCTTTGGCGGGCGCTTCGCAGCAATCCAACTCTGCGCACGACCAGGCCAATGCTGCTTGGCGCAGTTCTGGTCGCTTGCGCAGTTTTTGCCGCGAGCGACGAATTCCACCAATCATTCGTCAAGTCGCGTACTCCCTCGGTTCGCGATGTCATGCTGGATGTTGCGGGAGCAGTTTTCGGACTGTTGATTGGTGCGATTTTCGCACAACGCCATTCTAAAAAGGTCCGAAACACCGCTCACAGCCAGTTCGTCGATGCGCGATTATGACTTCGAAGATCGCTCCTCGTGTCACGACTGTCCAAAACTCAACAAAATGATCACTCGTGAATGTGGCACTGCGGTTAAACGACGAAGTGTGTAAGCGTTCTCACGTTGGACTGCGCAACTCTGGGGCGGCCGCGAAAGCCCGCTCACTCCTGCCTGGAGTTGTGATCTGTCTCGTTGTCTTTTTAGCAGCAGCGCGGACTTTCGGAAGCGCCGTCGAACAAGCTGCAGTGGGTAACGACACAGGGAACTCTCCAAATCCGCCTGTTATTACAGCAAAGCCCGAGCAGGTAACGGTCACTGATGGAAGCGGCAGCACTGAGATCCAGTGGGATACGGGCAATGGTTCGATGGGATTCGTGTTTGTAACGACTAAAGATGGCAAGCCAGTCCTGTTTGCTACTGGCCCGAAAGGGAGCCAGGTCGTTCCATGGATTCGCGCGGGTAACTATCTCTTCGAACTTTCTGGTGACTCAGAGAGGCGGGCGGCGCTCGCGAGCGTAACTGTTGCTGGAATCGCCGAAACGCAAGCTAATCCGCAAGGTGTGTTATGGCGAGGCAAAGCCCGGTGGCTGCTGGTCTTGGTGCTGTTTGCAATCGTATACGTTGCTATTTATTTCAGCTCGACAACAGCGCTGCGGACAACGTTTCCCGCCGAGCCAACCACGTCGCCTCGTCCACTCCACGTTACGCAAAACCTTTTGCTGGGCGTAGCCGCCTTTGTGTGCCTGGATGGCGTTATTTTTCATACAAAATTATACGTCTCGATTCTGGCTCCTGATTCGTACGCAGGACGATTGGCCGTACTTACGCGAGCTGAAAAGGAGCGCCCGCCATCTGGCCTCAAGGAGGTGCTCGTCCTGGGTGATTCGAGAATGGCAGAGGGATTCTCTAGCACCGTGGCTGATGAGATTGGTTCTAGCGCCGGATTTAAGTTTGTGAGTCTGGCGGAGCCAGCCGCTTCAGTAAACACATGGTACTACATGCTCCGTGAAGTTGATCCCAGCATGCGGCGTTTCTGGGCGATTGTTGTTCCTTACGGCATAGGCTATGAGCCAAGCACTGCCGATCCTCTGAGAATTTCCATGACGGCTCCGCTCCTGCGCTACGCAGACTGCTTCAACTTCGCTTCGGGTTTCCGGCGATGGTCTGGTCGATTCAGAGCGTTTATTGCGTGCATTCTGCGAGGTTCAGCATACCAAAGTGACGTCGTCGATTTTCTCGAACATCCCCTCGCGCGTCTAAAAAATGTAAAGCAAGAGACTGCGAGAATGCATTCCCGTGAGATCTACAAAGGCCGGGATTACGACTTGGTGGGCACGTTCTATGATCCTACAACAGGACAAGTAACGCTCGCGCCAAAGTTGACTGAAGCTCAGAGACAGGCTTTCCGGAAAAGCTTGATACAGCCGTCTCAATCGGACACGGAATATTCGCTCAATCTACAACGCGATTGGATCCCGCGAATTTTGAATCGTTATTCTAATAGTCCTACCGCAATTGTGCTTACGCCTGTGCCTCGCGGTCCATTTGTGGAGCTTCCGGCTTTTTCCAAGGGACAACGTACTGTTCTTCCAAGCGTCATCATCCAGAGAACGACTTTTTCACTGCCGGAAGAAACGTTCGATTTCCTTGAAACGCCTGAATATTACTTTGACGCGTTCCACCTTAACGCGAAAGGCCGGCGAAGATTTACAGAAGCGCTGGTCGCTGAGTTAGTGGGACGGCTTGGCGCTGCCGAATCGCATGCGCGATCGGGCTTCAAGTCAGAATTGCGAGTGAAATGATCGAGTAACGAAGACCTGTCTCTGATGTTATTTAACAGTTTTCAGTATTGGATCTTTTTTGTGATCGTGGCCGCGCTGTTCTACAGCATGCCATTTCGTACCGGGAAACTCCTGCTGTTATGCGCAAGCTATGTCTTTTACATGTGGTGGGATCCACGATTCATCGTGCTCATCCTGACTTCCACAGTAGTCGACTACTTCCTCGGTATTTGGCTGGAGGTCACTAGCGGCGTGCGTAAGAAGCTTTTGCTGGCTGTTAGTCTGATAGTTAATCTGGGACTTCTCGGTTTCTTTAAGTATTACGATTTCTTTGCGGGTTCCCTGGCTGGTTTGTTGCATGTCCCGAAGTCATCGGTCGTCCTCCAAATCGTCCTGCCTGTTGGCATCAGCTTTTATACGTTCGCCAGTCTTTCGTACACGTTCGATGTTTACTGGAGCAAGATGAAGGCGGTTCGAAACTTCGTCGATTACGCCCTGTTCATCGCATTTTTTCCGCATCTTATTGCGGGACCAATCATTCGCGCCCGGCAATTCATCGCTCAAATCCCACGTTGGCGACCTCCGGCGGCAATTGTCGTTCAGAGCGGACTCATCCTGGTTCTATCCGGGCTTTTAAAGAAAATGGTGTTCGCGGACCGGTTCGCCGCTGTCGCGGATCCTTACTTTAGTGACCCGATGGCGCATCCCGGCTGGCTCGCTGCGTGGTCAGGCTGTCTTGCCTTTTTCATGCAAGTATTCTTCGATTTCTCTGGTTACACGGACATCGCCCGAGGTTGCGCCAAACTGCTCGGCTTTGAGTTTCCGCTTAATTTCGCGCGGCCATTCCTGGCCAGGAACCCGCCTGACCTCTGGCAAAGATGGCATATAACGCTCTCCACGTGGGTGCGTGACTATGTGTTCATGCCATTCAGCCGTGGGAGAAAAGGGCGGCTCATGTTATATCGCAACATGTTTGTTGTGATGCTGCTCGTCGGCCTGTGGCACGGAGCTAACTGGACGTTTGTAGCGTGGGGCGCCTACCACGGTCTTCTGCTAGTTGGCTACCGTCTTTTCGATCGCGCAACGGTCGGCACCCCGATCGACAGAGTTATGAAACAGCGCTGGGTCGTGCCATTTAGCGTCGGAGCAATGTTTGCGTGCTTTGTGTTGAGCGCGTCACTGTTTCGGCCAAGGACCTTGCAAACCAGCGGATACGTCTTAAGCGCGCTATTCGGATTTCACCATATGACCGGGGAATTTTTGCTGACGACCGGCTCGATCGTGCTGATTTTCATTTCGTTGTTTCTCGCCGTCGCGCAGGAACGCAACCAATTTATTGATCGCCTGGCGTTGCAACCGGCGCGTGTTCAAATCCCCGCGTACGTTCTCGCATTTTTGGCGCTCGAACTCTTTCCAGCGACCGGCCCGGTGCCGTTTGTTTATTTCCAGTTTTGAAGAACGGTGCTGACGACGCCGTCAGAGCGCGACACTGTCGGCCTGGTCTAGCTCATCCCATGAGAACTTCACGAGGGCCTAAGACTTTTAATTGTGCAACATAATCGTCGCTCCTCGGCCTGCGGCAATTACACTTCGACCAGTGCAACGCCAGGCGTATTGTCCTGGCGAGTTGTTGCGGAAGAGGTGAACCGTCTCCTGAGTATCTCAAAGTCTCCAAAAACCAGATAACTTGAGTAGTCTGAACGGCAATAAGTGACTAGGTACTTCCAAACGACTCCCGTAGTCATTCCTGTTCCGCAAGGTTTGATTTTGTCCTCACCACATCCTGACGACATCGCCATCTCGATGGGTGCGTTTGCATCATGGGCATCGCCGCGTGTCCCTGTAACCATCGTGTTGATGACCGATGGCTCAGAAGCGCAGATATCGGAGCACGCAATGCAACCTCATATCCATCAAAACGCAACGGTACGAGAAAAACGTAGAGTCCTCAGGCCGGATTTTGGAGCGCTTCGGGGGAATGCCTGTAAATGGTGTCATATCCAACTCGGAGGAAGATCGAGGACTACCTGCCGCCGGGCTTGAACCTCACAGGTTTGTCCGGCTTGAGCCGCAGCAATCACGTCGTTAGATGGGTAGGTCATCTCCAGTAGATAACTCCACTCGTCGACGAACTCCGATTTGAAGTTTGCATTAGGCCAATGTGGAGCCCCGGAAACCAGAAGCGGATTCAGCTGAAGTGGCAATCCGGGGCGCGGAGTGGTCAGCCAAGGCTGCATGGATTCGATCGGCTTATCGGTGGCGAAGCTGAATGCTCGCGCCGCGGACAGTTCGGCTGCGGACTCGACGGGCTGTGCCGCAACTCCTGTGAGCGCAGCCGCGGTGAGATCTTTGTCCCGGTAGGTTACGGCTGGACGGATACATTCTACGTATTCGTGCAATTTCAACGGGTATCCCGGCGATAAATTGGGCTGCGTGGCGTTGTGAACGTGGCCAAGCAAGACGATGCCCCTGCTCGAGATGCGCTTCATTTCTTTGAAAGCATGCAGCTTCTTCCGGAAGTAGTGAAACGCATCCTGCGCGAAACAAATCTCGGCTGCGTCCGACTGGACCGGGAATGTGAAATTCAAATCGCAGCAAATCATATCCGCTTTCGGCGCTACAAACCTGCGCGCCAGCCAGAGATTCGAAAAGACTAGGTCGCAACCTACCGCGGGCCCTGAGCGCTCCATCCACACCCGCAGGAAATGGCCCATCCCGCAGCCCGCCTCAAACAGGCTCATTCCTGGCTTCGAATGGGCTTCGAGCAACGCCAGCCCACTGAGATACGTCGGCAGGCACCAGCGGTGATACATGTACGGAGCCAAGCCTCCGTATTCGAGCTTCTCCATAGTTTCGCAGACACTGTCAGCGGTCCTTGCCGCCCGTAACGCGTTTTTGAAGTCTAAGCGCGGGATCGTCTCGTCCTTTCGATCAGTGAGAAGCAGTGCCAGTGCCTCCATCAAGTGCCCGTTGGAGATCGCCGAAAGAGTCTCAGTGCGCAGCTCGTCGCGTCCCACCCGCAAGTACGGGATTCCCTCAATCACCGGCCATTGCTGCTCGCCGTCATCGAGAATATGCGGATGTATCCGCTTCATCGGACCACCCGAAATGGGGCTTTTTAGCTTCTCCAGAAAAGAAGTTTCGACTTCGATCGAGTAAGACGTCAGATATCAACTCCTTTTGTCGCAGCGAACGGTGTTCGCTCCTACGGGCAACATTTCGCCTGCATTTCCTTCCGAAATACCGGTGCCTGCCACGGGCCCCATTTCGACTCGAAGTACCTACGATTTTTGGCAAACAGTTCGTCATAGGCCGCTGCGCTAAGCTCTCCGACGGATGCGGAGAGGTGGTGGTGAATGAAAACGTCCTCGGCACAGGCGACGTCATAGCCCAATGCGCGCACCCGATAAGTGTAATCGTCGTCCTCGAACAAGCCAAGACCAAAAGCCTCGTCCAGCTCACCAACCTGCTCCCAAACAACACGAGGAACCATCACGCAGAACCAGTGCAGCACATGCGGATGTGTCAGTTCGCTCCGGTGACCGGCAGTATAGCTTCGCGCCCGCACAGCCATTTCCTCCATGTTTGCGTATTCAATAGGAATCACACTCTCGTTTCCCGAGCGATTAGTTACGGGACCCAACAGACCGAGCTTTGGATGACGGCGAAAATGAGCGAGCAGATCGCCCACCCATCCGTCCGTCACAAAAGTGTCGTTGTTCAGGAAAATCAGATACTCGCCGGTTGTGGCGCGCGCCCCGCTATTGTTCCCTGCAGCGAAGCCGAGATTGCTCTCGTTCGTGACCACGCGGATCCACGGCCTTTTCGAACTCCAACGCGCAAGAAACTTCGCCGTATTATCAGTGGAGCCGTTGTTTACGACCACGGTCTCCATGTTCGCGTAATGCGTGAACCGCTCGATACTGTTCAGACACGCCTCGGTGAATGAACGCTGATTGTAGGCCAGCACAATGATGCTGATCTTTGGGAAGTAGGTCTGAACCGCAGCCTGCAATTGCGCGGCGCGGTTTTCCCAGCTGTTCTCCCGGGCATAGGCAATACGATGTTCTCGCAGCACCGGATCGTTCTCTGCAATACCCTGTCGAATTCCCTCCACGAACTCCGTGCGCGTCGAAGTGAGCGTGATCAGTTCCCGCAGCCGTTCAATCTCCGGGAACTGAACCGCCACCACCGGCTTGCCCGCGCTCATGTACTCCCACAGCTTCGTCGGGTCAGAGGCCAGCGCGCACTCGCACACGCGATACGGCAGAAGGCAGACATCGAACCCGTGCAAATAGGCGGGCAACTCGCGGTACGGTACCTCGCCGATCATCCGGACATTTGGCAATGCGGCTAGTTCGGACACATCGATGCGCATTACTTCACCGATTAGAACAAAGTCAATCTCGGGAAGCTGCCGCGCGGCGTGAATCAGCAGTTCGATGTCCGTCCATTCCGCCATCACGCCCCAATAGCCGGCCGTGGGCCGCCTCCGTTCAAAAGCCAGTAACTCGGGACGCTTCTCGAAGTGCGACACGGTAACACCATTTCGCACCAGTACGCTTTCGCAGCCATACCTGCGCATGCTGTTACGGAGATGCTCCGAAGAACACACCACAACGTCCGCGTTGGTAACAGCTTCCCGTTCCATTTCACGTGCCGGACGTCCAGCGTTGGCGAAGCTCTCATAGGCATCCATGCAGTCGTAAACGACCACCGTGTTCGGAATCTGTCGAACGATGGGGGCCCAAAAGGGATAATCGACGATGGAGAGCGCAGCACCGATCTTGAACCAATCGCGAACACGCTGGATGCCTTCAGCAATAGCCGCCACCTGAAGTTCAGAGGGAATATCGGAATAAATGTTAGGCGGATGAATGCTGCCGGGAAGCATCGTCCGGTAGACGTTGGGCGCAACTTCGCTAAGATTCGGCTTGTAAACACACAGCGAAGGAATGAAGCGATTGCCGAAATAAAAGACACGTGCGCCCATCTTCGCCAGTTCCATGCTTAGGTGCTGAGGACGTTGGAATCGCTCGTGCCAATCCACAATCGGGAACACCAGAACGTCGAATAGAGATCCTGGTGCGGGCATCTTAGCCCGCGCTTTCTTCGGCCCTTGTCGAGCTCCATCGCGAAATCGACTTAGTAGCCTACCAATCTTCACCGGCAAGTCACGAAAACAAGACATTCTCGGTTTGCAGCGATGGAATAGCATATCAAGTAATCACGCTGCGTTATTAGAAACACGGTCATAGATGCCATCTCGCATTTCCTTCCACCATGATCTACGAGCGGTCACCAACAAAACAGCCGACGAGGAACAACGGCAGAAGAAGCCTTTTCATGGAAGGAGGGATTGCGAATGCATTAAAATGCAAATTGCGGAAATTGGGTCCGAGGCTAAGACAGTGACTAAAAACCTGTCAAGATGATAATTTCCAATCCCATAAAGTGCCGGTGAACGTGTATTGGATGGCACCGCCGCTGAATGCCGCGTCGCTGTTGGGAATAATAGCTGCGGGTGTGCAAAATTACTCTTCCGTCCCTGATTTCTCCGTCGGTTACTCCGTACTCGTTGACATATCTGATCACGGGTGAATTTTTCGCGTGAAAATTTCCACGCCCGGGATCCAGGCTTCTTTGATGTCGCACTGGCTCTTATCGGCGGTCACGAGTTCGCCCGCGTCCACGCCTCGTTGCGCCAGCTCCTGCGCGAATGAGCCGTGCGATAATCACGGGCGTTAAGCGCTTCTCGGGCCGACGCTTCGATGCCTTGCCAAAAACTTTCTTCGCGTTTGTTCATTAGAATGATCGGTTCGCCGAATTGCCTCGAACCCACCAGATAATCGAAGCTGTCACGTTGAGCAAAGCGAAACATCTCTGAGCTATTGAGCGCGGAGGGATCGGCATGCAAAAAATCATCAGTGTTTGAAAGCCTGCCTTCCGGAATTCGTCCGCTGCGTTGCAGCTTCGCTTCGGTAAGAATGACAACTATTGAATAGCCTGTGGCGAGAAATCGGCGCGTTCGCGAAGAAAAATTCGAATTGTAAATGTCCTCCAATGTGACGGACTACAGCACTTACTGATCCAAATCGTACACTTCCACCAGTCCAACGCCGGTAGTATTGTTCACAGCGCGCACGATCGCCGTGTAGTTACCCGGCGGCAGGTCTGCGATGATCGCAGATTCCAGTCCGTCACCGGGTGCGTAGCCGCTGGCTTGGATGTCGCGAACTTGGTTGGCGGTGATAATTCCACCGATGACCGTCGTCGCCCAGTTGTTATTAGAAGCAATCCAGGCTCCCGTGCCGTTCGTTTATTTTCAGTTTTGAAGAACGGTCTGACGACGCTGTTAGTGCAGAAATCGAAGCCTCTACATAGAGCTAGCAGCACCTATGGCGAAACTATCGTGAATACAGCATCGCTCGTGTCGGTCACCGACGGAGTCTCATGGAAGCGTATTCGCGCCTTCGCCGTCGTCGTGGCAGGGCTGGACACGTTCCACAGATACCATCCGGTGTCCTGCGCCTGGGTCGCGATTCTGGTCCACGTGGTGCCGTTGTCGGTGCTATAATCAATGTCGACGGTGTTGCCGCCGGGGTTTTGTCGGCTCCAATGGATATTTATGTACTGCCCGATTGTAAAGACTTCTCCGCCGTTCGGCCTGAGGAGCGTGAGGTAGGGCCTGCGCTGCACAGTGAAGTTGGCATCGCTCTGGTCTGTTATCGACAGGTGGCCCTGCAACAAGATCTTTACCCTGCCCTGAGTGGTAGGGTAATCGTCGACGTGCCACAAATAGCTGAACGATAACGCCGGGACGTCCTGCGCGATCCTGAACCAGGTAGCTCCACCCGTGCGGCTGTACTGGATTATCAGGCGGTCGCTTTGCTTGAGGTTGTTGGCGTTCCACTTGATCTCATGGACGCTTCCCATCAACCAGACTTCTCCGCCGTTCGGCTGGATTATAGTGAGCGGTGGCGGATATTGCCCACAATACCTCCCGCCGGTATTCGTTATGCCGGAACGATCAAATCCACCCCAAACGATCATTTCACTGCCGGTCCAGACTGCCGTGTGATGGACCCGGCCAGCGGGTGCGTTGTAGGTGCTGGTGGCTGTCCAACTATCCGTGCCGGGATCGTATCTTCCGCCCGTGTTCAAAAGCAAGTGGGCAGGTGTTCCGCCCCAAACGATCATTTCACTGCCGGTCCACACTGCCGTGTGATAGCCTCGGAGAGTGGGGGCGTTGGTCGTGCTCGTGGCTGTCCAACTATCCGCGCTGAGATTGTATCTGGCGCCGTTGCCAGACAATGGGTCATTTCCGCCCCAAACGATCATTTCACTGCCGGTCCACACTGCGGTGTGACCGCCTAGGCCAGTAGGCGCGTTACTGGTGGCTATCCAACTATCCGTGCTGGGATTATATCTCCCGCCAGTGTTCAAAAAGATGCCGCCCCAAACAATCATTTCACTGCCGGTCCACACTGCCGTGTGACCGTCGCGGGCAGAGGGCGTGTTGGTCGTACTCGTCGCTGTCCAACTGTTCGTGCTGGGATTGTATCTGCCGCCGGTATTCAGAAACCCGCTATTGTTCGCCCCGCCCCAGACGATCATTGCACTGCCGGTCCAGACTGCCGTGTGACCGCCTCGGGCAGAGGGCGCGTTGGTCGTGCTGGTGGCTATCCAACTATTCGTGCTGGGATTATATCTGCCGCCAGTGCTGTCGTTAGTTCCACCCCAGACGATCATTGCACTGCCGGTCCAGACTGCCGTGTGATTTGCTCGGGCAGTAGGCGCGTTGGTCATGCTAATGGCTGTCCAACTATCCGTGCTTGGATCGTATCTCCCGCCAGTGTCTAAGTCGTTAACGAAATCATTAGTCCCACCCCAAACGATCATTTCGC
>Ga0137407_10001976_pt1 | contig 13461 bp, 12 predicted proteins | sample CZOMad2_2_16fung_FD_108410 | JGI IMG/M metagenome (GOLD analysis project Ga0137407, IMG submission 108410) | Vadose zone soil fungal communities from Angelo Coast Range Reserve, California, USA - CZOMad2_2_16fungal (Illumina Assembly) | ecosystem: Environmental > Terrestrial > Soil > Vadose...
CGACTTCGACGGTGAATTTGGTCAGCTCATGGCTGATCTGGCCGGGGACGCAGGGCCGGTATTCGACGCAATCTTCCAGCATGTGGACAAGTCGCCGTCCACTCCGGTTGCCGAGAATGCAGACGCTTTCGTCGAATGGACCGCGGCGCATCTTGTCCATCCGTTGAATGTCTACACCGCTTACCCAGACGTGACCGCCAAGGCGATCAAGACCCTGGCATCTGCCGCCGACGTCACTGGCGCCGGCGAACAACGCCCATTCCTGGTGATCCTGCCCATCAAATCGCGCATTGCCTTCATCGAGGTGGAGCTGCTTCTGCGCGCGAGGGGGCGTGGGACGACCAAGGACCTAGACTCCGTCGGCACTCCCCACTTCGCGCAGTTCGTGCCGCTCGAGAACAACCAGATTGGGTTCTTCACGGTGTATGACGGCTCATTCGACAAGTACATTGCCGATTTCACCAAGAACATCGGACAGGTCTTCGACCTGATATTCAAGTTCACCAAGAACCCGCCGCCCTCACCATGCCGAAAGCACCTCCAGGAGTTCATTGACTTCGCGGCGGCGGCGAGCCGCGCTCCGATCGGATTCTATCAGGCATATCCAGGCCTGACGGTTCAGGACATCCATGCCCTGATCGCCGATAGCAAGTCGCAATCAGGCTCGGGTCGAGAGCGAGGCCTCCAGGGCGTCCAGCGAGGATCAAGCTAGGAGACACGCGATGAGCCAGGACCACAAGCCACAAACGCCACAAACAAAAGAAGGCGGCGGGTTCCTCCGCCGTTTGTTCGGGGGAGGCGGACACGAGCCGCCGGGGTCTGCTGCTCATTCGGGATCAACGACCAGGACCAGACTCGACCTCGGTGATATTCAGGGGTTCATCCTCCGCGGTTACCGGATGCCGATGGTGCGACATTTCTTATTGACGGTGGGCGTGCCGGCGCCGGCACGCAAGCTGCTCGGAAGGCTCGTCAGCGGCGAGGAGTCTGATGCGCCGCAGATCACCACTGCCGAAGACTGGCACGTGGGGTTCGAGCCGGGACCAGGAGACAATCTCGCCGACGTCCCGCGCCGCAAGCCCGACTATTGCCTCAACCTGGGCATCACCTGGCCCGGACTGATCGCGCTCGAGATCAAAGATCGCGTCCCCACGGTCTCGTTCAAGTCGTTCGGCGCATTCGTCGCCGGAGCCGCCGAGCGCGCAAACTTGGTCGGCGATACCGGAGCCAGTGCGCCGGAGAACTGGATCGGCGCCTTTGGGAAGGGAAGCGATCACGTCCTGGTGACGCTGCACGCCATCAGCCCGGAGGCGATGACGACCTATAGCGACCGGCTCTCTGCTCTGTTTGCCGAGGAAGGCGCCTTTCGGGAGATCTGGCGCTGCGACGGGATGGCGTTGACGGAGATGAAGGATGGCAAGCCCGTTTTCACCTCCAAGGTTCCCTTCGGTTACACCGACGGCATCAGCATGACGACCATTCGTGGCGGCCCAGAACGATATCCGTCGGATCACCAGCAGCCATGCGAACCCTGGCTATTCGTTTTGCTGGACGAAGCCGAGAATTACTTCGTGCCGGTGCCTCGAGAACTCGGTCTGAACGGCAGCTTTGCGGTCTTCAAAATGATCACGACCGACGTGGTTGGATTCGAGAATCTCCTGCAATCGAACAAGGACAAGATCGATCCCGAACTGCTTGCCGCCAAGATGTGCGGACGGTGGCGCAACGGCGTTCCTCTTGCGTTATCGCCGGACACCGATAGCCCTCCGGGCGGGATTCCACTCGAGCAGCTGAACAACTACGAATACGTGAACGCCGATGGGTCAGGCGATCCAAAGGGACTGCGCTGTCCAGTTGGTGCCCACATGCGCCGCATAAATCCACGAGGCCAGCCGGTCACGGGCCAGGGCCAACCTGGCGGCAGCAATAATACCCACCGGTTGATCCGCCGCGGCATACCCTACGGGCCGAACTATGATCCGACGCAACCCTACGACGGCATCGAGCGCGGGCTTCTCGGCTATTTCATCAACTCGAGCATCGAGAATCAGTATGAGTTCGTGCTGGGGCAATGGGTCAATGAGAGCGAATTCGTCGGGGCGGTCAGGCTGCCCCCGAAATCGAAGGATCCTATGATCGGCACCCAGGACCCAGCGGAAAGCATCTTCGTGATTCCGCGGGAGAATGGCGCGCCCCCGATCAAGATCACGGGGTTCTCGAGCTTCATTACGACGAAAGCCGCCGCCTATTGCTTTCTGCCAAGCATCACCGCCGTCAGATTCATCTCCAAACTAGGATGAGCTCCCCATGCTGTTCCTGACTCGGTGGTTCGGAGTGACCGGGAGCGACGCCGAGCGGAACCTCGCGAGGGAACAGTCTGACATCAACGAGATCGTCGAGCGAGTTCTCGTGATGCAGACGAATGCTGCCGCCCAACAACACCGCCCGCTCCGCCGTGGAACTCATGCGAAGGGGGTCTGCGCGCGAGCCCAACTCGAAGTATTCGACGTTGCTCTCGGACGCGACCGTGGGCTGGCGGGGCGGCTCGCGAGGGGGATGTTCGCCACGCCCGGCGTCTATGCGGCTCTCGTGCGGTTTGCGAATGCGGATTCGAAGGTGAACCGCGATTTCAAGGCCGACGTCCGATCGTTGTCGTTCTCGGTCGATCTCACTCGAGATGGCGCGGCTGTTCCCGACGTGAACGACGGCCGACAGGATTTCTCACTGCAAAACGCGAGGACACTGCCCATCAACGACGCGCCGGCATTTCTGGCGACCATGAAGCTGCTGACGGCATCGAACCCAGCTGCCGGCCTGTGGTCCCTGCCGTTCCGGGACAAATTGAGAGTGCTGAGGACCCTCACGTTGGCACAATTGCAGGCTCGCCAGACGATCAAGCCTTATCAGCAGCTGCGGTATTGGAGCACCGTACCGTTTCGCCACGGACCGGGCGATGTTGTGAAACATTCGGCGACACCGTCCCCGGACAATCCGGCGCGTGCTCTGCAAAGGCGTAACCCGAACGCCCTGCAGGATGAGCTGATCCGGCACCTCGAGGAAGACAGCAAGATGAGCAGCTTCGACATTGGCCTCCAGCTCCTCGACGCCGAGAGGATGACCTATTGGGGCAAACGTCAGGACGCCAACTTCTGGATCGAAAACGCGAGTGTCAAGTGGAACGAAGCGGAAGCTCCTTTCCACACGGTCGCACGGCTTACCCTCCTGTCGAAGTCGCAGCTTCGGCTGGATGCCGGCGAAGCGACGTATTTCGACGTCACCGGGAACGCGACACCCGACAGCATGCCCCTGGGGAGCATCAATCGCGCCCGCAGGTATGGGGAGGTTGCGAGCAGAAAAGCACGCCTGCCCGCGGGCGGTAGTTGATGAGCGGCGAGGAATTTGCGAAGGCAACCGCTGGTTGCTCGTCGGCCAGAGCGCTTACTCGATTCCCAGGCGCGAGCCTCGGTCTCTTCGCCCGGCCCAACACCACGGTCATCGTGGCCCTGCTCGTCTGTGCTCGAATCGTCGGTCTGTCCTCAAGGCGAAGAGTCGTGTCAACGAGCGGGCCCAAGGCCGCCAACGATGACCCACGATTCTCGGTCCGGATCAGAGAAGGGCTCCCGCGGATGTCCCCGGACCGCGGCAGCGCAGGGGCAACACGATGAGCCCGATGCGTCGCCGGAGGCTCGCGCGACGGCCTCTTCGAGGCCTTCGAGATACGACCAGAGGAGGTCATCGACCAGCTGCGCCGGATCAAGGAGGACACAAGCACATGAGAAGCTCCGTCGTGAAGACACTGAGTCTCGCTGCCGTACTGGTCGTGTCGGCGGTTTCGCCGCTCGGCACGGCCGCCCTGGCTGGCGAGCTGGCGGGCATCACGCTGCCCGACACGCTCAAGGCGGGCGAGAAGACGTTGAAGCTGAACGGGCTGGGCCTGAGAAAAGAGGCCATGTTCAAGGTCTACGTGGGCGGGCTCTACCTCGAATCGCCCTCCAAGGACGCGGGCGCGATCCTCGCGTCCGACCAGGCGAAGGTCATCCGCATGCATTTCCTGCGCGACCTGTCGAAGGCGCAGCTCGTCGAAGCCTTTCAGGAAGGCTTCGAGGCGAACGTGAAGGACCGGGCCGCCCAGAAGGCCGCGTTCGACAAGATGCTTGCGCTCGTTCCCGACGTGAAGGAAGGCACCACGATGACGTTTGCCTACCTGCCGGGAAAAGGCACGACGCTATCCGCCGGGGCCAAGGAGCTGGCCGTCTTCGAGGGTAAGGGCTTCGCGGATGCAGTCTTCTCGATCTGGCTGGGTCCCAAGCCGCCTTCCGATGATCTGAAAAAGGGGATGCTCGGCTGACGAGCGCGGATCACCCCCCACATGAGTTCGATGACGACCGGTTGGGTCGTGTTCGCGTGTGTCTTCGGAGGAGCTCTGCTCGGGATGCTTCTGCGCAAGATCTTGCCCGACGATCATCTCAGCAGCGATTCGAAGGACGTCGTCAAGCTCGGGATGGGGCTGATCGGGACGATGGCGGCCCTTGTTCTGAGCCTGCTGATTTCCTCGGCCAAGGGTTCGTACGACATACGATCAGCCGAAGTCGCCCAGCTGTCCGCCAACATCACGCTGCTCGACCGTGTCCTGGCGCACTACGGGCCGGAGGCGAGGGAGGCCCGTGATCTGCTCCGCCGCTCCGTTGCCCGGGTCATCGATCAGCTATGGCCGGAGCGCGGTGCCGGACCTTCGCAGTCGACGCCGAGCACCGGGGCGGAGGCGTTCTACGACACGATTCAGGCACTCTCGCCGAAGAACGACGCACAGCGATCGCTCCAGACCCAGGCGCTGACGATCAGCGTCAGTCTTGGCCAAACGCGCTGGTTGCTCGTCGGCCAGAGCGCTCGTTCGATTCCCAGGCCATTCCTGGTGATGCTGATCTGCTGGCTCGCCTTTATCTTCGTTAGCTTCGGTCTCTTCGCCCGGGCCAACCCCACGGTCATCGTGGCCCTGTTCGTCTGTGCGCTGTCGTTTTCGAGCGCGATCTTCCTGATCCTCGAGCTGGATCGACCATTCGAGGGGCTGATCCAGATCTCCAGCGCACCGATGCGAGAGGCCCTTGCGCGTCTCGGCCAGTAGGCTCTGCTCCGATGCGCACCGCTCTGCGCTGACCAGGTCCGCGATATCTCGTGGGGTGCTCACGACATGTCGCGACAATTCAAGTGTCGGCGATTCGCGACCGACTCGAGTCCCGAAGGCTAAGCGTGCCCCTCAATTGGCCGGAACACCCGCATGGCTCCTCCCGTTGCCGGCCGGCACCGCGCTTGCGTCACAGATGTTCGATGAGCCAGGCGATCGGCACCCTCGTGAACTCGGTCGATCGACAACCGGATGCCCCCGCCCGGTGACTCTCTACATCGCGTGCGAGTCGGATTCGGGCGTCAGGATCGTGCGGCTGGAGGGTTGGCTGGAAGGCGAGGCCGTCGCCGAGCTCGAGAGGGTCGTGAACGGGGAGTCTGGGCCGCTCCGGCTCGAGCTTTCCGAGCTGCGATCGGCGGACGCCGCGGGGCTCAGTGCCCTGCGGGCGCTGCGCACGGCGGGCGCCTCGCTTGTCGGCACGTCACCGTACATCAAGCTGCTGCTGGGCGGCTGAGACCAGAGGGACGCGGGGCACACCGATCCAGGGCTGATGTCGGATGTCGCTGAATCCGACGATCGAATCAGAACACGGAGGGGCAGCATGCGCAGAATCGTAGGGCCGATTGCAGTACTTCTGATCGCGCTCGCTTGGGCGACTGGCCCGGCAACAGCGCAGCAGACGCCGGGCAAGAAGCCCAACATCGTCGTGATCATGGGCGACGATGTCGGCATGTGGAATCTCAGCGCCTACCATCGCGGCATGATGGGCGGGAGCACGCCCAACATCGATCGCATCGCCAAAGAGGGGGCGCTGTTCACTGACTACTACGCCCAGCAATCGTGCACCGCGGGGCGGGCCGCGTTCATCCTCGGACAGACCCCGTTCCGTACCGGTTTGCTGAAGGTCGGGCTGCCGGCCTCCAAGCAGGGTTTACAAGATAAGGACCCGACGATCGCCGAGCTCCTGAAGCCGCTCGGCTACGCCACGGCGCAGATCGGCAAGAACCACCTTGGCGATCGCAACGAGTACCTGCCCACGGTGCACGGCTTCGACGAGTTCTACGGCATCCTCTATCACCTCAACGCCATGGAGGAGCCGTACCAGGCCGACTACCCGAAGGACCCGAAGTTCCACGGGATGTTCGGCCCGCGCAACATCGTGGACACGAAGGCGACGACCACGGACGATCCCACCACGGATCCGCGCTGGGGCAAGGTGGGCAAGCAGACGATCGCGGACGGCGGCCCGCTGCCTCCGCACCCGAACATGGATCCCAAAGCCAAGACCAACATGGAGAACGTCGACGAGGAGCTCGTCCGCCGGTCGCTCGATTTCATGGACCGCTCCGTGAAGGCCGGCAAGCCGTTCTTCCTCTGGCACAACGCCACGCGCACGCATGTCTGGACCCATCTCTCGCCCAAGTGGAAGGACAAGAGCGGCTACGGTCTCTACGCCGACGCCATCATGGAGCTGGACGACCATGTTGGCAGCCTGCTCAAGAAGCTGGACGACCTCGGTGTCGCCGACAACACCATCGTGATCTTCACGAGCGATAACGGCGCCGAGATCTTCTCCTGGCCGGATGGCGGCAATCACCCGTTCCGTGGCGAGAAGGGCACGACCTTCGAGGGCGGCTTCCGCGTGCCCATGGTTATCAGGTGGCCCGGCACGATCAAGCCGGGCACCATCGTCAATGACATCTTCGCCAGCGAAGACTGGATGCCAACCTTGCTGGCCGGCGCCGGCGATCCGGAAGTGAAGGAGAAGCTCCTGAAGGGGATGAAGGTCGGCGACAAGACCTTCAAGACCCATCTCGACGGCTACAACTTCGTGCCGTACTTCAAGGGCCAGGTCGCCAAAGGACCGCGACACGAGTTCTTCTACTTCACCGACAACGGGGACCTCACCGCGGTGCGCTATGACGACTGGAAAGTCACGTTCAAGACCATCAAGGGCAACCTGTTCACCGGCACTGAGGAGTCGACCAACGTGCCCCTGGTGACGAACTTGCGGCAGGATCCGTGGGAGCGCTACCAGGACCAGTCGATGATGTATGCCCGGTGGTGGGGCGACAAGCTGTGGACGTTGATTCCCAGCGCGGCCATCGTGGGGCAATTCTTACAGACGTTCAGGGAATATCCGCCCAGCCAGACGTCCGGAACGTTTGGCATCGAAAAGGCGCTTCAGATGATCGAGGCCGGAAGCCGCGGCGGCGGGAAATGACGCAGCGTTACGCCTCGGAGCGATGTGCGCCTGAAGGGCCAGCCGGTAAGGACCAAGGTCCTATCGACTCTACAGTCAATGATCGATCATCCTGTCTTCCGCGGACGCCCGGCCGAGGTGGAGCGGACCGAGGGATGAGAAGCGCGAGATGAGGAGGAAGCCATGATGATACGACGCTACCTGTTCGCTCTGGTACCTGCTCTGCTCTTCGTGGGCGTCGCGGGCGCTCAACACCCGATGCTGGAGATGGCCGCCAACAAGGTCGTCCAGAAGTACCAGCAAGCGAACTGCGAGCAGTTGTGGGAGCAGAAGGGGAAGCCGAAATCCGCCCAGGAGCAGGAGGTCATCACGTTTCTGCGCGGTGATCCGCAGATGCGCACGGAGTTCATCAACCGGATCGCGGCCCCTGTCGCCAACAAGATGTTCGAATGCGGCATGATCCCATGACCGCCGTCAGGCGGAGTCTGTGGTTCGGTCGCTCGTCGGAAGCTGGGATGATCCGACGCACGTCTCGCGCCAGGGCGCTGCTCGTCACGCTGGGCGTGGTCCTGTGCGCTTCAAACGGCGGCGCCCAGCAGGCGCCCCCGGCGGTGCCCCCGCCCGCGACGGAGAAGGCGGCGCCGAGTAACGCGCCCGCCCTCGAGCCGAAGGCGATCGAAGTCCTGAAAGCGTCGAGCAGCCGCCTGGCCTCGGCCCGCTCGATGAGCTTCACCGCTGTCGTCTCCTACGAGAGCCCGAGTCGGCCTGGCCCGGCTCTGGTATATACGACGAAGTCCGCCGTCACCCTTCAGCGACCCGACAAGCTGCGGGTGATCACGCCCGGCGACGGCCCCGCCTCCGAGTTCTACTACGACGGCAAGACCATGGTGGCCTTCATGCCCGTCGAGAACCTCGTCGCCATCGCCGAGGCCCCGCCGACGATCGACGCGGCGCTGGAGGCGGCCTACCGCTCCGCTGCGGTCTACTTTCCGTTTACTGACGTGATGGTCGCCGACCCGTACGGTGACATCGCCAAGGGCATGGAACTCGCGTTCTACATCGGTCAATCGCGCATGGTCGGCGGAACGAAGACCGACATGGTGGCCTACGCGAGCGACGGCGTGTTCGTCCAGATGTGGATCGGCGCCGAGGACAAGCTGCCGCGGATGGCCCGCGCAGTCTTCAACAACGATCCGTTGCGGCTGCGCCACCAGGTAGAGTTCTCCAACTGGAAACTCGGCCCCGCCGTCCCGGCGGGCACCTTTGCGTCCGCGAGCGCGGCCAGAGCGAAGCGAATCCCGTTCGCCCACCCGGACCCGAAGCCTCAGGCGGACGCGACGCCTGCAGTGGGCGCCGAGCCCTCCAAGACGCGGTAAGGAGTACTTCATGATGAAGACGATCGTCATCCCCCTCGTGGGTCTGTTGATCTCCGCGCTCGCCTGTGGGCCGGCCGCAGCCTGGTCGCACTCCGGCTCGTACGGCAGTGCGTCCGGCGGCGGGGGCTCCTGGAGCGGTAGCGGTAACCGCGGCGGCAGTGCGTCGGGCGGCGGAGGCTCGGCGAGCGCCACGGGCGCCTACGGAGGCACCGCCTCGCGCACCGCCGGCGAGGGTACGACCGCGACCAACCGGTACGGCGACACCGCGACGCACGCCGAGGGGTCAGGGCAAACGACCGCCACGAACCCCTACGGCGCCACCGCAACGCACACAGCCGGGCAAGGCACTACCGCGAGCAACGCCTACGGCGCGACCGCGACGCACGTCGAGGGGTCGGGGCAAACAACCGCAACCAACCCCTATGGCGCCAGCGCAACGCACTACGCCGGGTACGGTACGACCGCGACCGCCCCCGCTTACGGCACGACGGCGTATCACGCGTCCGGGGCGTACTACCCGCCGCCGGCAGCGACCTACTACCCGTACCATCCGCCCACCACCGTGAACGTCTACGGATCCAGTTGTGGCAACTGCGGCGGCTGGTCCTCGGCCGGCGCCGCCGCCGCGGGCGCCGTGGTCGGCATGGCCGCCGGTGCGGCCATCGCCTCGGCCAACACCGCCGCAGCCACGTCTAGCGCTTACAGCGCAGGCGTCGCCACCGGCAGCGCGACCACCGCAGCGGCCACGACGAACGCCTACAGCGCAGGCGTGGCCGCCGGCAGCGCCAATACGACGAACGCGTACGTCGCGGGCGTCGCCGCCGGCAGCGCTGCCAGCGCTGGGTACTTGATGGGCGCGATCTATCCGACGCTGCCCGCGGGCTGCCTCTCCCCAAAGGTCCAGGGCGCGACGTATTACTTGTGCGGCAACACGTGGTTCCAGCCGTCCTATGGCGCGAACGGCGTTAGCTACCGCGTAGTCCCAACTCCGTGAGCCAGTAAGGAGAAACCCATGAATCTTCACCGTATCGCAGCAGGTGTGTTTGCGCTGGTCGTTCTCGCCGGGTGCGCGTCAACCAATGTCACCGAACGCCAATACTACGAGGGGTCGAAGCTCGCTCGGCCCGACCGCATCATCGTTCATGACATCGCCACGACTCCTGAAGACATTCCAGCCGGATCTGTGATCGCGGGCCAGGTCGACGGTCACACGCTGCCACAAACCGCGGAGCAGGTCGCGGTTGGCCGTCAGCTGGGCGCTCAGATCGCGAAGGACCTGGTCGCCGACATCCAGAGTTGGGGCTTACCAGCGGTCCGGGCTGCGGGCCAACCGGCGCCGCGGGTCGGCGACATCGTGCTCATGGGCTATTTCGCATCCGTGGATTCGGGCAGCGCGGTCAAGCGCATGGTTCTCGGGTTCGGCTCCGGCGCGGCCGACCTGAAGACGGCGGTCGAAGGCTACGTGATGACGGACAAGGGCCTGAAGCGACTCGGATCGGGCGACGTCGACGCTGGCACCGGCAAGGCGCCGGGCGCGGCCGTCCCGCTCGTCATCGCCGCCGCGTCTGGCAATCCGATCGGCTTCGTGGTCAGCAGCGCGGCGAAGGTGGAAGGGCAGGTGTCGGGCCGAACGACCATCGAGGGCGACGCGAAGCGGACGGCCAAGGAAATCGGCGACCAAATCAAGGTGGCATGCCAGAAACAGGGCTGGATCTAGCGCGCTGTGCGGCGAGCACGCTAGCCCGAACCCTCTCGCGGTGATGCATCACTGCCTGCGAGCGGGGATCGCTGTCGCGATCGTGCTTGCTCTTGCGACGGTGGCCCACGCCGAGTCGTCGTTGGACACCATCCGGGCGCGGGGCGTGCTCCGCGTCGGCGTCAAGTCCGACGCGCCCCCGTTCGGCTCGCTCGATGCGCTCGGCAGACCGGTCGGCTTCGAGATCGACCTGGCGCGGCTCTTCTCGCGGGTCCTCTTCGACGATGACCGGCGTGTCGAGCTCGTGCCCGTCACGACTGCGACGCGGTTCGAGATTCTGCAGGCGGGAAGGGTCGACCTGGTGGCCGCCACGATCACGGCGACGGAAGAGCGTCGGAAGCTGGCGGAGCTCTCGGACCCGTACTTCATGTCGGCGTCGTTGGTCCTCGTGCTGCGGGCGAGCAAGGTGGAAGAGCTCGCCGATCTGAGCGGCCGGCGAATCGCGCTGGTCCGCGGCTCCGTGCAGGAGCGGGACGTCGCCGAGCTCCAGTCGCGAGCGCGCCGGGTCGCCGTCGCCACGGCCGCGGAGGGCGCACGGGCCGTCAAGGGCGGCCAGGCGGATGCCTTCGTTTATGACGACGTAGTGCTGTTGGGATTGGCGCAGCACGATCCCACGCTCCGCGTGATCGGCCAGCCCATCGGGTCGCGACCGTACGCGGTCGCCGCCCGCAAGGGGGATACCGAGCTGATCCGATGGGTGAACGGCTGGCTGGCCAAAATGCGCCGAGACGGCAGCTACGGCGAGCTGTGGCGCCGCTACTTCGCGCCGTTCGAATCCCGCCTGGTCGGTGGCTGAGCGGGACGGCCCGTGCGGAGACGCGCATTCCTCCCGGCGGTGCTTGTGGGTTGCCTGGCCGTCCTCGGGACGGCCGGCGAGGGTCGCGCGCAGCCCACCGACAAGGTGCAGCTCCAGCTCAGATGGGTCGCGCAGGCGCAGTTCGCCGGGTACTACGCGGCCAGGGCTAAGGGCTTCTACGCCGCCGAGAAGCTCGACGTCACGATCCGGCCGGGCGGGCCAGATATGGTCCCCGAGGAGATCGTGGTGGACGGCGGCGCCCAGTTCGGAATTGGCTGGCTGCCGAGCCTCCTCGCCGCGCGGGATCGGGGCGCGCCGCTCGTGAACATTGCGCAGCTGTTCGCCTACAGCGGCATGCGCGAGATCGCCTTGAAGTCCGCCGGCATCAAGGGCCCCGCTGATCTGCGCGGCCGGCGCGTCGCCGTGTGGTTCGGCGGCAGCGAGTTCGAGCTGTTCGCCACGCTGGAGAAGTACAAGATCGACCGGAACCGGGACGTGACCCTGGTCCCGCAGCCGTACGACATGAACCTCCTGCTCCAGAAAAAGGTCGATGCCGCCGCCGCCATGACCTACAACGAGTACAAGCAGGTACTGGACGCAGGCGTGAAGCCGGAGGACCTCGTGGTCATCGACTTCAACCAGGAAGGCACGTCCATGCTCCAGGACGGCATCTTCGTTCGGGCCGACTGGATCCAGGACGTGAAGAACAAGGCGATCGCCACCCGCTTCCTGCGCGCGTCGCTCAAAGGCTGGGAACTCTGTCGGGATAAGCCGGTCGAGTGCCTGGAGATCGTGCTCAAGGAGACGAAGGGACGCGGCCGGGAGCATCAGGCGTGGATGCTCGCGGAGGTGAATAAACTGGTCTGGGGACCGCCCGCGCCCAGGAGTCCGCTCGGCAGGATGGATCCGGAGGCATTCAAGCGAACCGCCGATATCGCCTATAGGTTCGGCGTCATCAAGAAGACCGCAGATCCGGCCGCCTACACCCACGAGATCTGGGAGATGGCCCAGAAGCGGTAGGCCCGCTCCCCCGTGAGAAACCTCTCTCTGCGTACCAAGCTTCTCGGCGCCTTGCTGGGCGTGGGCCTGCTGGCCCTGCTCGTGACGGGCTGGCAGGCGTACCGGCGCGCGGAGACGGCGCTCCGGCAGGCCTCGATCAACCAACTGACGTCCATCCGTGAAGAGCAGAAGCGCCAGATCGAGACGTACTTCAGGAACGTGCGACGGGACGGGCTGACGCTCGCCGAGTCCCGCGACATCACAGGCGCGATGCGGGACTTCAAGGCGGCGTACCGGGAACTCGCGGCGGAGGTGGCGCAGTGGCCCGAGGACGCGCGGACCCGGTACCGGACGCAGGTCGAGCGCTACTATAGATTCGAGTTCCTGCGCCGCCTGCAGGTGCTCGAACCCGAGTTCGGGTCGGACGAGAGCAGGCGGTACCTGCCGGCCGACAATGCATCACTCGCGCTCCAGGCTCTCTTCATCGCGGACAACCCCAATCCAGAGGCGTCGCGCGAACGCCTGGACCGCCCGGCCGGCGGCGGGCGGTATGCGGAAGTTCACGCCAGGCTCAACCCGTTCATCCGCTCGACTATTCGCCAGTTCGGTTATGACGACCTCTTCCTCATCGACCACGAGAACGGCCGCGTTGTCTACACCGTGGCCAAGAAGGTCGACTTCGGGACGGACCTCCTGTCGGGGCCATACCGGAACACGAGGCTCAGCCGCGCCTTCCGGACGGCCCGCAACGCCATCGATGCCGATTTCGTCCAGATCACGGACTTCGAGTCGTACAGTCCCTCGCTCGGCGCCCCCGCGGCGTTCGTGGCCGCGCCCATCTTCAAGGACGGCCGGCGACTGGGCGTCCTGGCCCTCCAGATCCCCCTCGACCGGATCAACGCCGTGATGACCGGGGATCGAAAGTGGGAGGAGCGAGGATTGGGCCGGACGGGCGAGACGTATCTCGTCGGCTCGGATCATCGGATGCGGAGCGACTCGCGGTTCTTTCTGGAAGCGCCGCAGCAGTACCTCGATAAGATCTCCGAGAGAGGCGTACCGGGGGATCTGCTTCGCCTGATGCAGGCCCACCAGAGCACCGTCCTGTTCCAGCAGATCACGACTGCGGCGGCGAAGGCGGCTCTTGCCGGCAAGACGGGAACGATCACCCAGGTCGACTACCGGGGCGAGCCAGTCCTGGCCTCGTACGCC
>Ga0137407_10001977_pt1 | contig 13455 bp, 8 predicted proteins | sample CZOMad2_2_16fung_FD_108410 | JGI IMG/M metagenome (GOLD analysis project Ga0137407, IMG submission 108410) | Vadose zone soil fungal communities from Angelo Coast Range Reserve, California, USA - CZOMad2_2_16fungal (Illumina Assembly) | ecosystem: Environmental > Terrestrial > Soil > Vadose zone...
GCCGACGGTGTCCAGTCTGGGCCCGACATTCGGTCGCGGAGCGATGACGAACCACTGGGTCGATATCAAGAACACCGACCTGGTCCTGATCATGGGCGGCAATGCCGCCGAAGCCCATCCCTGTGGGTTCAAGTGGGTGACCGAGGCGATCGAGTATCGCAAGGCGAAGCTCATCGTCGTCGACCCGCGTTTCACCCGTTCGGCCGCGATCGCGGACGTTTACGCACCCATCCGCGTAGGCACCGACATCGCGTTCCTGGCCGGCGTGATCAATTACATGCTGGCCAACAACAAGTACCACGCGGAGTACGTCAAGGCGTACACCAACGCTGCGTTCCTGATCAAAGAAGACTTCGACTTCAAGGACGGCCTCTATTCCGGTTACGACGAGGCCAAGCGCAGCTACGACCGTTCGTCGTGGAGTTACGTCATCGGCAAGGATGGTTACGCGGAGGTCGACGAGACGCTGGAGAACCCGCGCTGCGTGTTCCAGCTGATGAAGAAACACTACAGCCGCTACACGCCGGAAATGGTGAGCAAGGTCTGCGGCACGCCGAAGGACGCGTTCGAGAAGATCGCCGAGATGATCGGCTCGACATCGACGCCGGACCGCGTGATGACGATCCTTTATGCGCTCGGCTGGACCCAGCACTCGGTGGGGAGCCAGAACATCCGCACCATGGCGATGATCCAGCTCCTGCTCGGCAACATGGGGCGGCAGGGCGGCGGCGTCAACGCGCTGCGTGGCCACGCCAACGTGCAAGGCATCACCGACATGTGTGCGTATTCGGAAGTGCTGCCGGGTTATCTCTCGGCGCCGACGGATGCGGATGACACGCGCGAGAAGTATCTCGCCGCGCGTACGCCCAAGCCCCTGCGGCCGAACCAGATGAACTTCCCGGCCAACTTCCCGAAGTGGCACACCAGCCTGATGAAGACCTGGTACGGGGATGCGGCGACGAAGGAAAACGACTTCGCCTATGACTACGTGCCGAAGCGCGACACCGCTTACGACATCCTGGCGATCTTCGAGCGCATGTACCAGGGCAAATTGAACGGCCTGCTCGTGCAGGGCTTCAACCCGCTCGCCGCGCTGCCGAACAAGAAGAAACTCGGCGTGGCCATGGCAAAGCTGAAGTACCTGGTCATCATCGACCCGCTGAAGACGGAAACCGCGGAGTTCTGGAAGGACTTCGGCGAGTTCAACAGCGCCAAGCCGGAAGAGATCAAGACCGAGGTGATCCGCCTGCCGGCGTCGTGTTTCGCCGAGGAGAGCGGATCGTTCACCAACTCCGGCCGCACCGTGCAGTGGAAGTGGGCGGCCGCCGATCCACCGGGCGACGGCAAGACAGACGCCGAGATCACCGCCAGCATCTTCCTGAAGATCCGCGAGATGTACGCCAAGGATGGCGGCAAGTTCCCGGACCCGATCCTCAAGCTCACGTGGGGATACGGCAATCCGGCCAAGCCGGCACCCGAGGACGTGCTGCGCGAGATCAACGGGCGCGCGCTGACCGATGTGATCGACCCCAAGGACAAGACCAAAGTCCTGGTCAAAGGCGGCGAACAGATGCCCGGGTTCGGCTTGTTGCAGGACGACGGCTCGACCACTTGCGGCAACTGGATCTACAGCGGCGTCTTCACGCAAGCCGGGAACAACGCGGCGCGGCGCGACACGAACGACCCCGCCGGGCTGGGCAACTACCAGAACTGGGGTTTCTCGTGGCCGGCCAATCGCCGCATCCTCTACAACCGCGCTGGTGTCTCGTGGGATGGCAAACCCTGGGACGGCAAACGCGCCGGCATCCGCTGGACGGGCGCGGCTTGGGGCGGCAACGACGTGCCCGACATCGCGCCTGCACTTGGTCCCGACACGGGGGCCGGTCCGTTCATCATGACGCCGGAAGGCGTGGCGCGACTGTTTGCGGTTGGCCTGATGGCCGAGGGTCCATTCCCCGAGCACTACGAACCGTTCGAGACGCCGATTGGCGAAAACCCGATGCACCCGGGCAGCAAGAACGCCATCAGCAATCCGGTTGCGCGTGTCTACAAAGGCGACATGGAGGCGTTCGGCAAGGCGGATCAGTTCCCGTATGCCGCGACAACATACCGCCTGACCGAGCATCACCATTTCTGGACCAAGAACGTGCAGTCGAACGCCATTGTCCAGCCCGCGCAGTTCGTCGAGATCGGCGAGGAGCTGGCGAAGGAGAAAGGCATCAAGAACGGCGACAAGGTCAAGGTGCGCAGCAACCGTGGCGAGATCCACGCCGCGGCCGTCGTGACCAAGCGGATCAGGGCGCTCGACGTGAACGGCAAGAGGGTGCACACGGTCGGCATTCCGATCCACTGGGGGTTCATCGGGGTGGCCAAGAGCGGATTCCTGGCAAACACGCTCACGCCGTACGTGGCCGATGCGAACTGCCAGACGCCTGAGTACAAGGCGTTCCTGGTGAACCTCGAGAAAGCGTAGGAGGACGTCATGGCATCCATGCAATCGCTTGACGTTGAACTGCGCAGTGCGACCACGACCGCGTCGCCATCGGTGCGCGCTACCGCGACGCCCGTCGCGAAGCTGATCGACATCTCCAAGTGCATCGGCTGCAAGGCCTGCCAGGTCGCGTGCATGCAGTGGAACGACCTGCGCGACGACATCGGCAGCAGCGTCGGTGTCTACGACAACCCGGTCGACCTGACCGATCAGTCGTGGACGGTGATGCGCTTTGCCGAGATCGACCGGCCCGGCGGCAACCTCGAGTGGCTGATCCGCAAGGACGGTTGCATGCACTGCGAGGATCCCGGTTGCCTGAAAGCCTGTCCGGCACCGGGAGCAATCGTCAAATACGCCAACGGCATCGTCGATTTCATCTCGGAGAACTGCATCGGCTGCGGCTACTGCATCGCCGGGTGTCCATTTAACGTGCCGCGCATCAGCAAGAAGGACAACAAGGCGTACAAGTGCACATTGTGCTCGGACCGTGTTGCTGTCGGCCTCGAGCCCGCGTGCGTCAAGACTTGTCCGACCGGCGCGATCCAGTTCGGCGCCAAGGAAGACATGCTTGCGCGCGGCGCGAAACGCGTGGGCGACCTTAAAGAGCGCGGATTCGCCAATGCCGGCGTTTATGACCCGCAAGGTGTCGGCGGTACGCATGTTATGTACGTGCTGCAGCACGCCGACACGCCCGAGCTCTACAGCGGCCTGCCGTTGAATCCGACGGTCAGTCCGATGGTGCGGGTGTGGAAGGGGATCACCAAACCGGTGCTTTCGATCGGCCTCGGCCTGGTCGCACTCGGCGCGTTCCTGCACTACATAACGCGTGGGCCGAAGGAAACCGACGAGAAGGGGGCGTGACATGAGCCACGTGGTCATGAAAAGCGGCGAGCTGGCTCGCTACACGCCGAACGAGCGGGTGAACCACTGGATCACGGTGATCCTGTTCGTCCTGCTTGCGGCCTCCGGACTGGCGTTCTTCCATCCGGCGTTCTGGTTCCTGTCGGCGTTGCTCGGCGGAGGCACCTGGGCGCGCATCCTGCATCCGTTCCTGGGTGTGCTGATGTTCGTCTCGTTCGGTGCCGCGGCGTTGCGCTATTGGGGCGACAACCGGATCGAGGCGCACGACCGCGAGTGGATGAAACACGTCGGCGACTTCATCAACAACCGTGACACGAATCTGCCCGAGATCGGCAAGTACAACGCCGGGCAGAAGTACGTGTTCTGGACGATGGTGATCTGCCTCAGCCTGCTAATCCTGTCCGGCATCGTGCTGTGGCGGCCGTATTTCGCGGGCTTCTTCGCCATTCCGGCGATCCGCATCGCGGCCGTGGTGCACATGCTGTCGGCGTTTTTCCTGATCGTCGCGGTGGTGGCCCACGCGTACGCGGCGATCTGGGTCAAGGGCTCGGTGCGCGCAATGACGCGCGGCACCGTGAGCCATGGTTGGGCCAAGCACCATCACACTTTGTGGTATCGGAAGATCACGGGCATTGCTAAGTAACGACCAGTTGATCCCGCAATAACGGCGGCGGCCACCTTTCTCAGGAGAGGGTCGGGGTGATTACCCCGGCATGGGCCGCCGTCTTTTTTCTGGCGCAGCGGCTGACGGCTTTGGCAGAATGGCGCAGATCGCGATCGCGGTCGCCAAAGCAGGAGCAGCCAGCGTTGCCTACCCCGATCGTCAACGACGGTTCGACCGAGCGCGTCAGCCACGCGCCGAAGGTGGTGCTGCCCGCGGGCGCACAACTGTTCGTGGAGCGGGCGGCGCGCTTCGAACAGCTGTCCCGCAATCATCCGCTGGGCGCGTATCTCGCGGTGATCGGGCACATTTGCCGCGCCCAGGCGCAGGTGTTCGGCGCGCGCACGGCGCCGAGCCTGGCCGAGGCGGCGGGGGCGGCGAGCCGCGCTTACGGCATGCCGCCGCTTGCGGCGCAGTCGCACGAACGCGATCCGCAATGGCATGCCGACCTCGCGGGAATCTGCGACCAATTGCGCATTCAGGCCAATGGCGAATTGAGAGCGACGCTGGGCGCGCTGCCGCTTTCTGACCCCGCTGCCCTCGAGACGCTTGCGGAGCGCGTGTTGACGGGCAACGCGTTGGACCAGGATGCGGCGCTGGTGCCGCTGGTCGGCGCCGCTCTGCAGGTGTATTTCACGCGCCGGGCCGCGGCACTTTCGGTTGCGGATGTCACCAGCTGCGACGTCGCAACCATCTGCCCGGTGTGTGCCACCCGCCCGGTGGCAAGCGTGGTGCGCCTGGGTGGCGCGCAAGCCAATCTGCGGTATCTCGTCTGCGCGCTGTGCAGCACCGAGTGGAACATGGTGCGCGTGAAGTGCAGCTCGTGCGAAGACGACAAGGGCGTGCACTACCTGACCATTGAACAGGATGGCCGCAAGAGCGCGGATGCCGCGGTGCGGGCAGAAGCCTGCGATGAATGCAAGACGTACCTGAAGATCCTGTATCAGGAAAAGGATCCGCTGCTGGAGGCGATGGCCGACGATCTCGGCACGCTGGCGCTGGATCTGCTGGTCGACGAGCAAGGGTTTCGGCGCTCGGGACCGAACTTCCTGCTGCATCCTGGCAGCAGCGGTTAGCACCATGGCGAACTTGACTCTGCCCGGTGCGGGCGAGGCAAGCGCGAGGCGAGAGACGGACGCGCTCGCTCAGCTTCCTTCGATTGATCGGTTGCTCGGCGATGCCGGGCTGGCGCCGCTGCTGGCGCAGTTTGGTCAAGCGCTGGTCAAACGTGCGGCGCAGGACGAGATTGCGGCGCGCAGGGAAAGACTGTTGGGCGGAGAAGGTGGGTCTTCGGACTTCGGCCCCCACCCTGACAGTAGTGGCGCGCTGGCAGGCGCGCCCCACTCCGGCGGCGCGAAGCTAGGATTCGCGAAACCCCGCCTCCGCCCCCCGCACGCGGGGGAGGGAACCCTGTTTGCGGCGATTGAAGCGCGAGTACGCGAGCTCGCCGCCTCGCGGCTGCGGCCGGTGTTCAATCTCACGGGTACGGTGATCCATACCAACCTGGGACGCGCCTTGTTGTCCGATGAAGCGGTCGAGGCTGTCGCGGCGGCGATGCGCGGTTTTGTGGCGCTCGAATACGACGTCGCAAGCGGCGGGCGCGGCGATCGCGACGACGTCGTCGACGAGCTGCTGTGCGAACTCACCGGCGCGCAAGCCGCGACCGTGGTCAACAACAATGCTGCCGCCGTCCTGCTTGCGCTGAAGGCGCTAGGTGCGAAGCGGGAAGTCCTGATCTCGCGCGGCGAGCTGATCGAGATCGGCGGCGCCTTCCGCATGCCTGACATCATGCAAGCGGCCGGCTGCAAACTGGTCGAGGTCGGCACAACGAACCGCACTCATGCGCACGACTTCGCCGACGCTATCGGACCGCGCACGGCGCTTGTACTCAAGGCGCATACATCGAACTACGCCGTGACCGGATTCACCGCGACCGTCCCGGAACCCGAACTCGCCAGGATCGCGCATGCACGAGACATTCCTTTCGCGGTCGATCTCGGATCGGGCGCTTTGATCGACCTCGCTGCGTACGGACTACCCAAGGAGCCGATGCCGCAGGAAGTGCTCGCCGCGGGTGCCGACATCGTGATGTTCTCCGGCGACAAGTTGCTCGGCGGGCCGCAGGCGGGTCTTATCGTCGGCCGGCGCGACTTGATTGCCAGACTCAAGAAAGATCCGCTCAAGCGTGCGCTGCGGGTATCGAAGCTGACATTGGCCGCTCTTGAAGCGACGCTGCGCATCTACGCATCCACGTTTCGCCTACCCGAGCGATTGCCGACGCTTGCGCTTCTGGCGCGTGATGCCGAAGATGTCCGCGCCGCGTGCGAGCGTTTGTTGCCCGCGTTCGCGCACTTCGCCGGCGCCGACTTCGTGGCGCGCGTCGAGGGTTGCGCCAGCCAGATCGGCTCTGGCGCACAACCGATCGAGCGCCTGCCGAGTAACGCGGTGGTGCTGGCGCCGCGCGCGCCGAAGGGGACCGGACGCAAGCTCGACGCCCTTGCGCGGCGGTTGCGCGCACTGCCTGTACCGGTGATCGGCCGCGTGCAGGACAATGCGATGTGGCTGGACCTGCGCTGCCTCCGCGACGAAAGTACGCTGCAGGCGCAACTACTCCGCCACAAGCTGGAGGAAGGGTCATGAAGCCGGGTTGGTTGAAAGTCCTTGCCGCTGCGGCGGTGGTCTCGGTGCTCGCCGGATGCAACTATGGCGATGACAATCGAGCGGTCGAAGTACGCAGGCAACCGACGCCGCTGCAGGTCACGCTGGCGCAGGCGGTCACCACGTCGAATGCTGGATGGGCGCATACGTGCGCGGTGCTGGCCGACGGCAGCACCAGTTGCTGGGGCGGCAATGCGTTCGGCCAGCTCGGCAACGGCGGCGCAGCGCTCGTGAGTTGTGTCCAAGGCTATTCGGTCTGCAGCAACGGTCCCGTTGCCGTCAGCGGCACTACGCAGTGGACCAGCGCTGCCGGCGGTTATCTGTACACGTGCGCGATCGACAACGCCGGCGCAGCGCACTGCTGGGGAGCGGGTCGGCTCGGCCAGCTTGGCAACGGTTTGCAGTCGGGCAGCACCGTACCCACGAGCGTGAGCGGCGGGCTGGTCTTCACCCAGCTTTCCGCGGCCAAGGGAGGCGATCTTGCGTGCGGCATCAGCGCCAACGCGCTTTATTGCTGGGGTACAGGGTACTTCGGTCAGCCCGGCACCGGCGGCGTTACGCAGGTCGCGTCGGTCCCCTATCGCGTGGCCCCGGCGCAGTCATTCAACGCTGTCTCGGTAGGTGAACTGCATGCGTGCGCGCTCGACACGACCGGCGCCGGCTACTGCTGGGGCGCAAACGGACTCGGCCAGGTAGGCGACGGCACGCTGACCGATCGCACGTTGCCGACGCTGATACTCGGCGGCCGCACCTACACCCAGATCGTCACCGGTCTTGCACATACTTGCGCACTCGACGCCACCGGCGTTGCGTTCTGCTGGGGCGCGTCGGGCCAGATCGGCCGCACGACCACCACGTCGGTGGAGCAGGCGACGCCGACCGCGGTCGCGGGCGCGCAACGATTCGTCGCTATCGCTGCCGGCGGTTGGCACACCTGCGGCATCGATGCCGGCGGCCAGACCTACTGCTGGGGCGACAACTCCTTCTCGCAGTTTGGCGACGGCGGCACCACCTCGAGCCAGTTGCCGCGAATCATCACGGGACTGCCGCTGTTTGCGCAGTTGACCGCGGGTGGTGCGCACACCTGTGGCGTGACCACGGCGGGGGTGATGTACTGCTGGGGCGCGAACACATACGGTCAGAGCGGCCGGCTGCCGTGAGCAGAACTGCTCGCATGAGGGCGCACGTTTCATGATCGTCGGCACGGCCGGGCACATCGATCACGGCAAAACGTCTCTGATCAAACGACTCACGGGTCGCAACACCGATCGCCTGCCGGAAGAGATCAAACGCGGCATTTCAATCGAGTTGGGGTACGCATACGTGCCGCTGCCCGACGGTGGTGTACTGGGCTTCGTGGATGTGCCCGGGCATGAAAAGTTCGTGCATACGATGGTGGCTGGCGCCACCGGTATCGACTTCGCGTTGCTGGTGATCGCGGCCGACGACGGCGTCATGCCGCAGACCGACGAGCACCTGGACATTCTCGAGTTGCTCGGCGTGCATGCCGGAGCGATCGTGATCAACAAGATCGACGCGGTCGACGCGGCGCGCCTTGACGCCGTGCGCGCACAGGTTGCAGAGCGGGTGCGCGAGAGCGGTGCAGCCGACTGGCCGGTGTTTGCACTCTCGGCGCACACCGGCGAAGGCGTGCAGGCACTGCAAGCGCATCTGCTCGAACGCACGCGCGCCCACCCCGGCGCCTACGCCGGCGGACACTTCCGCCTTGCGATCGACCGCGTGTTCACGCTTTCCGGCGTCGGCACCATCGTCACCGGCACTGCGCACGCGGGTCGGGTACAGGTCGGCGCCGAGCTAAGTGTCTCGCCCGGTGATCTGCATGCGCGCGTGCGCTCGATCCACGCGCAGGATCGACCTGCGACCGAAGGCCGCGCCGGGCAACGTTGCGCGCTCAATCTGGTCGGGGTGGAAAAAAGCGAAGTCGAACGTGGCCAATGGCTGCAGGCGCGCGACCTTGTCAACGTAAGCGAGCGCTTCGACGCGTCACTGCACCTCTCGGCGCACGAAGCACGCGCGTTTGCGCAAAGCGCCGGCGTGCACTTTCACCACGGAACGGCCGACGTGCTCGCCCGCATCGGCGTGCTCGACGCCGATCGCATCGCGCCGGGCGAAACCCGTCTGGTCTCGATCCGCACCGATCGGCCGCTGGCGTTGTGCCGCGGTGATCGGTTCGTCCTGCGCGATGCCCAGGCGCGGCGCACGATCGGCGGCGGCGTGGTGCTCGACATCGCGCCGCCGCACCGCGGGCGGCGTGCTGCGCCCCGCCTGCGCGTGCTGGAAGCGCTGCGTGACCGTTCCCCGCAAGAGGCGCTGGCGCAATGGCTCACGCATGAGTCCGTGGCTCTTGCACGCGTGCGCAACGGCTGGAATCTGCAAGATGCGGACGCGCGTCGCCTCGCGGCCGACGTGCATGCGCGTGTGGCCGCGGACGCGGCGTTTGCTGCGGGAGCATGGTCGGTGTTGCAAGAAAAGCATCTTGCAGCCGTGACTGCCACCCACGAGCGCGAGCCGGAGATGCCGGGTGTCGAACAGAACCGGCTGGGTCGAATGGTCGCGCCCGCGCTTGCGCCGGAAGCGTTCGGCGAATTGGTCGACGAGCTGCTTGCAGAGGGCCGCATCGTCCGCCGCGGCGCCTTCCTTGGCGATCCGGCGCACAAGGCCGAACTCGGCAAGAACGAGCGCGTGGTGTGGGAGCGCATCAAACCGCTGCTGCTCGACAAACCCTTCGAGCCACCACGCGTGCGCGATATCGGACGCGAGTTGAAGATCCCGGAGACCGACGTGCGCACGCTGCTGCGGCGGGTGGCGCGGGTCGGCGAGATCACGCTGGTTGCGCACGATCATTTTTTCGACACCGCCGCCGTGCGTGCGATGGCCGAGATCACGCGCGAACTGAGTGAGCGCCATGGCGCGGCGCGTGCGGCCGAATTTCGCGATCGCATCGGCACGGGCCGCAAGGTGGCGATTCAGATCCTGGAGTTCTTCGATCGGGTCGGCTACACGCGGCGCGTGCGCGACGACCACCTGGTCCGGCGCGCCAACCCTTGGCAGGCAGCGCCCGCGGCCGAGGCACCGCAAGGCTCACCTTGACCGGCCGCAACGCGACGCCGTGTCACCAGACAGGCACGCGCTCGGTCAGCTGGTCATAGATAGCGCGGTAAGCCGTCGCGGCCTTGTTCCAGGAGAAGTCCGTCGCCATCGCCTGCTTCATCATCGCGAGCCAGGCGGCCGGCGACCGCAGGACCTGCTCGGCACGCCGGATCGTGGCAAGCAGGTCCGTCATCGTCGCACCTGCAAAGGTGAAGCCGGTCGCCGTTCCTGCAGCGATCGCGCCGGGGCTGGCGTCAACCACCGTGTCGGCCAGACCACCGACACTGCGTACGAGCGGCAGCGTGCCGTAACGAAGGCCGTACAGCTGCGTCAGGCCACATGGCTCGAAACGTGACGGCACGACGATCACGTCGGCGCCCGCAATGATGCGGTGGGCGAGTGTCTCGTCGTAACCGAGGCGCAAGCCGATCGATTGCGGATGCGTTGCGGCGAGTGCCGACAAGTCGGCCTCCATCTTGCCGTCGCCGCTGCCCAGCAGCGCAAGTTGCACGCCTTGCGGCACGACGTGCGGCAAAGCTTCGATGAGCAGATCGATGCCCTTTTGTGTCGTCAGACGGCTGACGACTCCGAGCAACAAACGCTCGCGCACCGGCTCCAGGCCGAGCTGTTTCTGCAGCGCCTGCTTGGCGCGCGCCTTGCCGGCGCGCAGTTGCGCGGGCGCGCCGCTTGGATCGAAGCGCGCCTCCAGGAGCGGATCGTTGGCTGGGTTCCACACCGCGTAGTCAACGCCGTTCAGGATTCCCGAAAGCACCGCGCTGCGGTGTGCGATGACGGCCTCCAGGCCACAACCGAATTCGGGCGTCTGGATTTCGCGTGCGTACGTGGGGCTCACCGTGGTGATGTGATCGGCGTACTGCAGGCCGGCCTTGATTGCCGATCCCTGGCCGTGAAATTCCAAACCATCGAAGACGAAGCTGGCCTCGGGCAGCAGCAGCGAAGGCAGCAGATCCTTCGGGAACAGGCCCTGGAACGCGAGGTTGTGTACGGTGAAGACGCTGCGGCAGCCCGGGTTCGGATGCTGTGCCAGGTGCGCGCACGCCAGTCCAGCGTGCCAGTCGTGACCATGGACGATCTCGGGTCGCCATGAGCGGTCGACGTCTCCCAGGCCAAGATGAGCGGCCATCCAGCCGAGCGCCCCGAACCGCAGCGGGTTGTCTTTCCACTCGCGGCCGTCGGTCCCCAGGTACGGATTACCGGGACGATCGAACAGAGCGGGCGCATCGATGACATAGGCGGGCAGGTCGATACCCGCCAGACGGCCGAGGCGCACGACGAGTGACGCCGCACCGAACGCGGGTCCAAGGGTGGCGACCACCGTCGAGTCCGGCAACGCCTGCAGGACTGCCGGATACCCGGGCAGCAACAGTCGCACGTCGATCCCGCTCAACGCCAGGGCGCTCGGCAGAGCACCCAGCACGTCCGCGAGACCGCCCGTCTTGATGAGCGGGTAGATCTCGGCGCCGACGTGCAGCACGCGCCGCGGGGTGGGGCCGGGCATCGACTAGGCGAGCTGGGCGAGCATTTCACGCGTGATCAGCGTGACTCCGCCCTCGGTGCGATGGAACCTGCGCGCGTCGCTTTCCTCGTCCTCGCCGACGACAAGACCGTCAGGCAGGACGCAGCCACGATCGACCACCACCTTGTTCAGGCGCACTTGCCTGCCGACTACGACCGACGGTAACAGCACCGACCAATTTACCTGCGAGTACGAATGCACCCGGCAACTGGAAAACAAGAGCGATCGGAACAGTGCGCCGGAGATGATGCAACCACCCGAGACCGTCGATTCAATCGCAACCCCGCGCCGGTCGGGTTCGTTGTGAACGAACTTGGCGGGCGGCAATTGTTCCTGCCAGGTCCAGATCGGCCAGTCGGTGTCGTAAAGATTGAGCAGCGGCTTGGTCGCGGTCAGATCGATGTTCGCCTCCCAATACGCATCGATGGTGCCTACGTCGCGCCAGTACGGCTCTTCGTCTTCCTCGGCGCGCACGCAAGCCGCACTGAACGGTTGCGCCCATGCGACGCCATTGCGCACCGCAGTCGGAATGATGTCCTTGCCGAAGTCGTGCGCCGATGCGCGGTCGGCAATATCGCGCTCCAGCTCGGCGTACAGGTATTCGGCGTTGAACGCGTAGATGCCCATGCTGGCAAGCGCTACGTCCGGACGGCCTGGCATCGACGGCGGATCGGCAGGTTTTTCCAGGAAGTCGACGATGCGGCCCTTCTCGTTGACCGCCATCACCCCGAATGCGGTGGCGGTGAGGCGCGGTACCTCGATGCAACCCACGGTGCACATTGCGCCGCTTTGAACGTGGAATTCCAGCATGCGGCCGTAGTCCATCTTGTAGATGTGATCACCGGCGAGGACGACGATGTACTCCGGGTTGTTGGCCCGGATGATGTCGAGGTTCTGGAACACCGCGTCGGCCGTGCCGCGATACCACGATTCTTCGTCGATGCGCTGCTGCGCCGGCAGCAGGTCGATGAATTCGTTCATCTCCGTCTTCAGGAACGCCCAGCCGCGCTGCAGGTGGCGCAGCAGGCTGTGCGACTTGTATTGCGTCACCACGCCGATACGCCGGATGTTCGAGTTCAGGCAGTTGGAGAGCGTGAAATCGATGATGCGAAACTTGCCGCCGAAATAAACCGCCGGCTTGGAGCGGCGGTCGGTAAGTTGCTTTAAGCGGCTGCCACGGCCCCCGGCGAGAACCAGCGCCATGGCGCGGCGTGTCAAATGGCTTTGGGCGATCGTGTTTTGCGGCATGGTCGCATCCTCCATGGCTCGCTCCGAGGGGAGCGCACCCTTATAGCGCTTTGAGTATCTCGCGCCGTTTTTGTTGATACTCCTTCCGTGATCACGCCAGTCGCACGTACCTTTTGCAAGCCCTTCGGGCGTTCGGCGACCCGGCGATTGGCGTTCAGGGCCGTGCCGCGCCCGCAGGATAAGCGGCCAGGTTCAGGCGCTCGATCGGCCCGCGGCCGTATGCGGCAGCAAGCTGGGCCAGCCGTTCGGCTGGCCCTGGCCCGACCTGGTTCCAATCGAAGCGCCAGGTCCAACAATCCAGCCGCGCCGGTGTGTTCATCCGATGCTCGGAACCGAGGCCAAGCACGTCCTGCATCTGCGTCACGGCAATGCACGCAACCGACGCAAAGGCGGCGTGAATCATGGCCCAATGCAACGTGTCGGCTTCGGCGTCGAGGTAAAAACGCGCGTAGTCACGCTCGCGTTCGGTGGTTGCCGCGTACCAACCGAGCACCGTGTCGTTGTCGTGCGTGCCCGTGTAGACCGCGCAGTTGCGGCCATAGTTGTGGGGCAGAAATGCATGCGTGGCGTCGCCGCCGAACGCGAATTGCAGGATCTTCATTCCGGGCAGGCCGTATCGGTCGCGCAGCGCCTCGACGTCGGGCGTGATCACGCCGAGGTCCTCGGCGATCACCGGCAGGTCGCCGAGCGCGGCGCGTAACGCGTCGAACAACGCAACGCCGGGCGCGGGCACCCAGCGGCCCTCGACCGCAGTCGGGCAGGAGACCGGGATCTCCCAGTACGCAGCAAAACCGCGGAAGTGATCCAGGCGTACGAGATCGGCGCGCGCGAGTTCGTGGCGCGCGCGGGCAATCCACCACGCAAACCCGTCCTGCGCCATTTTCTCCC
>Ga0137407_10001978_pt1 | contig 13455 bp, 7 predicted proteins | sample CZOMad2_2_16fung_FD_108410 | JGI IMG/M metagenome (GOLD analysis project Ga0137407, IMG submission 108410) | Vadose zone soil fungal communities from Angelo Coast Range Reserve, California, USA - CZOMad2_2_16fungal (Illumina Assembly) | ecosystem: Environmental > Terrestrial > Soil > Vadose zone...
ATTAAATCCAGGCAGAGCCGGTAACGACTTAAGCGAAGAAGGCCAAGCTGTCGGAATCGCCGCGTTGATGCCGTTCACGATCGGAATTCCAGCAGGATTCAGCGAAGTGAGAATGGCGTTGTAACCCAGGCCGAATTCAAAGTCGTTGACCATCGAGTTGCCGATCTGGGTCGTCAACTTCGCCATTACGCTCTTGGAAGGCTGGCTCCAATTCGAATTGATGCTTGGAAAAATCGAGTCGCCCCAGAACAGATTGGGGTTAGGCGACGGGCTATCCCACGAATCGTGCGTCCACCGGAACGTAATCCGGTTCTTCTTTGTTAGATCGTAGTCGGCCCGAACGTTCCATTCGCTCCAGGTTGGCCGGCCGTTTTCGGATTGTGCCCAGTTATCGGCGCCATTGAAGCCGTTGCCACCGTTGTTCGGATCGGGATAGAACTGTGAGACCAGCATGCCGGCCGGGTCTGGATTGGCAAATTTAAAAGTGTTTCCTGAATCTCCTGGGATGCGTGAGGTTGCGCTCCAGGTCGATCCGCTCTTGGTGAATGTCGCAGGTGGGGTAGCGCCGCAAGCGGTAGCCTTGCCCACATCCCCAGCTACTGCAGTCGGGTTGGAATTCAAGAAGTTAAGCCCCGAAGTCACGTCTGCGCTGAAGTCACCGGCCTTCTCCGCTGCCGTCGGTACACAGGCGGTCACCGAAACACCGCGAACTTCACGGTTCCATTCCTGATTCCACCAGAACCACAGCTTATTCTTGAGGACCGGACCGGCAACGTGGTAGCCCCAATCATTCCGGCGAAGTTCGGCTTTTCCGGTGTTATTGAAATTTGAAAACCAGTCGTTAGCATCCAGTTTGTCGTTGCGACCGGAATAGAAAACGCCGCCATGCCAGGCATTTTCACCGGACCGCGTAGTGATGCTGATGATCGCGCCTGATGCCTGCCCGTATTCCGGGCCGTAGGCGTTGCGGATCATCTTGAATTCCGCAATGGTGTCAGTCGATGGATATACAAGGATAGTCCGACCCGAACCAACGTCGTTGTTGTTTACGCCGTCCACTAGAAAAAGATTGTAGTTGTAAGGATTGCCGTTCACGGAGAAGTCCGCTCCGCCGGTCAGTCCCTTATCGCGCGAGTCAAAGCTGTTCGCCGCAGACACGCCTGGTGATAGCGTCACCAAGCCCATGAAGTTTTCACCGTTCAACGGCAATTCGCGAACCTGGGTGCCTTCCACGACCTCACCCACGCTGGCCGTCGTCGTTTGCACCTGGACATCGCTCGCCTCAACCGTGATGGTTTCCGACGATGAGCCCATTGCGAGCTGAGCGTTTACTTCCGTGACGCTGGAAGTGTGAACTTCGACGCCCTTGGTAACGGATTCCTTGAAGCTGCCGACCTTGATGCGCACTTCGTAATTGCCTACCGGCAATTGCGCAAAAGTGTAGACGCCTTGCTCGTTCGAAGAATTCGCATAAGTCGCATTGGTACCGGTATTGATGACGGTGACCGCCGCTCCAGGAACCGCGGAGCCGCTCGGATCTGTGATCGTTCCAGTGATGGTGCCCGAATATTGCTGTGCCTGAAGCCCACTGGAACTAAGCAGCACAACCAGACAGAGAAGGAGAGCCGCCGCGAATACGGAACGCCACATTCCCGCAACAACGCTCAGCATTCCACCGGCGGTGTTTGCTTTACAGTTTTGAATCTTCATTCCATTCCACCTCAAGAAAGTATTTTCACCCCGGCATTGCAAGCCAGAATTCCGCGTGTAAACCGCCCGCAAGAGACTCCGTTCGCGATGCCACCCATTCTAAAAGTCGGCTAAATTAAGGACCCCAATCCCCTAAACCATCAAATGTAGTGGTTTTCTACTAGGGGCTATATATCACTGTAACGCTACCGCTTGTCAAGCGAAAATATTGATATTCTTAAGAAAAATAATGTTATTCTACCTGCCGTCTGCAAGTATGGTTTTTGGAAGGACACAGAAAACTTGTCTCTAAATTGTTTTTCCCCGGGCCCTTTAGTTTTATGAAGTTGCGGCGATTGCCAGCAACTCGAACCCAAGGAATATGATAAATGGTGGAATCTACTAATATGCGGTTTTTCTCCGTTAACGGACACGCTCCGCCGTCCACGACGTCAGCCTCCAGCTAGAACAGTTTGGCTTAAAGATTTTGTTACCGTTACCTCGTCGAAATTCGTACGTAGAATTAGAAGCAGATGCAAAAGGCCTGGAGAACCGCGGCATGACAACAACTCCGGAAAAGAAAAGACTGCACCAAAAGGTTACGCTCAAGACGATTGCCGATCACCTCGGCTTGACACCGGGAACCGTTTCAGCGGCACTGAATAACTCGGCGGCGGCGCGCTCCATACCCGAACACACCAAACAACGCATTTTGGAAGCGGCACGCGAGCTCAATTATCGCCCCAACTTTTTTGCCCGCACCCTCCGGCTCAAGCGAACATTCACGATCGGAGTGATCGCGTCACAGATCGGCGACGACTACGGTTCGCAGGTGATCAATGGAATCGAACTTCACCTGCAACAACGCAACTTTTTCTTTTTGACGGTTGTGCATCGTCATGATCCCAAATTGATGGCCAGTTACTCGCAACTGCTTCTCTCGCGGGGTGTAGAAGGGCTGATTACCGTCGATACTTCTGTCACGGAGGCTCCATCCGTCCCAACCGTGGCAGTAGCCGGTCATCAGCTCGTAGCCGGCGTCACGAACATCATATTGGATCACAAAAAAGCAGTGCGCTTAGCCCTCGATCATCTGAAAAACCTGGGCCATAAAGAAATAGCCTTCCTGAAGGGGCAGTCCTTCAGTTCGGACTCGGCTAGTCGCTGGTCAGCTATCTGCGAAGTCAGCGAGGAATTGGGAATTAGAATTCGTCCGGAACTGACGGTGCAGATCGAAGGGACGGACTCGACGCCCAGCCTTGGCTACCCAGTCGGAAAGGAACTGCTTGCGCGCCGCAAACCCTTCACCGCGCTGTTTGCTTACAACGACATCTCGGCAATTGGATCGATTTGGGCATTCCGTGAAGCTGGGATACGCGTGCCTGAAGATGTTTCAGTGGTGGGATTCGATGATATCCCTGGTGCGGCCTTCGCCAATCCCGCGCTTTCCACCGTACGGCAGCCGCTGATTCGAATGGGTCAAATCGCGGCCCAGACCCTGGTCGACCAAATTGAAGGAAATGGCGAGTATCTGCCGGAAATAGCGATCGAGGCTGAATTCGTCGCGCGCGCATCCACCGGTCCCGTGTCTCTTACTAAAGTGAGAGATGAGTCGGTAGAAACACCAGTCCCTCTAGCAAATAGCGTTGCGAAGTAATCTTAATTTGTCGATCAGGGCGGCGGAGGATTTCCCTATCGGTCACAGGCTCTCCGGGGTGCGGGCTCCGCCGGTTGTGGGCACTACCCGGTGCGGGCTTCTACTTCGAGCCCGCCGAAATAATCGTCCCGCCTAAACAATTAACCCACCTAGATAATCGTCCCGTCTAAAAATCAGTCCGCCCAAATAATCGACCATGCCAGACCCTACATCGTCATCTCGAGCGCAGCGAGGGATCTCTCTTGGTGTTGATTTTTCTGTTCGCTGCTCGATGTTCACTATGGCCACTCATCGATCGTCATTTCTAGCGGAGTCTCCAAAGCGAGGACCGCTGTTTCTCCAAGCGAATTTGGCGAGGAGAATCTCTTTAAGGTCGTTTTCCTTTTGGCTGTTTGCCGCATTTCGTAGTGCCGGGCTTCGGCCCGGCTCCGCTGTTCGCTTTTCATTTAGCGGCGGGTTGATCCCGCCATCTTTCTACTTGTGGGCTGTCCGCTGCATAGCGCCGGAGGCGCGTCACCTCTTTTTCGAATTCGTGCGCGAGCGACGTGTCTCATCTTCGTGGTGCCGGGCTTAAAAAGCGCGGCTTCCCTCCTCGCTTTTTCGCGTAGCAATCAGCGAATCCAACGCGCTTAACCATATGCAACATAAAATGATCGCCAAGAACCGTCCGAACCTCTCGCTCTGAATCTCGCGCTCACGTGAACCGGCGGCTGGCGTCTAAAGGCAAAATGGCAAGATGGCCTGCCTGATATACTCGGCATCTCGAAGCATCGCCGTTGGCCAACGGATTTGCTGGTGGCCACCTCCGCTAGAATGACTTGTAAAATTCGGCTGTCTCGGGAGGCAAACTCATGACGAATGTACTCATGCTGTCCGTGAACGGCGCGAAACAGGTCGTGACCGCAGCGCCTGACACACCTTTGCTGTTCGTGTTGCGCAACGAACTGAAACTAACCAGCCCGCGGCTCGGCTGCGGAATGGCACAGTGTGGCGCGTGCTCCGTATTACTCGATGGCGAAGAAGTCCGCGCGTGCATCACTCCGGTCTCTTACGCCGTAGGCAAACAAGTGACCACCATCGAAGGGCTGCCGGCCGTTTGGGCGGCAGAGAAAGGTTTGAACGCCGCGGACGCGACCAAGACGCTCCATCCGGTTCAGCAGGCGTGGATTGACGAACAAGTTCCGCAGTGTGGCTATTGCCAGAGCGGAATGATGATCGCCGCAGTGGAATTGCTTGCCAAGAACCCAAGTCCGACCGTGGCGCAAATCAAGGACGCCTTCACCAACAAGCCGCCGTCGCCTCATCTGTGCCGCTGCGGCACCTATACCGCCATCATCGATGCCGTGCAGCGCGCAGCGAAGAGCATGAAAGCTTGAGGGGAGGATCGCCATGACTCTGAAAACACAAACTTACAGCGGTTCCCCAATCACGCTCACCCGGCGCAGTTTTGTCAAAGTAGGGGGCGCTCTTTTTGTTTCGCTGTATATTCCGGCGGGATTTTCCGCCAAGGCTTCCGAAGGTCCGGCTGTACTCGACCCCACTCTGCTTGCGTCCTGGCTGGAGATCCGCAGCGACAACACGATTCTCATGCGCACTGGCCGTGCGGAAACGGGTACCGGGATGAGCGCGTATTACGCGCAGGTGGTTGCCGAGGAATTGAGTGTCCGTCCGGAAATCATTTCGTTGATTCTCGGTGACACCGACAAGACTCCCGACGGTGGTTTTTCCGCGGGTTTTCTTTACGGAGCGATCAATGTTCGCAAAGTTGCTGCCTACACATACCAGGCACTTTTACAGCGAGCCTGCACGCAACTCGGCGTTCCCATTTCTGGTCTTTCCGTAACCGATGGTGTCGTATCCGGCGGTGGAAAGAGCGTCAGTTACGGTCAACTCGTGCAGGGTCAGCAACTCGATTTGAAAATTCCGGTCTCAGGTAAACAACTGCAGCTCGACGCTTCCGAGGACACCGGCGTCGCAGGACTCTACGGGCTCACCGTAACCGGAGATCCGGCAATGAAGCCGGTAAGCAAGTACAAAGTCGTCGGCACGTCCTTCCCCATGCCGGGGATTCCAGACAAAGTCACCGGCAAGACGCAATGGAGTTGCGACGTCAGTTTGCCCGGCATGCTGCACGCGCGAATGGTGCGGCCGGCGACACTCGGCTCCACGCTGATCTCCGTCGGCGCGCTGGACAAAAAGCAGTTCCCTACCGCGGAAGTCGTTCGGAAGGGCAACCTGGTTGCCGTGGTCTCTCCCAATGAGTGGGAAGCGATTGGGGCAGCGCGTTCTGTTGCCGCGAATACGAAATGGACCGAGTGGTCCGGCCTTCCTGGCAGCGATAACCTGACCAAAACGCTTCGTGCGTACCAATGGGGTACGCCGTCTGAAAGCAAGGGGCACGCTGCTGCCGTCAACGCAGCCCTGACGAGCGCGCCGAAAACAATCTCCGCTACGTATGAATTGCCATACGTCCGTCACGCCCCGATCGGCCCCTTCCTCGCTGTCGCCGACGTGCGCGTGGACGGCACCGTCACAGTCTGGACTCATTCCTCGCAGTCACAGGGGCTGCGCATGCGTCTCGCGAACACTCTCGGCATACCGGTGGAGAAAGTTGTGGTTCGGTGGCTAGAACATTCTGGCCAGTATGGACGCACCACGTTTGGTGGCGATGGTGCCGAAGGTGATGCCGCCATCCTCTCGCAAATGACCGGCAAGCCTGTCCGCGTGCAGTGGACCTTGCAGGAGGATTTGGCTTGGTCGACCGTCTCCCCCGGATGGGTATCCGATATCAAGGCAGCCATCGACTCCAACGGTCGCATCATCGCGGTGCACAGTGCCTCATACTCACCCCACCAGTTCGATGCCCGCATACTCGGTGGCATTCTCGCTGGCATGCCTTCCATCAGCTCAAAGCCAAAAGGATGGGTTGCCACCGAATGGCCGTACGACAAGATTCAAAACAGGTTGGAAGAAGCCTACGGAATGCCGAACCTGGCGGCCGAATCGGCGAGCGGCGGTCTGCGCGGCAACATCATGCGCACGCCCGGACAGCGTCAGCAGAATTTCACTCTTGAGGGCTTGATCAACGAAGCCGCTGCATCGGCCAAGGCCGACCCCGTCCAATTCCGGATTGACCACACGAGCGACCCGCGTCTGATCGACATCCTCCACGCCACTGGCAAGGCGGCCGGATGGAAATCGCGTCCCTCGCCTCACCCCGGCGCCCGTAACACCGGAACCGCCCCCGTCACAGGTCGCGGCGTCAGCATCATCGTCCGCCAGAACGCCTATTGGGTAGGCATCGCAGAAATTTCCATCGTTCCGTCGACCGGAATTGTGCAGGTAACAAAGTTCACCATCGGTGTCGACTGTGGCAAGGTCGTCAATCCCCGGCAACTCGACCGTTGCATGAAGAGCGGTGTCGTCATGGGCCTCAGCGAAGCGCTCAAAGAAGAAGTCACCTTCGATAAGGAAAAAGTGACCAGCACGAATTGGAGCCGATACAAAATCCTCACCATGGAAGAGACGCCCGAGATTAAGGTCGTCCAAATCTCCCGCGACGACAAAGGTTTCGGAGGCGGCTCAGAGGCAGCCAATGCGCTTTGCCCACCTGCCGTCGCGGCCGCGTTCTTCGACGCCACTGGCGTACATCCACGCAGAATCCCAATGACTTCGACATACGTGACGACGCTGCTCACTGAGCACCGGAACGCTAACCGAACGTCTGAGAGTTAAGGAAATGGCTTTTAGATAGTCTTCCAGGTTCATTTTCTAGTGGCTATCTCCCGGTTAATCAGCACTCGAGATTTCAATGGTTTCCGTCAGGCATGCTGTCAACTACAGGACCAATCGCCTCTTTACGCGCCACCACCCCTCATTGACGGTTCGGACCACGCTCCCGCAACTCCTTTCTTTTCAAGCAACCACGCCCGCCACGCCTCAATCCCCTGGCAACTTATTGTTACTATACAAATAAATATTGATTTAATACTCTTTCCGTGCTATCATGGCGCGTGAAAATCGTGCCTCGGCCCTTGTTCCCCGCCCACGTCTGCTGTCTTTCGACTGTCCCTTCGTCCTTCTCGGTCCTGAGCCCTGCGTTTTCTTGCTCCTCATTCTTTTCTTCACTCTCTAAAAAGAATGTCTCGTTAACTCCTTTGTTTTCTTTCTTCCCTTTTAACTCTTTCGCTCTTTTGTTCACTCTTAAACCCGTAAGTCCTGTACTTGCCACTCATACGAAAAGTACTCCTGGGTACCCCCTCACTCGCCACCAAATAGGAACTATAGTTCCGATTGGCAGACCCGCTTCCCGACCCACCATGTCCCGACGGTGTTTTACGCGCCGGAAATCTAGACCATTGCCATTCGCTCGCCCCGCTTTTCGCCGGCGAACCCGCTTCCCCCGCGTTGGCTTTACGCAGCATTATTCCGTTGGTTGATTGACGACCGTGGCGCTGTTCGTTAGCGTCGTAGAGAGCACTGCAATCGACGCAACATGCGATGCCGGAACTACTACTTTTCCCAGAAGGCAGGATCATTTGGCAGCACGGCCAATCATCACACTCACAACCGACTACGGGACCAACGATCATCTGGTCGGTACGCTCAAGGGCGTCATTCTCAAAATCAATCCGGATGTCACCATCGTGGACATCTCGCACGATGTCACTCCCTACGATCTGCTCGACGGCGCCCTGACCATTGGCTCTTCGTATTCGTACTTCCCTCCCCGCACGATCCACGTTGTCGTCGTTGATCCGGGAGTAGGTACCGAGCGTCGTCCGCTGCTGGTTACTGGCGACACGCAATATTTTGTCGCGCCGGATAACGGAGTGCTCTCGCTGGTCTACGAACGCGAAGAAAATATTCTGGTGCGCCACGCCAACGTCGCTCACTACTATTTAGAACCAGTCAGCAAGACTTTTCACGGACGAGATGTGTTCGCGCCGGTTGCGGCATGGCTCGCCAAAGGGTCGCAAGCGGCCGCGATGGGCGAAGAAATCACCGACTACAAAAAATTCGCGATGCCCAAACCGAAAGCTGCCGACGGAGCGAGCAAAGGCGTGGTGCTGCGCGTGGACAGTTTTGGAAACATCATCACCAATTTCCGGCCAGAAGATTTGCCTGCCGCTGCAGTCGAAAGTGGAACCGTACAGTTCACGGTCGGCAATCATGCCGTGACCAAACTGGTGGACACCTTCGCCAAGGGAGTGCCCGGCGAACCGTTTGCCTATATCGGTTCAAACGGCTTCGTCGAAATCGGTATCAACCGCGGAAACGCATCAAAAAGTCTGAGCATCGGCCGCGGCGCGCAAGTTACGCTGGCCACAACCTGAGCTTCGTTGTTCGATTTCGATTTTCCATTTTCGCTTTTCCATTTCTATTTTCGATTGCGACCAGGGAGATTACTTCGACGACTCCAGTGCAGCCATTTGCGAGCGCGTACGCGGATCGAGCCAGTCGCGCCACGCATCGCCCAACAAATTAAACGCGAGCACGGCGGTCATCACTGCGAGCGCTGGAAAAACGACCATGTGCGGCGCGTCAAAAAGATGTCCGCGGGCATCGTTCAGCATCGCGCCCCAACTGGGCATCGGAGCAAGAACTCCGAGGCCGAGAAAACTCAAAGTAGATTCAGCAAGAATTGTTCCGGCCATGCCTATCGTCGCTTGAATCAAAACCGGCTGAAGAATATTGGGAAGCAAATGTTTCAAGATGATCCTGGAGTGCGAAGCGCCAAGCGAGCGCGCGGCCAGCGCGAATTCCAGTTCTTTCACTTTAAGGACTTGGGCGCGAGCCAGGCGCGCATAGCCCGCCCAGCCGGTGATGACCAGAGCCAAAATCACTTTGCCGATGCCGGGACCGAGAAATGCAGCGAACGCAATCGCCAGGAGAATTCCGGGAAAAGACAAAAACGAATTGATGAGCAGAAGGTTGACGATGCGGTCATACCATCCGCCAAAATATCCGGCAAGAGTACCGATCGCGAGACCGATGAAGCCACAACCAAAAACCACACAGACAGAAACTGTGAGAGAGATGCGCGCGCCATACATAATTCTGGAAAGGATGTCGCGGCCAAGTTCGTCAGTACCCATCCAGTGCGCAAAGGATGGAGCTTCAAGTCGTCCGGGAAGGTTCTGCGCAAAGGGATTTGCGGGAGCAATCAGCGGTGCAAGCAAGGCAATGAGTAAAAGAAAAAGTGCTGCGCAGAATCCGACCCGCGCGAGGATACTCTGCCGAAGAAATTCTTTGATACTTTTGTTCGCACTCACGACAGGCGCACTCGCGGATCAACGACAGAATAAATCGCATCGGTGAGCAAATTCACCAGCACGTAGGAAAGCGAGATGACGAGAATGCAGCCCTGCAACAGCGGATAATCGCGGGCGGAGATGGCTTGCACGGTGAGGCGGCCAATGCCGGGCCAGGAAAAAATAGTTTCAGTGACGATGGTTCCGGCCAGCAGCGTCCCGAACTAAAGGCCGAGAATCGTGATGATGGGAATTAGCGCATTACGCAAGCCGTGCTTGAATAAAACGGCGGCGGTGCTCAGTCCTTTTGCGCGAGCGGTGCGGATGTAGTCGGCGGAAAGTTCTTCGAGCATCGCACCACGAACCATACGGGTGAGAATCGCCGCGAGCGCTGCGCCGAGTGTTACCGCCGGCAAAACGTAGCTGCCGACTCCATTGCGTCCAGAAACTGGCAGCGCTCCGATTTCGATGGAAAAAAGAAGTATTAGGAGCGGGCCGAGGGCGAAATTGGGAATGGCCAAACCAAAAAGCGTGAATACCCCGACAAAGCGATCGGGAGTTTGGCCTCGGCGATGCGCGGCCCAAACTCCAGCAGGAATCGCGATAGCGGCGCAGACGATCAATGCAAGAAATGCTAGCTGCAGCGTTGCTGGGTAACGCTCAAAAATAATTTGCCGCACTGGAGCTTGAAATTTGAAAGATTGGCCGAGATCGGCGCGCACAAGTCCAAGAAGGTAGTGGCCGTATTGCTTGCCGAGCGGCTGATCGAGGCCGAGCGAATGACGCAACTGCGCAGCGGCGCCGGGTGCTGCGCCTTCGCCAAGCATTTGCTCGACGGGATCGCCGGGGACAATATGAATCATCAGGAAAACGAGTGTGAGCACCAGCCAGACGGCGGGCAGCGTGAGCAGAAATCGTTTGCAGAGGTGGCGAAGCATCGGAAAAGAAATTATGACCGGGAAACGGTGGAGTTGGCAGGTTTTCCCGAGGAAGTTTCGGAGTCGTTATTATTTTTTGCGGCCGGGGGCTTGATGCGTTCCACCTTCACGCGAGCGACGCGCTTGCCATCCATTTCGGCGATGGTGAAACGCAAATCTCCGTGAACGAAACTTTCGCCACCGCTGGGAATGAAACCGAGTTGATCGAGGACGAAGCCGCCGACGGTGGCGTAGGCGGGATCTTCTGGAATTTTGATGTCGTACTGCGCTTCGAGATCGCGGACGTTCAGTGCCGCATCGAAAATGACGGCGCCATCGGACAGAGTTAAAGGTTTTTCGACGACGTCGAATTCATCGTGAATTTCGCCAACGACTTGTTCCAGGATGTCTTCAAGGGTTACTAATCCTAAGACACTGCCAAATTCGTCAACAACCACGGCCATGCCGGTATGGCGGGCGCGCAGCTCATCGAGCAGTTCGCTGGCGGGCTTGGTTTCCGGAACGATCAGGACTTCGCGCAAGACGCGACGCAAGTCGAATGGTTGAGGCCGAAGGTTTTCAGCGGCGCGGCGTTCGCGGCTTTCCAAAACCCAAAGTATGTCCTTGACATGGACGAAGCCGAGAATGTGATCGAAGGTTCCACGATAGACTGGGATACGCGAGCGCTGCGTGGTGGCGAACGCACGCATGACTTCATCAAAAGTGGCTTCGATGCGGAGGATGTGCATGTCGGGGCGCGGGACCATGATTTCGCGGACCTGGACTTGGCCGAGTTCGATAGCGCTGAGAATGACGCGTTCTTCGCTGGCCGCGAGAAGGCCGCGTTCGCGAGCTTGCTGAATTTGAATCTCCAATTCCTCGGTGGAGTGAGCGACGCCGTGGCCCGCGTGCGGGGCAATGCCCATGGCGCGGATTACGCCGCTGGAAGCGTTGTCGAGCAAATCGATGGCCCAGCGGAAGGTGTTCAGAAACCAGCGAAATGGCCGGGCGATGAGAAGGGCGACACGTTCCGCGCGAGCGAGACTGACAGTTTTGGGAACCAGTTCGCCGATTACTACGTGCAAAGCGGTCAAAAGAATGAAAGCGGAGGTGAGCGCAAAGGTGTGAGCAAGGATAGCGGAGCGGGTTCCGGGAACTCCGTGCCATAGCGAACGGAAGAAATTTGCGAGAGTGGCTTCGCCGAGCGCGCCAAGCGCGAGGCTGGTGAGAGTAATTCCGAGCTGGACGCCGGAGACGACGCGGTGCAGATCGGCGACGAGTGTTTCGACAACTTTGGCGCGGACGTTGCCTTTGGCAACAAGCTGACGGACCCGCGAGAGCCGGACTGCGACCAAGGAGAATTCCGCGGCGGCGAAAAACCCGTTGAGGACAACGAGAAAGAGTACGCCGATCAGGCGAACGACGAACATGCCGTGGGGAAGGCTCCTTTGTTGCATTGTAGCAGGAGCGAGGAGGCTAAGAATCGCGAAAGGGCAAAAAGGCGGCTTGAATCACACATCCGAGCAAGCGGAATGGCTGTGACATGTGGTGAAAATGGCAGGAGGTTGTGCGTTGCGCGGCCAGAATGCGTACTCTAAACTGTTTGTTTGCATTTTAATGAGGAAATAATTTTGCGCATTTTGCTGCGAATCGTTGGCTGGATTCTTACGGTGTCGATTGCCGTGGTGGGCGGAGTGGGGTGGTGGCTATTGGTTCGGCCGTTGCCGCAGGTGGATGGGACGGCTTCGCTAGCCGGATTGCAGCATGAAGTTACGGTGGAACGCGACGTTTGGGGAATACCGCACATTCGCGCGGAAGCGCTTGCGGATATGGCGGAAGCGCAAGGCTACGTGATGGCGCAGGATCGACTGTGGCAGATGGATTTGCTGCGGCGGGTGGCGCGAGGGCAACTTTCGGAAATTGTGGGTTCTGCTGCGATCCCTCTAGATAAACAATTCAGGTTGCTGCGATTTGGTCCCGCGGCGGAGCGTGACGTGAATTTGCTCGATGAGGAGTCGCGTACCGCGATAGAGGCGTACGCGCGCGGCGTGAATAAATTCATCGAGCAGCACCAGAATAGACTTCCGATTGAATTTACGATGCTGAAATACAAGCCGCAGCCATGGCGACCCGCCGATTCGCTGGTGATTGCGGGTTACATGTACCAGACGCTGACGAATACCTGGGAACATGAACTGGACCGAGCGAAGGTTACGGCGCGAGTTGATGCGAAGCGCGCGAAGGATTTATTTTCGCAAGAAGCGGCGATGGATCATTTTGTGATGGGCGATCCGGACCGGCCGGGGGATGGTTCGCAACGAAGCGGAAAAGATCCGAATGACGAAGATGATGAAGACGATATGACGCCGGACGATGTGTTGAAGGCGAAGGCAGCTTCACCGCAAGCGGGATTCCCGGGTGAAGATTTTCCAGACTTAACTTCGGCGCTGGCGCCAGCGATTGTGCAATGGGTGGGAGAGTCGCAACGAGATATTCGACATGCGCTGGGGAGCAACAATTGGGTGGTGAGTGGAAATCATACGGCTACGGGGAAACCGATGTTGGCGAACGATACGCACCTGGAACTGAGCGTGCCGCCGATCTGGTATCAAATGCATTTGACGTGCCCGGGATGGAATGTGAAGGGATTTACGTTGCCAGGAGCACCGCTGGTGGTCATCGGCCACAATGACCGCATCGCTTGGGGATTTACGAATAACGGTGCGGACGTAGAGGACCTTTATATAGAAACGTTTAATCCTGCACAGCCTGACGAATACAAAGTAAATGGAAAATGGGTAAGAGCGCAGATTGAGGATGAAATTATTCACGTGAAGGGCTCGCCGGATGAACATTTAAATGTTGTGGTAACCCGGCACGGACCGGTGATGAGGCAGGAAGGCAACACGGGGTATGCGTTGCGATGGACGGCGACGGA
>Ga0137407_10001979_pt1 | contig 13454 bp, 12 predicted proteins | sample CZOMad2_2_16fung_FD_108410 | JGI IMG/M metagenome (GOLD analysis project Ga0137407, IMG submission 108410) | Vadose zone soil fungal communities from Angelo Coast Range Reserve, California, USA - CZOMad2_2_16fungal (Illumina Assembly) | ecosystem: Environmental > Terrestrial > Soil > Vadose...
CCTGCACCGACAAGATGATGATCACGCCCATCACCGCCATCAGGCCGTAGAGCTGGATGTAGGCCTGGGCGTTGGGGTCGTTGCTGCCGGTGAAGATGGCGAACAGGCCGATGATGATGGCCGCCATGACCGACTGGGCGATCGACGCGATGTGCGGGCTCTTCCACCGGTGATGGGTCCGGCCGAGCGCTCGCGGCGCCAGGCCCTCGCGGCCGACGGAGTACAGGTAGCGCGCGGTCGTGTTGTGAAAGGCCATGCCGCAGGCGAAGGAGCCGGTGATGATCAGGTAGCTCATCACTGAGGCGACCCACTGTCCGGCATAATGACCGGCCGGGATGAGGAAGAAATGGGCCGCGTCGCTCTGTGACTGGGCGACCGCCGCCTTGGTGCTGGGGTATCCGGCGAGCGATGCCCAGGACGTGAGCGTGTAGAAGATACCGAGCCCGATCACCGAGATGTACATGGCGCGCGGGATGTTCCGCTTGGGATCCTTGGACTCCTCGCCGTAGTTCGGGGCCATCTCGAAGCCGACCCAGGACCAGAAGGCGAAGAACAGGCCGATGCCGATCGCGCCGGCCGCCAGCTTCCCCTCGGCCGGGAAGCCCTTGAACGCGTTCACCGGGTTGAGCGGGGCAGCGGTCACGTGCCCCTTAGCGAACAGGAAGATGTCGAAGATGATCAGGATGACGACTTCGCTGATCAGCCCGATCGCGAGCACGATGCTGGAGACCCGGACGTCGAAGAAGGTCAGGACGCTGATCAGCAGCACCATGGCCAGGGCCAGCCAGGGCCAGGAGATGTTCACCCCGAACTGGTTCAGCTTCAGGTTGAGGAAGTAGGCGAAGCCGCCGGCCAGCGACGCCTCGAACACCGAGTAGGCGACTACCGAGGCATAGCCGGTGCCGATGCCAAGCTCCCGGCCGAGCCCGTGACTGATGTAGGAGTAGAAGCCGCCCGCCGCCGTCTTCTTCCTGGCCATTGCGACGTACCCGACCGAGAACACCACGAGCACGATCGTGGCGAACATGAACGCGGCCGGGGCGCCGACGCCCTGGCCGAAACCCACCACGATAGGCGTGTTGAACAGCATGGCCGAGATCGGGGCGGCCCCGGTCACGGTCAGGAACAGAACGCCGCCGAGCCCGATCGCGCCCTTGCGGAGCTTGGCGACGTCCTGGCGTTGCGATACGTCATAGTCCTCGGCTGGCTCGGCCGCTGAGGCGACACGGGGACTTTCAGGCACATGGGAATGACCCATAGGTACACCTCCGGCGCATTTGCGGGGAGCGTAACAGCCAGTGGGAACCATGATCAAGGCTTCTGGTTGAGTTAATCTGCGCGAAACGAGACCGCTTGACAGCAAACGGTCGGAGAGATACTTGTTTGGTTGAGCCGAACAGACGATATGGTTGCGGCGCGGGCGAACGGTGACGGAGGTCGCGGTGACCGAGGAACTGATCTCATTCGCCTCCAAGCAGGACATGCTGGGGAAGTCCAAGCAGTTCTGGAACCCGGACAAGACCCAGTTCTGGCAGGACGCCGGCGTGCCGCTGGTCATCGACCGGCGTGAGGGCTACTACATCTACGACGTCGACGGCAAGCGCCTGATCGACACCCACCTCAACGGCGGCACCTACAACCTGGGCCACCGCAACGCCGAGGTGGTCGCGGCCGTGACGGCGGCCATGCAGCGCTTCGACATCGGCAACCACCACTTCCCCTCCCTGGCCCGCACCGCCCTCGCGGAAGCCCTGATCAAGACCGCCCCTGGCCCCGCGGAATCCCCCCCGAAGGGGGGCCCAGGGGGGTCCGGGGGGGCGGGCAGCCCCCCCAGGAGCAGGGGGGGTCCCGGGGGGATCGCTCCCTCCGGGCCAGCATTGCTGGCCAAGGTGATGTACGGGAGCGGCGGCGGGGAGGCCATCGACATCGCGCTGAAGAGCGCCCGGCACGCGACCGGCAAGCGCAAGATCGTCTCGATCGCCAAGGCCTACCACGGGCACACCGGGCTGGCCGTGGCCACCGGCGACGAGCGGTTCGCCACCCTGTTCCTGGCCGACCGGCCCGACGAGTTCACCCACGTGCCGTTCAACGACCTGGCCGCGATGGAGGACGCGCTGCGCGGCCGGGACGTGGCCGCCGTGATCATGGAGACGATCCCGGCCACCTACGGTTTCCCGCTGCCCGCGCCCGGTTACCTGGCCGAGGTCAAGCGGCTGTGCGAGCGGTACGGCGCGCTGTACATCGCGGACGAGGTGCAGACCGGGCTGATGCGCACCGGGGAGCTGTGGGCGATCAGCAAGCACGGCGTCGCCCCGGACATCCTGGTCTCCGGCAAGGGCATCTCCGGCGGCCTGTACCCGATCAGCGTGGTGCTGGCCAGCGAGCAGGCGTCCGGCTGGCTGAGCGAGGACGGCTTCGCGCACATGTCCACGTTCGGCGGCGCCGAGCTGGGCTGCGTGGCGGCGCTGAAGACCCTCGAGATCAGCACCCGGCCCGAGGTCAGGTCCGCGGTGCACTACATCGCGGCCACCTTCACCGAGGGCCTGGCCCGCATCCAGCGCCGCTTCCCCGACTGGTTCACCGGGATCCGGCAGGACGGGCTGGTCATGGGCCTGGAGTTCGGTCACCCGGAGGGGGCCAAGCCGGTCATGAAGCGGCTGTACGAGAACGGCGTGTGGGCCATCTTCTCCACCCTCGACCCCCGGGTCCTGCAGTACAAGCCCGGCCTCCTGCTCACCCCCGACCTGTGCGAGGAGCTGCTGGAACGCACCGAGGTGGCGATCGGCCTGGCCCGCGACGACCTGGCCGGAAGGAAAAACCGGTGACGGCGGCGATCACGGTCCCCGAGCTGCTGACCGAGCCGGCCGGGATCCCGCGGGCCCGGTCCATGCTGGCGCGGGCCGAGTGGGCCGCCCGGCAGTTCTCCCGGTACGACAAGCCCGCGGTGGACGCGATCGTCCGCGCGGCCGCCGAGGCCGGCGCGGCCAAGGCCCGCGAGTACGCCGACTGGGCGGTGCGCGAGACCGGGTTCGGCGTGGCCGAGCACAAGGTGCTCAAGAACATCGCCTGCAGCACCGGCCTGGCCGGCCATTACGCGGGCCACGATTACGTGACCCCGCGGATCGACCGCGACGCCAAGATCGTCGAGGTACCCCGCCCGGCGGGCGTGGTGCTGGCCCTCACCCCGTCGACCAACCCGGTCGCGACCGTGTTCTTCAAGTGCCTGCTGGCCTTGATGACCCGCAGCGTGGTGGTGCTGAGCCCGCACCCGCTGGCCCGGGAGTGCTGCGCCGACGCGGCCCGGACCCTGGCCGCGGCCGCCGTGGCGGCCGGGGCGCCGGACGGCGTCATCCAGGTGGTGGACGAGCCCTCGGTCCCGCTGATCGAGGCGCTGATGAGCGACGAGCGCACCAGCGTCATCGTCGCCACCGGCGGCGTCCCGGTCGTCCGCGCCGCCTACAGCTCGGGGAACCCGGCCATCGGGGTGGGCCCGGGCAACGTGCCCGTGCTGGTCGACGCGACCGCCGACCTGGCCGCCGCGGCCCGGCGCATCGTGGACAGCAAGAGCTTCGACAACTCCGTCCTGTGCACCAACGAGTCGGTGCTGATCGCCCAGGAGTCCATCTCGGCCGAGCTCATCCGCCAGCTCAAGCGGGCCGGCGCCTACCTGCTCGGCCCGGCCGAACGGGACCGGGTCGCCGGGCTGCTGTTCCCGGCCGGGCGGTTCGACATCCGGTTCGTCGGCCAGGACGCGACCAAGATCGCGGCCGAGGCCGGAGTGCGGGTGCCGCGCGGCACACCCATCCTGCTGGCGCCGTTCGCCCAGGTGGTGCCGGAGGAGCCGCTGGCCCACGAGAAGCTCTGCCCGGTGCTCGGCCTGGTCACGGTGCCTGACGCCCGGCGCGGCATCGACGCGGCCCGCGCGGTGCTGCGGATCACCGGGCGCGGCCACTCGGCCGCGATCCACAGCCAGGACCCGGCCACGATCATGGAGTACGGCGCCGCCGTCGATGTGCTGCGGGTCTCGGTCAACGTGGGCAACAGCCTGGGCAGCGCGGGCCTGGAGACCGGCCTGGCCCCGACGATGACGATCGGCACCGGGTTCTTCGGACGGTCTTCGGTGGGGGAGAACCTGCACCCCGGCCACCTGGTCCAGTGGACCCGGCTGGCCTACAACAGCGACCCGGCCGAGCCGTTCGGCGACTTCACCGGGCTCAGCCCCTGGGCCGCGCCGGCCGGCCCTGCGTCGGGTAGCACCGTGTCGGGTAGCACCGTGTCGGGTAGCACCGTGTCGGGTAGCACCGTGCCGCCGTACCCGGTCGCGTCCAACCAGCGGGGCGCCGCGCCGGACGTCACGGCCAACGGGCACCGGGGGCCGGGGACAGGCACCCAAGGCCGTTCGGGATATTCATCACGCCAGCCACAGGCGGCCCCCGACGTCTCCGCGCTGCGGGACGAGATACGGCGGATGGTGATCGAGGAGCTGGCCCAGCTCACCGGGCGGCCGGGCGGGAGCCGGTAATGGCCGAACTGCGCTCGTTCATCTTCCTGTCCCGGCTGCAGCCGCAGACCATGTGCTACCTGGGCACCTGGATCCGCGGGTCGCTGCCCCGCAGCCACGTGGCCGCGCAGGTCATCGAGGTGGCGCCGGGCCTGGACATCGAGCCGCTCACCGACGTGGCGGTCAAGCACGCCGACGTGCGGGCCGGGATCCTGGTCGTGGAGCGGCAGTTCGGCTACCTGGAGATCCACGGCGGGAACGATGAGGTGCGGGCGTCGGCGTCGGCGGTGCTCGGCGCCCTGGGCGCGACCGCCCGCGACGCCCGCCGCCCCGAGATCCTCGCGTCGAAGATCATCACCATGCTCGACCCGCAGCAGGCGTTCCTGGTCAACCGGAACAAGATCGGATCGATGGCGCTGGCCGGGGAATCGCTGTTCGTCCTGGAGATGCAGCCGGCCTCGTACGCCATCCTGGCGGCCAACGAGGCCGAGAAGGCGGCCCGGGTCAAGCTGGTCGACTACCGGATGATCGGTGCCACCGGCCGGCTGTACCTGTCCGGCACCGAGTCCGATGTCAGGCAGGCGGCCGAGGCCGCCGAAGACGCCCTGAGAGACGTCTCATGAGCACTGACCTCGACGCGCTCCGCTCGCTCATCCGCGAGGTCATCAGGGACGTGCTGCCCACGGACCAGCCGGTTACCGAAACGGTTAACCTTTCGACCGACGACGACCTGGCTTCGTTCGTGAAACGGCTCCTGGACCTCGCACCGGGCGAGCGCGAGGAGCTGCGGTCCGGCCGGAAACGGTTCAGGCTGGCAGCCCGGCCGACCCCGCCGGTCCCGCCGGTCCCGCCGGTCACGCCGGTCCCCGCCGGTCACGTCGGCGAGGCCGGCCAGGCCCGGGCGGCAGCCGGAGTGCGCCGCATCGAGCGCGGCGCGGTCACCGAAAGGGTGATCAAGGCCGCCGCGGAGGCCGGGCAGCGGCTGGTGCTCGGCCCCCGCGCGGTGCTCACCCCGCTGGCCAGGGACCGGGCCCGGGCTAGCGGCGTGCGGATCGAGAAGGAGCGCTGATGCTGACCGCGACGGTGATCGGGAACGTCTGGGCCACGCGCCGCCTGGCCGAACTACCCAACGGGGCCTTCCTCGAGGTGGAGGCCGAGGGCACCGGCCAGCGGCTGATCGCCTTCGACGTGCTCGGCAGCGGGGTAGGGGAGCGCGTGCTCATCACCCAGGGCTCGGTCGCGGCATCCTGGTTCGCCGGGAAGCCGCCGCCAGTCGATGCCCTGATCATCGGGTCCGTCGACCCGGTCCCGCATAATTCAGGAACAGGAGAGTAACCATGGCGGAGAGTGCGATCGGACTGCTCGAGACCAAGGGGTACGTAGCCGCCATGGCGTCCGCGGACGCCATGGTCAAGGCGGCCAACGTGACCATCATCGGCCGGCAGGAAGTCGGCGACGGGCTGGTGTCGGTGACCATCACCGGTGACGTCGGCGCGGTGAAGGCAGCCACCGAGGCCGGCGCCGAGACCGCGTCGACCGTGGGCGAGCTCGTCTCGGTCCATGTCATCCCGCGGCCGCACCCCGAACTCGCCCGGCATTTCAAGCTCAGCGGTGACTAGCCTGGCCGCAGCCGGCCTGGCCGGAGCCGAGCCGGGCGCAATCAACCGGGCTGAGCTGCGGGTCTATCTCCTGGTACGGGACCTGCAGCCGCAGTTCGCCGCGTACCTGGGCACCCCGACCCGGGCGCGCGGCTACCCGCCGTTCGCCGGGCAGCACGCGCTCATCGTCGAGGTGGCGCCCGCGCTGGCCATCGAGCGGGTCACCGACCTGGCACTGCGGGCGGTGCCCGCGGTCGAGCCCGGCATCTTGTTCGTCGAGCGGCAGTTCGGCGTGCTCGAGGTGCACGGCCGTGACCTGGCCGACGTCCGGCGGGCGGGGGAGGCGATCCTGGCCGGGCTGGGCGCCGACGAGAAGGACCAGCTCCGGCCGCGCATCCTGTTCTCCGACGTGATCGAGGACGTGACCGACGCCCACGCGATCATCATCAACCGGAACAAGTCCGGCTCGATGATCATCCCGGGCGAGGCCCTGGGCGTCAGCGAGGTCACCCCGGCGCTGTTCGCCGCGGTCGCGGCCAACGAGGCGGAGCGGGCCGCGCCTGGGGTTACGCTGGTCGACGTGTCGATGATCGGCGCGGCCGGGCGGATCTACCTGAGCGGCGGGCCGGCCGACGTACGGCGCGCGCAGCGCGAGATCACCGAGGTGCTCACGGCCGTGACCGGGCGGGACGGGTAGCCATGGGCCAGCGGAAATGACAGAGCACGACCTGTCGGCCGGCGGGGATGTCATGACCCGGGTGCTCGGCTGCGCGCAGGACGCGCTGGCCGCCTACGGCGGTCACCCGGCGGCCTCGGTCGAGCTGCTCAACGTCTCGGAGAACGCCACCTTCCTGGTCACTGACCCGGACGCCGGGCCCTCGGTGCTGCGGGTGCACCGGCTCGGGTACCACACCGAGCCGGAGATCGCCTCCGAGCTGGCCTGGATGGAGGCGCTGCGGGCCGAGGCCGGGGTGCGCACGCCCCGGGTGCTTCCGGCCGCGGACGGACGGCGCGTGGTCACCGTGCCCGAACGAGGCGGTCCCGGACGAGGCGGTGGAGCTCAGCGGCACTGCGTCCGCTTCGAGTTCCTGCCCGGCACCGAGCCTGGCGGCTCGGCCGCCGAACCCGCGCTGACCGCCGCGCACTTCGCCGAGCTGGGCGAGATCACCGCGCGGATGCACCGGCATGCCCGGGAGTGGGACCGGCCGGCCTGGTTCACCCGGTTCCACTGGGACTACGCGGCGGCCTTCGGGGATCAGGCCCGCTGGGGCCGCTGGCAGGACGGCATCGGCGTCGGGCCTGCCGAGCGCGCCATCCTGAGCCGGCTGGACCAGGCGCTCGGCGGCCGGCTGCGGGCGTTCGGCGCCGGGCCTGAGCGCTACGGCCTGGTGCACGCGGATACCCGGCTGGCCAACCTGCTGGTGCACGACGGGGCGGTCAGCGTCATCGACTTCGACGACGCCGGGTTCAGCTGGTACCTGTACGATCTCGGCACATCGGTGAGCTTCTTCGAGCACGAGCCCCAGGTCCCCGGCCTGGTCGAGGCCTGGCTGCGGGGCTACCGGCGGGCCGGGGAGCTGTCCGCCGCGGACGAGGCGGAGATCTGGACGTTCATCATGTTCCGGCGGCTGCTGCTGGTGGCCTGGATCGGCTCGCACCAAGCCGTCGACATCGCCGCCGAACTCGGCGCTGGGTTTACCCAGGGCAGCTGCGACCTGGCGGAAACGTACTTGAGCACTCACTGAAAGGGGACCTGCCATGTTCACATCGATCGCGGGCCGGGCCGTGGTGGTGACCGGCGGCACCCGCGGGATCGGCAAGGGGATCGCCAGCGTGTTCGCCCGTAACGGCGCCAAGGTGCTGGTCACCGGGCGGGACGCCGAGGCGGCCCAGGCGGCCGCCGCGGAACTGCACGCCCAGGCCCAGGCGGCGCAGGAGCCCGGCGAGGTCTCCTACATCCTGGCCGACACGGCCAGCCGGGAGGACTGCCGCCGGGTGGCCGCGATTGCCCAGGAGCGGCTGGGCGGCGTCGACGTGCTGTGCGTCAACGCCGGCATCTTCCCCGACGGGCGGCTTGAGGATATTACCGAGGAGGACCTGGACCGGGTGTTCGGCGTCAACCTCAAGGGCACGTTCCTCTCGGTGCAGGCCTGCCTGCCCGCGCTGACCTCCTCGGGGCACGGCCGGGTCATCCTCACCTCCTCCATCACCGGGCCGATCACCGGCTTCCCCGGCTGGACGCACTACGGCGCCAGCAAGGCCGGCCAGCTCGGCTTCATGCGGACCGCGGCGATCGAGTTCGCCCCCAAGGGCATCACCGTCAACGCCGTGCTGCCCGGCAACATCGCCACCGAGGGCCTGGCCAGCCTGGGCAAGGAGTACGAGGCCGGGATGACCGCCGCGATCCCGCTGCGCCGGCTCGGCACGGTCGACGAGATCGGCTACACCGCGCTGTTCCTGGCGACCGACGAGGCGGCCTACATCACCGGCCAGACGATCGTGGTGGACGGCGGGCAGGTGCTGCCCGAGTCGCCCGACGCGATGGCGGCGATCACGGAATGACGAGGGCGGTGCCGTGACTGGCGAAACGGGTCCGCGCACGCCAGAGGACGTCAGGCGCGCGCTGGCCGAGCAGATCGGCAGCGGCCGGCTGCGCCCCGGGCAGCGGCTCGGCGCCGAGCGGGCGCTCGCGGCCGAGCTCGGGGTCAGCCGGGCGACGCTGCGTCAGGCGCTGGCCGTGCTGGCCGAGGGCGGGGTGGTGCGCCGGGTACCGGGCCGGGGCGGCGGAACGTTCGTGGCCAAGGGCAAGATCGAGCGGGACCTGTCCCGCATCGTCGGGGTGCCGGCCCTGCTGCGCAGCCAGGGCGTGGTCGCCGGGACCCGGGTGCTGTCCGCGCGGCTGGCCGAGGCGGACGACCTCGCCGCTCAGGCGCTGCGCGTCCGGCCCGGTGAGCTCGTCATCGACCTGGTGCGGATCCGGCTCGCGGACGGCAGCCCGTTCTCCCTGGAGCACGCGAGGTTCCCGGCCCGGCGCTTTCCCGGGCTGCTCGAGCTGCCGCTCGGGGGCTCGGTCTACGAGCTGCTCGACGAGCACTTCGGGGCCGAGCCGGCCGACGCGGTGGAGCGGATCGAGGTGGTCCAGGCCTCGGCCGACGAGGCGGCCATCCTCGACGTCGAGCCGGGCGCGCCGCTGATGGCGATCACCAGGACGACCACCGATCCCGACGGGGAGCCGTTCGAGTTCTCCCGTGACCTGTTCCGGGCCGACCGGACCCGCATCGTGGTGCGCACCGAGGGCGGCGGCCCGCGTGCCCTGGCGGGCCGGGCCCGGGTGGTCGAACTGCACGCCCAGGAGGCGGTATGAAGAACGAAGAGCCCGTCGGGCGGATCCGGTTCATGGACCGGCAGCGGGTCAACCTGGACGGCTTCGCGATCGAGAACCCCGAGCTCGGGCTGACCGCGCTCCGCTCGCCGCACGACCCCGCGCCGAGCCTGGTGGTGACCGGCGGCCGGGTGACCGAGCTGGACGGGGTGCCGGAGGCGGAGTTCGACTCGATCGACGCCTACATCGCGCGGCACGGTCTTGACCTGGACGTCGCGGCGGAGGCGATGGCGCTGTCCGACGTGGCGTTCGCCCGCCTGCTGGTCGACCCGGCCGTGCCACGGCCGGAGGTCGTCAGGCTCAGCGGCGGGGCCACCCCGGCCAAGCTGACCCGGGTGCTCGGCCTGCTCCGGCCGGCCGAGCTGGTCATCGCGATGACCAAGCTGCGGGCTAGGCGCACCCCGAGCAACCAGGCCCACGTCACCAACCGTCTGGACGACCCGCTGCTGCTGGCAGCCGACGCGGCCACCGCGGCGGCGTTCGGCTTCCGCGAGATCGAGACCACCGTGCCGGTGCTCGGCGACGCTCCCAGCAACGCGGTGGCCTGCCTGATCGGGGCGGCGTTCGGTGCCGACGGAGTACTCATCCAGTGCTCGGTCGAGGAGGCGCTCGAGCTCGAGCTCGGCATGCGCGGACTGACTTCCTACGCCGAGACCATCTCGCTCTACGGCACCGAGCAGGTCTTCACCGACGGCGACGACACCCCGTGGTCCAAGGCCTTCCTCACCTCGGCCTACGCCTCCCGCGGGATGAAGATGCGAGTCTCCTCGGGGGCCGGCGCCGAGGTCCTGATGGCCGGGGCCGAGCGCAAGTCGATGCTGTACCTCGAGGCTCGCTGCGTCGCGCTGGCCCGGGCCATCGGCGCCCAGGGCGTGCAGAACGGCGGGATCGACGGTGCTTCAGTCGCGGCGGCGGTGCCGGGCGGGCTGCGCGAGCTGATGAGTGAGAACGTCATGGCGATGATGCGCAACCTGGAGTCCTGCTCGGGGAACGACGCGCTGATGAGCGAGTCGGACATGCGCCGCACCTCGCGCACGCTGCCGATCGCGCTGGCCGGCTCGGACTTCGTGTTCAGCGGCTTCGGGTCGATCCAGCGCTACGACAACATGTTCGGCCCGAGCAACTTCAACGCCGAGGACATCGACGACTTCCTGGCCATGCAGCGAGACTGGGGAATCGACGGCGGCCTGCGCACGGTCGACCCCGCCCGGATCGCCGAGCTGCGCCGCGAGGCGGCCCAGGCCTGCCGCGCCGTCTACGCCCACCTGGGGCTGGCCGACTTCACCGACGAGCACGTGGAGCTGGCGGTGGACGCGGCCGGATCGAAGGACCTGGGCGAGACCGACACGCTCGCCGTGCTGGCCGCGGCCCAGGCCATCCGCCAGCGCGGGCTGACGGTGGTGGACATCGTGGCGGCCCTGGACGAATGCGGCTATCTCCACCAGGCCGAACGGACGATGGCCTTCGCCCAGGTCAGGCTATCCGGCGAGTATCTCCAGACCTCGGCCATCTTCGACGAGCGCCTGCGCGTGCTGTCCCTGGTCACCGACCCGAACGACTACGGCGGCCCCGGGACCGGGTACGAGCCCTCGCCGTCCAGGCAGCGCGAGATCGACGCGATCCGGCAGGCCCGCGGCGTCGCCGACCTCCGGGCCGAGCAGGCGCGGCACGCGGTGCCGCTGCTGGCCGCGGCCGGCCCCGCCCGGCCTGGGCAAGGCCCGCGCGACGTGGTCATCGGCGTCTCGCCGGCCGTCGGCCGGGACGTGTGGCGGTGCCTGTCCGGGCTGGCCGTGACCGACGTGCTGCGGGAGATGCTGGCCGGGCTGGAGGAAGAGGGCTGCGTGGGCCGGGTCGTGCGCTTCGGCGACAGCGTCGACCTGGGCCGGATCGGCCTGGCCGCGGCCCGGCTGGCGGGCTCGGGGATCGGCATCGGGCTGCAGGGCAAGGGCACCGCCCTGATCCACCGGCGGGACCTGGCGCCGCTGGCCAACCTGGAGCTGTACTCGGTGGCGCCCTCGGTCACCCCCGAGCTCTACCGGCTGCTCGGCGCCAACGCCGCGCGGCACGCCAAGGGCGGGACACCCGACCCGGCCAGGAACCCCTACTCCGACGAGGCGATCGAGGCCCGGTACCACACCACGGTGATCGCCCTGATGGAACTGGAGCGCCGGCGCATGGTCCCCGGCGCACCCCCGGAAGAACTGAGCCTGGAGGGACTCACGTGAGCTGCTATCCCGTGCCGCCGCCCGCCGCCGTGCCGCCGCCCGCCGCCGTGCTGCCCAGCCCAAGTACCACCAGCACCATGCGCACCTTTGGCGCCACACGCACCCGCCAGGCTCTCGCGGGAACCACGGCGATGCTCCATCGTCGTGGTCAGAACCACGGCGATGTTCCATTGTCGTGGTTGGCATCGGCTGGATCTTGGTGCGGGGGTGAGCGGTGTGAGTGACGGGATCCGGGCGCTGTCGGGGAAGCCGGTCGAAGGGTTGACCGTGGAGGCGGTCCGGGCGGGCGCGGTCGGGCTGGCCGATCTGCGCATCCACCCCGAGACGCTGGAGCGGCAGGCGGTCGTGGCCGAGCGGCACGGCAACCCGCAGCTGGCGGAGAACCTGCGCCGCGCGGCCGAGCTGACCCGGCTGCCCGACGAGGAGGTGCTGGCCATCTACGAGGCGCTGCGGCCCGGCCGGTCCACGCCGGCCCAGCTCACCGAGCTGGCCGCGTCGCTCGACGCCCGCGGGCTGCCGCGCTGCGCGGCGCTGCTGACCGAGGCGGCCGAGGTCTACGCCCGCCGCGGCCTGTCCGCGTAGGGGAGGCCGTGTGTCGGTTATCGCCGGGGTCGACGTCGGCAACGCCACGACCGAGGTCGTGCTGGTGTCCGGGGGCAAGATCCTCGGCGCGGGACGGGTGCCCGCCCGGGGCCGCAAGGGGTCCCCGGGCTCGCTGCGGGGCGCGGCCGCGCTGGTCCGCCGGCTGGAACGCCAGCTCGCCTGCACGGTGACGGAGGCGCGGATCGCGCCGCTGCGCGCGGTGGACACCGCCGTGGTGACCGTACCCGACGCGGCCGCCCCGGCCGGCCGGCTGCGGGTGCTGGCGGCAGGCGTGCCCACCCCCGGCGGCGCCGGGGCCTGCGTCGGACCGCCGCTGCTGCTCGGCCAACCAGCCCCGCAGGACACAGAGCAGGACACCGAGCAGGGCACCGAGGTGGTTGCGGTCGTGCCGGCTGGCCTGCGTTACGACGAGGCCGCGGCCCGGCTGCGGGACCTGCTGGCAGCCGGGACGCGGATCGGCGCGGTGCTGGTAGCCGGGGACGAGGGCGTGCTGATAGCCAACCGGCTGCCCCGCGGGTCGCATAAAGGCTCGCTCAGCGGCCTGCCCGTCATCGACCAGGTGGACGTGGCCGCGGCGGCCGCGTGCCGGATGCTGGCGGTCGAGGCCCGCCCGCCCGGGCACACGCTGCGGCTGCTGGCCGATCCGGTGGCGCTCGGCGCCTGGTTCGGCCTGGCCGGAGGGGAGGCCGCCGACGCGGTCCTGCTGAGCCGGGCCCTGGCCGGCCACGCCAACGCCGTGGTGGGCCTGCTGGCCGCCGCCCCGCAGGTGCCAGAGGTTCCCGGCGAGCCCTGGGTGATGACCGCGGCCGAGGGGCGCCTCCCGCTGCGCGCCGCCTGCCCGCGGCTAGCGCGCTGGCCGGTCGGCGCGGTCTCGGCGCTCGGGACCGGCCCTGGCTCCGGGGAGACCCTGGTCGATGACCTGTTCGCCGTGGACCTGGCCGCCGCGGCCGAGGCGGCCACTGCCCGGCCGGGCAGCACCGGCCGGGCAGTGCTGGTCGCCTCGCTGAGCCGCGCGAGCGCGGCGGACGCCGCGTCCGTCCTGCGTGACCTGCTGGAGGTTCCGGTGCGCAGCCCGGTCAGCGAGCCGGCCGCGGCCCGGCTCGGCGCGCTCACCACGCCGGGTGCCCGTCAAGACGCGACCATCG
>Ga0137407_10001980_pt1 | contig 13454 bp, 11 predicted proteins | sample CZOMad2_2_16fung_FD_108410 | JGI IMG/M metagenome (GOLD analysis project Ga0137407, IMG submission 108410) | Vadose zone soil fungal communities from Angelo Coast Range Reserve, California, USA - CZOMad2_2_16fungal (Illumina Assembly) | ecosystem: Environmental > Terrestrial > Soil > Vadose...
ACGCGTCCGCGCGTTGACGAGCGAGGCGAAGCGGTCGAGATCGATCGCCCAGGCCTCCTCGAAGCGCCGGGGGAGCCGCACGATGCGGCACCCGAGCGACTCGGGGATCCGGAGGAGGGGCTCGTACGTGGGGCGCTCGACGATCACCTCGTCCCCGCGCCGTGCGCCGTCGAGGACCGCCGCGCACGCGAGGAAGTTGGCGAGGCTCGTCCCCCCCGCGACGGTGAAGACGCGATCCGCGGCGACGCCGTAGCGTGCCGCGAGCGCCGCGAGGAGCGGCGGCCAGCCGTACCCCGCCGGGACCTGCGTGACGAGATCCTTCGGCGTCACTCGGAGAAGGGACGCGGGGCACGCCTCGATCCCGCTCCGCGCGAGGTCGATTTCAGCCTTCGGCTTCGCCTTGGCCCAAGCCATGTACGCGATCTCGCGGAAACGCATCAGGCGGCCCTCCTCCGGGCGACGAGCGGATAGCAGCATCCCGCGGCGATCAGGATCGCCGTCCCGATCAGCGACTGCGTCGTGTAGGCGACGAAGCTGTTGAGGACGATGCCGACGGCGGCCGCCACGAAGGCGAGCGTCGTGACGGGGTGCCCCGGCATCGACGCAATCCCCTCGCGGGCTGGATCGCGGCGCCGGAGGACGAATATCGCGCCCACCGTGAGGCCGAAGAAAAGCCAGTCGGCGAAGACGACGTACGAGAGGAGCTGGTCGTAGGTGTTGGTGAGGAGGAGCGCGATCGACATGAAGCACTGGAACCAGAGCGTGAACGTGGGGGTGCGGAATCGCGCGTGGAGCGTCCCGGCCCTCGGGAAGAAGAGGCCGTCCTGCGCCATCGCGTAGTAGAGGCGAGGGCCCGTCATGATGATCACCGAGAGGAATCCGAGGCTCGAGACGACGATCAGCCCCGCGACGAAGCGCCCTCCCGCCTCGCCCGCCGCCGCGCGCGCGACGTCGGCGGCGACGGCCGCCGACCCGGCGATCTGCGCCGGCGAGAGCACGTGGAGGTACGCGAGGTTCAATCCGACGTAGAGCACGATGATGAGGAGGACGCCCAGGACGTTGGCGCGCGGGAGGTTCCGGCCCGGGTCCTTGATCTCTCCCGCGATCGATCCGCAGTTCTGCCATCCGCCGTACGCGAACATGATCGGGACGAGAGCGGTGAGGAGGAGCGCGGGCCACGAGCCGGCGGGAGGCGCCGTGACCTCGGTTGCGGTCGGGGCGAGGCCGCTCCCGAAATAGGCGAGCGCGATCAGCGCGCCGACGCCGAGGACCTTCGCCCCCATCAGCGCGTTGTTCACGCGCTTGCCGGTCCGGATACCGACGGCGTTCGCCGCGGTGAGGGCGACGAGGACGCCGGCGGCCGCGACGCGCACGCCGATCGGCCCCAGCCGCACGAACGAGGCGTCGAGGTAGCTCGCGAAGAGGATCGAGACGGCGGCGATCGACCCTCCGTTGATGATGAAAAGGAGCGCGACGCCGTAGAGGAAGCCGATGATCGGGTGATACGCGCGCGCGAGGTACGTGTACTGGCCGCCGACGTAGGGAAGCCGCGAGGCGAGCTCCGCGTAGGCGAAACCGCCGAGGAGCGCAAGAAGCCCCCCCGCGCACCATGCGGCGACGATCAGCCCCGGCGTCCCGACGATCCGCGCGACGTTCGAGGGGTTCGCGAAGATCCCGACGCCGAGGATCGCGCCGGCCACGACCACCGACGCGTCGAAGAGCCCCAGCTCGCGGCGGAATTCGACGGGATACTCGGCGTGGGTGCCGGGAGCGAGGCTCATAGTTCGAGAGAAGTTACCAAACACCGGGTCCGATCGGTGATCTGCCCGATGTGGATTATCCAGTAGAATCCACAACTTGGTGTGGATTATCCGCCCTAGAAGATCTGCTTCCCCAGGGCGCTCAGGATCAGCTCGGCGCCGAACTCGGCGGTGTGGTTTCGGTCGTCGAAAATCGGGTTGACCTCGACCATGTCCATGGCGAGCAGCTTCCCCGAGTCGTGAATCAGCTCCATGCACAAGTGGGCCTCGCGGTAGGAGAGGCCCCCCTTTTTCGGCGTGCCGACGCCGGGGGCGACGCTCGGGTCGCACGCGTCGATGTCGAAGCTGACGTGGATCCCCGCCGTCCCGCGGCTCGCGAGGCCGACGGCCTCCTCGGTGACCGCGGCGGCGCCGCGGCGGTCGATCTCCTTCATCGTGAAGACGCGGACGCCGCTCTTCTGGATGAGCCCCTTCTCGCGCTCGTCGAGATCGCGGATGCCGACGAGGGCGCAGTGGGCGGGGTCGACCTTCTGCTTCATGCCGCCGATCGAGGTCAGCCCGGCGTCGCCGTGTCCCATGACGTGGGCGAGGGGCATGCCGTGGACGTTGCCGGTGTCGGTGGACTCGGGGGTGTTCATGTCGCCGTGCGCGTCGAACCAGAGGAGCCCGATCCGCTCGGCGCGCTCGCGGTGCACGCGCGCGGTCGCGGCGATCGATCCCATCGCGAGGGAATGATCGCCGCCGAGCACGATCGGGATCCGGCCGTCCTTCAGGGCGACGAGCGACTTGTCGCAGAGCGCCTCGCAGACGCGCTGGATGGCCTTCGCGTACCTGCGGTTCGGCTCGCCGACGACGCACGCCTCGGGGATCGGCACCTCCACGTCCCCGCGGTCTTCGACGTCGTGCCCCAGCTCGCGCAACCGCGCGGCGAGGTTCGTGACCCTGAGGGCGCTCGGCCCCATGTCGACGCCGCGGCGGTTGGCGCCGAGGTCGAGGGGGACGCCGATGATGGCGACGCGGCGGGACATGGCGCGCATTCTACTTCAGCGCGGCGGTCCAGTTCAGGACGACGGCCAGGGGCTTGCTGACGTCGGAGCCGAAGGTGTTCACGACGAAGCGCTGGCCGTCGGGGGTGACGTCGTAGGAGTTCTGCCCCCACCTCTGGAACGCGAGGAAGAGCGGCGCCTCCTGGCCCGTCACGACCGATCCGTTCCTCTCTTCGACCGGCACGCCGACGATCGTGGAGTTGTCGTTCTTGCGGTAATAGATCTCCTTCCCGTCGCGTCGCCAGCGCGGGAGCATGCCGCCCGACGCGGAGACCTGCCATCGCCCGCCCCCGGCCGAGTTCGGGAACGGCTTGACGTAGATCTCCTGGCGCCCCGATTCGTCGGACGAGTACGCGACGAAGCGTCCATCGGGCGAGAAGGAGATCTCGCCGTCGTTCGTGGGGCCGGTGACGACGGCGAGGGGCTTCTTTTCACCGGTGAGCGGGAGAACGTAGAGGTCGGTCGACGTCCGGTTCGAGTAGACGCCTTTCACGAACGCGAGGAACCGGCCGTCCGGTGACGCGTCGGAGGGCCAGACGTCCTCGTCCATCCCGAAGACGAGGCGGTCGGCCCCCGATCCGTCGGCCGCCTTCTCGTAGATCCGGTAGTGCTTCGAGCCCTCGCGTGCGCTCGCGAAGAAGACCCGGCTTCCGTCCGAGGACCAGGTGGGGGCGCCATCGTCGGCGGGATCGAACGTCAGGCGCGTGCGCGTGTTCCGCGAAAGCTCGTAGACCCAGATGTCGGCGGTCGGCCCCCCGGACTCCACAACGACCTTGTGCCCGTCCGGCGAGAGACGGACGTTGAAGATGTCGGTGGTCCCGGTGATCGCGTCCCCGGCCTTGCCGGATCGCTCCATCCAGCGCACGAAGCTCCCGCCCGCGTCCCCCGCGGTCTCGTAGACGAGGGCGCCGTTCCGCGCCGCGGTGATGTTCGATCGCCACGTCGTCACGTCGATGCGGGCCTTCTCGGAGGTCGGCACGGGCTCTCCGTTGAGCTTCCCCGTCACGGGGTCGAAGGGTTGCGCGACCAGCGTGCTGTCCTGCACGTAGAGCAGGTACCCCGCGTCGTAGATGCCGTTCGAGAGCGTCTTCACGAGGAAGCGGCTCTCGCCCCCGTCCACCGACGCGAAGTAGATCCCGGTGTCGGGCGAGAGTCCCGTCTTGTGCGTCGCGGCGAGGTACAGGAAGTGGCGCCCGTCCGGCAGGAAGTACGGCCACCGGTGCGTGGTGTGTTTCGACGTGTCGATCGTCGTGACCGGCTCCGGTTTCCCTCCTCCGGCCGAGATGCGGTGGATCCCGGTCTGAAACGTCGGAGCCAGGAGAATCGTGCCGTCCGCCCCCCAGGTTCCCCCGCGCGGCTGGTTCGTGTCGCAAAGAGTGAAGGAGGCTCCCGTGGCAAGATCCACGCGCTTCAGTTTCTCGTCCGCGAAGTAACCGATGGAGCGGCCGTCGTACGACCAGAACGGGAACGACGCTCCCTCGGTCCCGGGGACCATCTGCGCGGACAGGGAGTCGAGCGGCCGGACGAAAATGTGCGTGAAGCTGTCCTTGGCGATCGCCGAGAAGGCCAGGAGTCTCCCGTCGCTCGACAGGACCGGCGGTCCGCCGACGTCTCCCGAGAGGTTGTACATCGTCCCCTCCGGCGCGGGGATGCCGAGGCGCATGACGGCCGCCGTCACGGGTTTCGTCCGCATCATCGTGACGGCGATCGCCGCGAGCGCCACGCCCAAGCCGAGGACGAGGATCCACGGCAGGACGGAGCTCCGCCTCCGCATCGCGACCGTCGCCGCCGCGGTCTCGGGGGGCCTCGCGACCCCGGCCTTCGACCCGCTCTCGGCGATCCACTTCAGCTCGAGGAGGACGTCGTGCACCGTCTGGCGGCGCTCCTCGGGATCCTTCGCGAGGCAGGTCCTGATCAGCCGGTCGAGCGGCTGCGGGATCAGCGGCTGAAGCTCGGCCAGGGGCCGCGGCTCTTCCTTGAGGATGGCCGCGATCAATGTCGCCTGCGTTTTCCCCTCGAAGACGCGCCTGGCCGTCGCCGCCTCGTAGAGGACCGAGCCGAAGGCGAAGATGTCGCTCCGCGCGTCGGCCTCCTTCCCCTCGAACTGCTCGGGGGCCATGTACTGGAACGTGCCCACGATTGACCCCTCCGCCGTCAGCGGACTGTGCATCGTGGGCGCCGCCGTGAGCGCCGCGCCGGAGGGGGACGCCGCCGCGAGGCTCCGCGCGACGCCGAAGTCGAGGAGCTTCGCCCCCGACTTCGTCAGCATGATGTTCCCGGGCTTGAGATCCCGGTGGATGATCCCCGCGCGGTGCGCGCGATCGAGCCCCGCCGCGATCTCGATCGCGAGCTTGAGGAGCTCGACGGTCGGGAGCGCGCCGCGCTCGAGGCGCGCCGCGAGGGTCTCCCCCTCGAGGAGCTCCATCACGAGGAAGTCGGTTTCCCCCTCGCGTCCGATGTCGTGGAGCGTGCAGATGTTCGGGTGGTTCAGGCTCGAGACGGCGCGCGCCTCGCGCTCGAACCGTGCCCGAAGCGAAGCGTTCGACGAGAGGTGCGCCGGCAGCACCTTGATGGCGACGGCTCGATCGAGCCGCGTGTCCTTCGCCCGGTAGACCTCGCCCATGCCGCCCGCGCCGAGCGGGCCGAGGATCTCGTACGGTCCGAGACGTGTGCCGGGGGCGAGGGGCATGGTGGCGGAAAGGTACACCACGCCGGGAGAGGCGCGCTTCAGGGGCGGACGGCACCCCTCAGCGCGAAAGGCGCGACGACGAGGAGGCCGGCGGTCATCGCGACGACGCCGCCGAACCCCGCGCCGAGGCAGCCGAGCGCTCCGGCGAGCGCCGCGGTGCCGCCGCCCACGAGGACGAAGAGGGCGCGCTCGTCGCGCTCGCGCATCGCGAACCGCGTCACGATCAGCCCCGACCCGAGACCGCCCACCACGCACGCGGCCAGCGGCAGGGCGCCGCCGATTCCGTAGGACTCCAGCATCTTGCACGCGACGAGCGGGACCACGAGCGCGGCGAGTCCCGCGACGAGCCCCGGCCACACCGCGCGGCCGGCGATCCCGCCACGCCAGACGAGCAGGGAAGCGAGGGCCGCAAGGACGACGCCTATCGTCATCGAGGTCGCCGGGCGGCCGCAGCCGCCGAACGACGCCAGCACCATCGGCAGGACCATCGCCGACGTGCGCAGCGCGCGAAGAATCCTTCCGCGCTCGTAGGCGTGCCGGACGCGTCGAAGGATCCCGTCAGAGGCTCTCATGTCTGGCTCCCCACGCCTGGCGCAGCCGCGCCAGGGCGCGCTGAAGGCGCTTTCGAAACGTCGCGTCGCGGAGGGGGCGGCGCTCGTCGATCGCCGCGAGGATCACCGCCATGTCCTCCTCCTTCATGCCCGCGAGGATCTCGCGGGCCGCGCGTTCGAGATCGCGCTCGACGGCCAGCGCCTCGGGCGTGCCGGTGGTCACGATCGATTCGGCCACGCCTCCGAGCGCCTCCTCCCGCCGGCGAAAGCTCTTCCGCCGGATCGTTCGGACCTCGTACGCGGTGATCGCGATCGCCCACGCGACCCCGTCGCGGGACCGGTCGAAGTCCGAAGCCTGCTCGAAGAGCTTGATCAGGGCTTGCTGCGCCGCATCCTCCCCGAGGCCGTCGTCCTGGAGCGCGCGCGCGGCGAACCCGCGGAGGAGCGGCCAGAGCGCGGCGAACGCCGGCTCGATCGCGGTGCGATCACCGTCGGCGAGGCGCGCGAGGAGCTCCTGGATCGCCGTCAGGGGATCTCCCGCAATCCGCGCGCGAGCGTCTTCGCGTCGACGAGCCCGAGGAGGCTCGACGAGGCGGGCACGGCGCCACGGGAGGAGACGAAGACCAGGGTCGGCAGTCCACGGACGCCGAACCGCCGGGCGAGCTCCCCGTCGGCGGCGTCGGCGTTCGTCGCGTCGATCCGGATGGTGACGAAGCGGCGTGTCTCCCGGATCACGTCGGGGTCCGTGTACGTGTCCCGATCGAACAGGCGGCACGCGGCGCACCACGCGGCGGTGAACTCGATCAGGACCGGCCGCCGATCGGCCCGCGCGGAGGCGAGGAGGTCGTCGAGCTTCGACGACGCGCCCGCCTCCTCGCTCCGGAGCGTGACGCTCCACGTCACCGAGGGCTTCGCTTCCGCGGTCGCCACCGCGAAGAGGAAAAGCCCCGCGAGCACGGTTCGGGCCTTCACGCCGCTCACTCCTTCTCGTGGATGATCTTGCGGAACTCCTCCCGGATGAACTCCTTGGCTCCCGCCCCGCCCGTGATGCGCAGCGTGACCGGCCCGCTCTGCGGCGCAAAGGCGACGGAGTATTCGATCGTCGGGCAGCACCCCCGGGCGCCGTCGATCCATTCCCCGGCCTCGCGGAACTGCCCGGAGAACCTGAAGAGAAATCCGTTCTCGAGCTCCTCGCTCTCCGTCACGGCCGCCACGATTTTCTGGACGAGGACGTCGAACCGTTTGACTCCTTCGGGCGTGAAGAACCCCATGTTGCAGTAGTGGCCCACGGGGACTGCGGCCTGCGCCGGGGCGGCGGCTTCGGGGGTGCGGGCCAGGAACAGCGTGGGGCTCGAGACGACGAGAAGAACTGCAAGAGTGGCCAGTCTGGTCATGGGTTCCTCCTCACGGGACGCTGTCGGCGAGACCGCTTCGTCGCGGCCTCTTCCCGTATAGGCGCATGGACGCAGACTGTGACACCGGGAGGGCGGGTCGTGGTCTCAGTCTTCGACGGCAGCGATGCCGAGATCGCGAAGATAGGCGTACGTCGCGTCATAGAACTCCGGCGGACGTGTCGGGTCCGTCGACTCGCCGGGCGGAACGAAGATCACCATCCCCTGCCGCGCTCGCGTGAGGAGGACGCGATACGCGTTGACGAGGTACTGCTGACGATCGCGCTTGTGTATCCTCTGCCAGCCTTTCGCGTTGAACGACCGGTGCTGCCACTCCCTCCCGTCGAAGCGGAGATCGGCGTCCCACGTCACGCAGATCCAGTCGAGCTCGAGACCCTGGATCTGGTACTCGGTCGCCGCGTCCTCCAGGTAGTAACTCGAACGCGTATCCTCGGCGTCGTTGAGAAACCAGTGCACCGGGTCGACGTCGACACGGACGTCCACCGCGTGCGGCTTGAGCCGCTGGGCTTCCGAGCTCGCGACGAGACCGTAGCGCTCCGAACCGCGCGCGTGCGAGCGGGTCCAGCGCTTGGCCGTCTCAATAACGCGAGTCACCGCGATTGGATATCGCTCGACAACCTGGCGCAGCAACTCACGCGCCTTCCCTCGATCGAGGTCGAGGAGCGCTTTGACGAACGCCGACACCTTTTCGGATCTGAATGCACGCATCGATACGGACAGATGGAGATCCGGATCTCGCTCCACCCGCGCGACCCCACCCAGTCTGTCCAGTGCGTGTCCTGCCGCGTATTCGCTGTCGGAGAGCTCCGGTGAGATGTACGCGCGCCAGGCTGGGAAATGTTCGCGCACCGCGTCGAGCCATGTGGTGATGCCAGCTTCACCCGTGTTGATCTCCTGACCGCCTCCGACGAGACAGATGATCACCGCCCAGTCGTCGTGCCGATTCATGTACTCGATGAGGAACTGCGGCTCGGACCGATCGAATCCGGGCAGCCCCTTCCGCCGCTTCATGAAGTCGGCGGTCTTGGCGAGATCCCAGGCTCTTTGAGCCTCGTCGAAGATCACGACCCGGTCGTGGGGCCTCTCGCGACTCTCAAGCGTTCGGACGCCGTCATCCCTGAAGTGGTGCACGTTCTGGATGAACGGCTTCACCTGCTGCGCGACGGCTCCCTTTCGAGCGGCATTCCCTTTCGCCCTGAGCCGGGCAAGTTCGTCCCGGGTGAGTGCTTCCCGCAGGACGGCAACCAGCGGGCCATTGCCCGAGAGGAAGACGGCGTGAGTGGCATCTTCGTTGCGCCGGCGGCGCGTCGCCACGTTGAGGCCGACCAGCGTCTTGCCGGCGCCCGGGACTCCGGTCACGAAGACGATCGCCTTGAACCCTTCGCGGGCCGCTGTGTCGATGATCGATTCGACCGTGCCCGAGGTGACCGCGAGGTTCTTCGCGCCCGCGTCATGCCGTGAGATGGCGTCGACGGTGTGACGCGCGTACAGCGCTCGAGCGGCCTCGATGATCGTGGGGGTCGGACGGTAGGGCGCGACAATCCACTCATGGCCGTTCGGCGCGGGGCCACGAGCCTCGCCGCGCGCCTCCGAAATGGCCTGGGCCAGACCTTCGGCGTTGCTGCGCCGCGGTGGACGCACTCCATCGGGATGCGGAGGCTGCCAGGTGGCGTCGCCGTCGGGGGCTTCGGTTGCCAGGAGAATGGGGAAGATGGAAGCGTCGTGACTGGCGGCGTGGAAGTTCTTGAGGTCGAGCGCGTAGTCCCATGCCTGATTGAAGTCGGTCCTCAGGTAGGCGCGCTCGCCGACCTTGCATTCAATCGCGACCACGGCCGGTCCGGTCAGGACGATGACGTCGACGCGCGAGCCGAGGCGCGGGATGTCGAACTCGAGTGCAACCCATCCGCCCACACCCGCGAGCGCCGTTCGGAGGATGGCGATTTCCCGCCGCCATGCGTCCCGTTGCTCGACGGTTACGTCGAAGTTGCTCGCGTCAGCGAGCTCGCCCAGGACCTCGAGATCAGACGTGTCGAGGAACCGTGGAATCGGCTCGGCATACCAGGCGGATGTGCGTGAGCTGGTCATGGGTTGGCGGCGGATCAGCGTTCGTCGTGCAACACCTCGACCGCGTGCTCGAACCTGACGAGGAGGCGAATCATCGCGTCATACCGGGAGTGCGCGTCGTCCGATCCCGTGGAGGCGAGGCTCTCGTACAGGCGGTGCTCCACGTCCTGGAGTTCGACCGGCGGGACATCGATACCGGCGCGTCGCAGACGATGGGCGCCGATGAGGACGAGACGCGCGGCGTCGATCGTCCGGCCTGCGGCGAGGTCCCGAAGTCCCGCCTGGATGACATCGCCGCCGGGAAGCGCGTTGAACGAGATCATGCCGGCATTCTAGCCGGATCCGGGCCCTGCGCGCGCTGTTCTCAGCCTTCGCTACTTCGCCGCCGCGATTCCCACGGGGCAGCTCACGCCGGTGCCGCCGATGCCGCAGTAGCCGCCCGGGTTCTTCGCGAGGTACTGCTGGTGGTAGTCCTCGGCGTAATAAAAGGTGGGGAAGGGGACGATTTCGGTCGTGATGGTTCCGAACCCCGCGGCCTTGAGCTTTTCCTGGTACACGGCGCGCGACGCCTCGGCGGCAATCTTCTGCGCCTCGTTCTCCGGGTAGATTCCCGATCGGTACTGGGTCCCGGCGTCGTTTCCCTGGCGCATCCCCTGGGTGGGGTCGTGGTTCTCCCAGAAGATCCTCAGCATCTCGGCGTACGAGGTTTTCGCCGGATCGAAGACGACGCGCACCGCCTCGGCGTGGGCGGTCCCGCCGGTGCAGACCTCTTCATATGAAGGGTTCGGCGTGAAGCCGCCGGCGTAACCGGCCGCGGTGGAGTGGACTCCCGGCGCCTGCCAGAACTTCCGCTCGGCCCCCCAGAAGCACCCCATCGCGAAGACCGTGCTCTCCATGCCGGGGAATGGCGGCTCCATGGGCGTGCCGAGGACGTGGTGCTTCGCCGCGACGGGTATCTTGCGGTCGCGGCCCTTGAGCGCCTCTTCGGGGCGAATCATCGTCGACTTTCTCGAGCTGTAGAGCACGGCGTCACCTCCGGATGAAGCTTGGATGATGGAACGCGGGACGGGATTTCGCCAGCGACGGGGCGTCTTCATTGCCGATGGCTTCGCCGATGTGCCAGAGTTCCTTCCACCGTCATGAGAGATCTCCATGGCCTCGCCTGAGGGAAGCCGGCGGCTGAAGCCGGCCTTTTACGCCATCGGGGCCATCCTCGCCCTGTCGCTCGCCGTCAACATCGTCCTCTTCCGTTCCACCTCCCGGGAAGAACCCGTCGCACCGGCAGGGACGAGATCGCCCGTCGCATCCAAGGAGAGTCCCGCAGGCCGGCCGTCGGCACGAGCCGTCGGGGGCGGAGGGGCGCCGATCCCCGCGCCGGCTCCCGCGCCGACCAGCCCGCCGCCATCCTTCTATCGATCCCCGCCCGTCGGGGCGCCGCCCGAACCGCTTCCGCAGCCTGCGACCCCTGCCGTCATCCTCACCCCGGCTCGTGCAGGGAAGGCGGCCGAAGCGCCCCGCGACGCGGAGTCCGCGCGCGGCCCAGCCCCCTCGGCGCGCCCTGCCGCCGTCCCGCCGGTCGTGCCTGCGGCCGGCGGCCCGACGTCCGAACTCACCGAGGCCACTCCCTCCGAGAAGCGGACCACGGTCCAGGTCACCTCCGCCGCGCCCCTCCGCGCCGCCGACGGCGCGACAGCGGACGCATCGGACGACAAGCCGGAGGCGCCGGCGGCGGATCAGGATCCGGGGCAGGATCGCACCCCCCCTGCGATCGAGCTCCTCCGCTTCACCCCGGCGCGCGTGAACGACGGCGGCGCGTCGAGCCTCGTCGTGCAGGCGAGCGACGATCTCTCGGGGGTCCGCTCCGTCAAGGGCGTGCTCAGCAATCCGAGCGGGACGGCGACCGTGGAGTTCGAGGCGCAGGGGGACGGCCGCGCGGACGGCGTCTTCTCCGCGAGGATCCCCATCCCGCCGAAGGCGGAGACGGGGCTGTGGTACGTCGCGAGCCTCGTCGTTCTCGACCGGGCGAGCAACAGGCTCGACGCCAGGTACACGCCGGCGACCGTCCCCGCCGGAGGGACGCTCGAGGTCCTCTCGGCGGACTCCGACTCGACCCCCCCCGAGGTGCTGAGCTTCTGGATGGAGAAGGCGACCGTGAGCGAGGGCGAGAGCAGCGCGCTCCGGGTCGAGGCCCAGGACGACCGCTCCGGGATCACGGTCGTCCGGGGGGAGTTCACCAGCCCTTCGAAATCCGCGGTGATCCCCTTCCTCTGCCGGCCGGGCGCCGACCCGGGCGTCTGGGAGGAGCGGATCGCGGTCCCCGCCGCGGCGGAGTGCGGGCGCTGGACGCTGCAGTCCCTCCGCGTCACCGACGGGGCGGACAACACCGCGACGCTGACCGCGAGCTCCCCCCCGACCGCCGACGCGGGGTTCGACGTCGTGGGGAACCAGTGCGGGGCGGATCCGCCGACGCTTCAGCGCCTGAGCCTCGCGCCGGCCCTCGTCTCGAACGAGGCCGCGAGCGAGATCCGGGTCACGGCGGATGTCGCGGACCCGGGGGGGCGGGCCCTGACCGTGTCGGGGTGGGTCTCGGGGCCGGCCTCGACCAACGGGCAGGTGCCGAAGATCTACTTCACCTGCGCGCGGTCCGCGAAGGACGCCGGAGCGCCGTGGATCGGAAAGATCCCGGTGGCCCGCTTCGCGGCCCGCGGGATCTGGAGAGTCGATCTGGTCTGGCTCAAGGACAACTCCCTCGCAACGACGAGCTACACGCCGAAGGCCCCGGCGCTCGCGGGGAGCGTCTTCGAGGTGAAGTGAGATCGGTTCGCCTTCGCGGCCTCGACCTGCCGCTCGATCTGCCCCAGGAGCTCCTCCGCCCGGGCGTGCCGCTTCGCCTCCTCGAGGCGACCGAGGCGCGCGCACAGATCCGCCGCCATCTCGTGCAGCGGCCGGAAGGAGCCCGCGAGAAGCGCCGCCTGGACGGGAAGGCTCGTCACCCCGTCCTCCGGGCGCAGATTCCGGAGCGGCGCGGGCTCGGTGAGAAGCTGGCGATCGAGGAGCGCCATCGCCCCGGCGACGTCCCCTTCGCTCGCGCGAATGGCGACGAGGTGTTCCGTGATCTCGTTCGCGGTGCCGAAGTCGGCGAGACGGATGCGCGGCCGATCGGGGGGAAGGGGCCGCAGAACGAGGGCCGCGACGACGACGAGGAGCGAGCCGCCGAGCAGCAGAGGCTTCCATCGCCTGTCCCGCAGCGCGTCGAGCGCCGCGGCGACGGCGCCCCCCGCAAAGGGGAGCATCGCCATCGCGACCGGAACCCGGTAGCGCGACAGGTGGAAGAAGACGGCGGTGAGGAAGAGCGCGGCGCCGAGATGGGCGAGGAGGAGCGCGTGCGCGTGGCTCCGGAATCCGGAGAGGGAGATCCCGACGACGGCCAGCGGCGCGACGAGCGGGAATCCGACGAGGGGCCACGCGAGCGGTCCGAGGCTCAACCGGTAGTAGTCGTAGCTCTCGTTGTTCGGCACCTCCCACGCGCGCGAGAAGGCGGCGAGCTTGCCGGCCACGAGGCGCAGCCACGCGCCGACGCTCGCGTGCGTGCGAATCGTCGCGACCGCGGCCGGAAAGAATCGCCCTTCCGCGCCGTCGAGGATGTCCGCGCCCCGGACGTCGGCCGCGTCGCCTCCCAGGGGGTCGTAACCGGCGATGTTGTGGTTGATGAAAGTGACCGGCCCTTCGCCGGGGAGGGCGAGCGGGGGAACGCCGACGGCGAGGTTGCGGGCCGCGAGCGGCGCCAGGATCGCGGCGAAGGCCGCCAGACACAGCCCGGCGCGCGCCACGGCCTCGCGCGGTGTCGCGCGCAGGCGGTGGAGCAGCAGGAGGACGAAGGCCGCGAAGAGGAGGAGGGCGCTCGACTTGATGAGCACGAGGACCCCCGTGAG
>Ga0137407_10001981_pt1 | contig 13447 bp, 10 predicted proteins | sample CZOMad2_2_16fung_FD_108410 | JGI IMG/M metagenome (GOLD analysis project Ga0137407, IMG submission 108410) | Vadose zone soil fungal communities from Angelo Coast Range Reserve, California, USA - CZOMad2_2_16fungal (Illumina Assembly) | ecosystem: Environmental > Terrestrial > Soil > Vadose...
CGCGCCGGGCAACGCGCCGAGATCGTGACGCTGGCGATCTCGGATGTTCCCCACGACGATCCTTCCGCGATCGCGTCGGGACCGACGGTGCCGGATCCGACGACGCTGGCTGAGGCCCGCGCCATCGTCGCCAAATACGGCCTCGATGTCGGCGACGCCGTCCGCCGCGCGCTCGACGATGCCGCCAACGAAAGCTGCAAGCCCGGCGATGGCGCGTTTGCGCGTGCGCAGTTCGAATTGATCGCGCGGCCGAGGGCCTCGCTCGACGCCGCGGTCAAGGTAGCGGCGAACGCCGGCTACGCGATCATCGACCTCGGCGCCGACCTCGAGGGCGAGGCGCGCGACGTCGCGGCCAATCACGCGCGCCTTGCGCTGAAGGCCCACGGCGAAGGCAAGCCGGTGGCGATCCTCTCGGGCGGCGAACTCACCGTGACCGTGCGCGGCAACGGGCGCGGCGGCCCCAACCAGGAATATGCGCTGGCGCTGGCCGGCTTGCTCCAGGACACGCCAGGGATTTCGGCACTGGCCGGCGACACCGACGGCGCGGACGGCGGGGCGGGCAGCGCCAGCGATCCCGCAGGTGCGATGATCGACCAAAACACCTTTGCAAAAATGAGATCGCTCGGGCTCGATCCAAAAGCCTATCTCGACAACAACGACGCGACCGCGTTCTTCACTGCGACCGGCGATCTCCTCGAGACCGGCCCGACGCTCACCAATGTCAACGACATAAGGGTGATTTTGGTGGATTGAGCAGGCGCAGGAGTGTTTCGTCTGATCTCCAACTGCCTTCCGCTACCTGCAAGCCGATTCTGCGTGACCAAGAGCGTTAACGCTCTGTTTAGCGAATTCCGAACAATCCGGAAGAATGCCGCCCGATGGTGGATCGGGTTCACCACGTTGGGTTTCTATGTGGGGGCTCCGTTGCCGGAGCGCACCCGCATTGCGGCAGGGGAAACACAAATGACGGATACTGCCCGGCGTGCCACCGACCCGGAATCGGCCCACCCGAACTGGCTGCTCGAGGCTGCCGTCAACAATCTCGCGTTGGGATTGATGATCTTCGATGACAACGAAGAACTCGTGTTCTGCAACAAGCGATACATGGAAATCTATGGACTTGGCCCCGAGCAGGTCAGGCCGAGAACCCCGATCAAGAAGCTCATCCAGCATCGGTTGAGTTTGGGATCCAAGGCTCCTTCGAAGCCCGACGAGCAAACCCGCGAGCTGATCGGAAGCGGCGTCGTCCGACGCACGTCCGTACAGGAGCTCGCCGACGGCCGGATCATTGCATTTACGATTTATCCGATGCCGGGCGGCGGCGGAATGGCCACTCACGAAGACATCACCGCGCGGGAGCAAATGAGCGCTCGCTTGAAACGGCAATTGGAGGTCGGCAAGGAGCAGGAGGAGAAACTGCGGGTGCGCCACCTGCAATTCGATACCGCGATCAACAACATGTCGCAGGGGCTCTGCTTCTTTGATGCCGCGCATCGACTGATCGTGTGCAACGACCGCTACGTCGAGATGTACAATCTTCCGCGCGACCGCGTCGGCCCCGGAACGCCCTTGACCGACATCGTCGACATGCGGTTTGAGGTGGGGAGCTTTCCCGCGATGTCCAGGGACGAGTACCTGCACTGGCGCACCAAGGTCGCCGTATCCCACGAACCTACCGACAGCATCGTCGAGTTGAGGAACGGCCGCACCTTCAAGATTCGCCATCGCCCGATGCCCGACGGCGGCTGGGTTGCGACCCATGAAGACATCACCGAGCAGCGCCAGTCCGAGGTCAAGATCGAATACATGGCCCACCACGACGCGCTGACCGATCTTGCCAATCGCGTGTTGCTGAACGAGCGGCTCGAACAAGCCCTGGGCCGCCGAATTCACCGTGAGGAAATGGTCGCGGTTCATCACCTCGATCTCGATCAGTTCAAGGCGGTGAACGATACATTCGGCCATCCTGCCGGCGACAAGCTTCTCAAGATCGTCGCGGACCGGCTACGCGGGCTCGTTCGCGAGAACGACACCGTCGCAAGGATGGGCGGCGACGAGTTTGTCATCGTGCAAGCCCCGATCACCGACCCAGCCGAGGCAACAGCTCTGGCGGAGCGCATCATCAAACTGATGGGCGAACCCTTCGACATCGACGGCCATCAGGCCGTGATCGGCGCCAGTGTCGGCATCGCGGTCGGCCCGGGTGACGGCTTGAGGCCCGACAGGCTGCTGCGAAATGCGGATCTTGCGCTGTACCGGGCGAAAGGCGATGGACGCGCCACCTTCCGCTTCTTCGAGCCGGCGATGGATCTGCAAATGCAAACCCGCCGCGTCATGGAGCAGGATATGCGCAGGGCGCTGCCTGCCGGTGAGTTCGAACTGTACTATCAGCCGGTGCTAAATCTTTCGAGCAACGAAATCAGCGGGTTCGAGGCGCTGATACGCTGGAATCACCCGACGCAAGGGCTGGTCGGTCCGGCCGAATTCATTCCGCTGGCCGAAGAGATCGGATTTATTGTCCCGATCGGGGAATGGGTCATCCGGCAGGCCTGCACGACCGCAGCCCAATGGCCCGAACATCTTCACGTCGCCATCAATATTTCAGCGGTGCAATTTCGCAGCCCCGGCCTGATGCAGGTCATCATTGGCGCGCTCGCCGCCTCGGGCCTGAACCCCACGCGGCTCGAAATCGAAATTACCGAGACTGTCCTGCTGCACAACCGAGACACCACGCTTGCAGTTCTTCATCAGTTGCGGGCGCTCGGCGTTCGGATCGCGATGGACGACTTCGGCACCGGATACTCATCGCTGACTTATCTTCAGTGCTTTCCGTTCGACAAGATCAAGATTGACCGGTCGTTCGTAAAAGACATTACGGAAAGTGCCGGCTCCCTCAATATCGTACGAGCCATCGCGGCGCTTGCGGCTGGAATGGGCATGACCGCCACAGCCGAAGGCGTGGAAACCACGGAACAGCGCGACAAAATTGCGTCCGAAGGCTGCACTGAGATGCAGGGATTCCTGTTCAGCCGGCCGCTCCCGATCCTTGAGATCGAACGGCTGTTCTTGACAGGACTCAAATCCCCCAAGGCCTCGGGCCGTATCATCGCGGCTTGATGTCTGCACCCCAGCTGAACGGTTCGACATTCACCAAAATCAACGGCTTATGGGTCCTTCCCTCATGGTGAGGAGCGCGTCTTCGCGCGTCTCGAACCATGAGGTCCCGGTGCGAACACGTCCTTCGAGACGGCGCGTACGCGCCTCCTCAGGACGAGGCGGGTACCTCAAAACTCTCTTGCGATCTTGTCCAGCATGCCGAGCAGGGTGGCGCGGTTGGCGGGACCCAATAGTTCGTTGAGGCGCGCCTCGTGCTTGGCGGCGACGAGTTTTTTCGCCCGCGCCAGCACCACCCGGCCCTTCTCGGTCAGAACCAGGATGTGCGAGCGCCGGTCGTAGGTCGAGCGCATTCGGGCGCACAGATCGCGGCTCTCGAGGCCGTCAAGCATCGCCACAAAATTCGGCCGCAGGATTCCAAGCGTATTGGCGATTTCGGTCTGGTTGCGTCCGGGATTGCGGTCGAGCAGCAGCAGGACCGAGAATTGTGCCGGGGTCAGTTGCAGCGGCGCGACGCAGCGTAGAAAATCCTCGAAGATCTTCAACTGCGCGCGCTTGAGCGAATAGCCGAGCAGCCCGGCGAGTTCGCCGAGTTGGATCGGGGTGTCCTGGGTGGCGTTGTCGATACCCTCCTTGCGGGCGGGGCGGGGCGCCCTGGTGACATCGACGGCTTTGGAAACGGTCATCGCTCGGTGCTCGCAATCCCGATAGGTTGAATGGCCAGCGGGGAATCCGGCCACGCCTTGAGATTATATAGGATAATTGTTATAAAGTATATCAAATATCAGCGACCCGTTTCAGGGGCTGTTGAAGTCGGGCGCGCACGGCCCGGCCGGTGAGGGGAGCGCCCGGTCTTGAACACGACGATCATGCTGTTCCTGCTGCAGGACGGCATCACCAACGGCGCGATCTACGCCCTGCTCGGGCTTGCGCTGGTGCTGGTATTCGCCGTCACGCGGATCATCCTGATTCCGCAAGGCGAATTCGTCACCTATGGCGCCTTGACCTACGCCACGCTGTCATCAGGTCAGGTGCCCGGCACCGCGCGGCTGGCGCTGGCGATGGGCATCGTCGCCTTTGGCCTCGACCTGTTCGCCGGCCGAAGGTCGCTGCAGCTCTCGCTGGTCGGACGGGCCTTTGCGGTCAACGTTCTGCTGCCGGCGGCTATCCTGGCCCTGACATATGCGATCGCCGGCCGTCAAAATCCGATTGCCCTCAATATCGCGCTGTCGCTATCGATCGTCGCGGCGATCGGGCTTTTTCTCTATCGCATCGCGTTCGCCCCGATCGCCCACACCTCGGTGCTGGTGCTATTGATAGCCTCGGTCGGCTGCCATCTCGCGCTGCAAGGCTTTGGGCTGGTGTTCTTCGGTGCCGAAGGCCAGCGCGGCCCCGCTTTATCCAACGCCGTCTTCACCATCGATCCGTTGCGCTTCACCGGCCAGAGCATCGCGGTCTATGTCATCACGCTCGCGCTCATCGCGGGCCTCGGGCTGTTCTTCAGTCTCACCCTCACCGGCAAGGCGCTTCGCGCCACTGCCGTCAATCGCCTGGGCGCGCGTCTCGTCGGTATTCGAACCGCGCTATCGGGACAAATCGCGTTCCTGCTGGCTTCCGTCATTGGTGCGATTTCGGGAATCCTGATCGTGCCGATCACGACGCTTTATTACGACACCGGCTTCCTGATCGGCCTGAAAGGTTTTGTGGCCGCGATCATCGGCGGGCTTGTGAGCTACCCCTTGACCGCGATCGCGGCGCTTTTGGTTGGCGGCGTGGAAGCCTTCTCCTCGTTCTATGCGAGCAATTTCAAGGAGGTCATCGTCTTCACGCTGATCATTCCGGTTCTCCTGTTGCGGTCGTTGGCAGCGCCCGCGGTCGAGGAAGAGAAGGATTGATCGCAATGCGACAGCGGCTCCCTATGATCGTGTTCGCGGCGGCGATGGCGGCGATCCCGTTCATTCCGGGCATGCCGCCGTTCTGGATCGTGTTGTTGGACAATATCGGGCTGGCCGCGCTGGTGGCGATGGGGCTCGTGCTGCTCACCGGCGTCGGCGGTCTCACCTCGTTCGGACAGGCGGCATTTTGCGGCTTCGGCGCCTATGCCACCGCGGTCCTGACGACGGCCTACGGCCTCTCGCCCTGGCTGACGCTGCCGCTCGCGCTCCTGGTCAGCGGCATCGCGGCGGTGGCGCTCGGCCTGATCACGGTGCGGCTGTCGGGCCACTATTTGCCGCTCGGCACCATCGCCTGGGGCCTCGGCCTGTTTTATCTGTTCAGCAAGCTTGAATTCCTCGGCCGCAATGACGGCATCTCCGGTATCCCGCCGCTTTCGATCGGCGCGTTCAAAATGATCGATCCGGGGACGATCTATTATGCGATCTGGAGTTCAGTGTTACTGTGCGCGCTGCTCACCACGAATCTGCTGGACTCGCGCACCGGCCGGGCAATCCGCGCGCTACGGCGCGGCCATGTCGCCGCCGAAGCCTTCGGCGTGCAGACGCCGCGCGCCAAACTTCTGGTGTTCATTTACGCGGCTGTGCTCGCCGGACTGTCCGGCTGGCTCTATGCGCATTTTCAGCGCGCCGCCAATCCGACGCCATTCGGGGCGCAGGCCGGGATCGAATATCTCTTCATCGCGGTGGTCGGCGGCGCCGGCTATGTCTGGGGTGGCGTGCTAGGGGCTACGATCGTCGTCATCCTCAAGGAAATTCTTCAGAGCTATTTGCCGTATCTGTTTCACGGCGAAGGCCAGCTCGAGACCATCGTGTTCGGCATCCTGCTGGTGGCCCTGCTGCAGCTGGCCCCGACCGGCGTATGGCCGTGGCTGATAGCGCACACACCGTTCAAGCTACATCGCAACCGGCCTGACACATCGCTCACCTTGCCTCCGCGCACCAGAGACAAGGCAGCCCCCAGCGTCCTTCTGCAGATCGATCATGCGCGCAAAGCGTTTGGCGGCGTGATCGCGGTCAACGACGTCTCCTTCGACGTCCGGCTACGCGAAATCGTCGCCCTGATTGGTCCCAACGGTGCCGGCAAGAGCACGACCTTCAACCTGATCACCGGCGTGCTTCCCTCTTCCGGCGGTACGATCTCCGTCCTCGGCAACAAAATTAACGCAGCCCCACAGGAGGTAGCAAAACTCGGCATCGCCAGGACCTTCCAGCATGTCAAACTGGTGCCTGACATGACGGTGCTGGAAAATGTCGCGATCGGCGCGCATCTACGGGGAAAGGCCGGCGCGCTCGCCAGCATGCTCCGCCTCGACCGAGCGGATGAAGCGAAATTGCTGGCGGAAGCGGCGCGACAGATCGAGCGGGTGGGCTTGAGCGCACACATCGATACGCTCGCGGGCAGCTTGTCGCTCGGCCAGCAGCGCATTGTCGAGATCGCGCGCGCGCTCTGCGTCGATCCGATGCTGCTGTTGCTCGACGAGCCGGCCGCGGGCCTGCGGCATATGGAAAAGCAACAGCTCGCCAAATTGCTGCGCGAGCTTCGCAACAGTGGCATGTCGGTGCTGCTCGTGGAACACGACATGGGATTCGTGATGGATCTGGCCGACCGCATCGTGGTGCTCGACTTCGGCACCAAGATTGCGGAAGGCGCGCCCGAAGCGATCAAGGCCAACCCCGATGTGATCCGGGCCTATCTCGGAGCCGTGGCATGAATGCAGGCCCGGGCGCGCTGTTGCAGGTCTCCGAGGCGCACATCGCCTATGGCAAGGTCGAGGCGGTCCGTGGGGTCTCGCTCGATGTCGCCGAGAACGAGATTGTCACCATCATCGGCGCCAATGGCGCCGGCAAGACCACGCTGTTGAACGCCATCATGGGAATTCTGCCTGTGAGGGGCCGCGTCAGCTTCGCGAGGCAAAACCTGGCGCGGCTCGAAATCGAGGACCGCGTCGCGGCGGGCCTAAGCCTGGTGCCGGAGCATCGCGAGCTATTCGGTGCCATGAGCGTCGAGGACAATTTAAGACTCGGTGCGTTCCGGATCGCCAAGGCGGTCGCGGCGATCTCGCTCGAACGCGTCTATGCGCTGTTTCCGCGGTTGAAAGAGCGGCGCCGGCAGCTTGCGGGAACGCTGTCCGGCGGCGAGCAGCAAATGCTGGCGATGGGCCGCGCGTTGATGGGCGCCCCAAAGCTGTTGATGCTGGACGAGCCGAGCCTTGGTTTGGCGCCGATCATCGTCGCCGACATCTTCCGTACCATCGGCGAGTTGCGCGCGAGCGGAGTATCGGTGCTGCTGGTCGAACAGAACGCGCAGGCCGCGCTACAAATTGCCGACCGCGCCTATGTGATGGAGCTCGGCGAGTTCATTTTGCATGGGACCGCGACGGATGTCGCGGCGGACCCGCGGGTGGCGGCGAGTTATCTCGGGTTTGCTTAGGAAAACGTTGATGGGATTTAAGCGCTGAACGCTCGAAAAATACCCATCGTCATGCCCGCGCTTGTCGCGGGCATCCACGTCTTACTTTCTTGGCGGCGACCAAGACGTGGATGGCCGGGACACGCCCGGCCATGACGGCTGAGACAGAAGTCGGGTAGGCGAAGGCGCCCTTGCGCCGTGCCCACCGCCTTTATCAGCGTCATCACCCGAAATGGTGGGCACGCTTCGCTTTGCCCACCCTACAATAGGTGTTGTGCCCCCTCACATCGCCGGCACGTATTTCCCGTCCTTCACCGTGAGAATGATGCGCGAGCGGTCGTCGAGGCCGGAGCGATCTTTTTCGGTCCAGTTGTAGACGCCCTGGCTCGCGGCGATTTCGCGTTCGCTCAGGAAGGCCTGACGGATCGCCTCGCGGAACTCTACCGTACCGGGTTTTGCCGTTTTCAACGCGGTCGGGATGACGCGCTTGAGGACTTCGAACGCATCATAGCCATGTCCGGCGAACTGGCTGCGGCTGTTGGGGCCATATTTGGCCTCGTAGGCGGTGTTGAGCGCAAGCCCCGGCTTCTTGGTCAAGGCGCTGTCAGGCTGGCCTTCCGGATTCATCACCGGTCCCGACGCCATGATCACACCTTCGGCCGCCGGCCCGGCGATGCGGATGAAGTCCATGCTGGCGGCGCCGTGGGTTTGGTAGATCAGGCCCTTGTAACCGCGCTCGCGCAGGGCGGTCTGCGGCAGGCCCGCCGCGGTGCCGGAGGCGCCGACCAGGACCGCGTCGGGATTGGCGGCGACGAGTTTCAAGACCTGCCCCGCGACCGAGGTATCGGGCCGCGCAAAGCGCTCTTCATCGACCAGCGTCATGCCCATCGGCACGCCTTGCGTCTTGAAGTCGTTGAACCAGAGATCGCCGTAGGAATCGGAGTAGCCGATGTAGCCGACGGTTTTGACGTTATGCGCCTTCATGTGCTCGTACAGCACCTTGCCCATGATCGGGACCGGCTGCGGCATCACCACCGACCATTTCGTCCGCTCCGGCGTGACCGGAAAAGGCGCGAGACCAATATGGGGAATGCCGGCCTCGTTGGCGACATTGGACACCGCGATGGTCGGCGGCGTCGTCGACGATCCCATGATGATATCGGCCTTGGTTTCGGTGATAAAGCGCCGCGCATTGGTGGTGGCATTGGTCGGGTCACCGCCATCGTCGAGAACGATGACCTTGAGCGGCACCCCACCAATTTCCTTCGGCACGAATTCGAGCGCGTTGCGCTCGGGAATGCCGAGCGCCGCTGCGGGCCCGGTGGTGGAGATCGAGATGCCGATGGTAATCTCGCTGGTCTGCGCGCACGCGGCGAACGCCGGCAGCGCGAGGGCTGCCGCCGCAACGGCGGCGGAGAGACGGAGCTTCTTCATGCATTCCTCCCGTGGATGTTATTCCTGGTCTAATCAATAAACTGCGGACAACTTTCTCTTCTTTCCGTCATGCGCCGGCTGAGGTCAGCCCTGCATGAATTTCGCAATGATCTCCTCCGGCACCGCCGCCGATTTCAGCCGCGTGGGATCGTCTGGATGACGTCCGACCAGCACCCGGGTCTCGAATGCCTCGATCGCCAACGCCTCGCCCTTGAACACCCTGTGGGTCACCTCGAAGCTCGATCGCTTGAAACTTTCGACCCGGCTCTCGATCGTGATCCAGTCGCCGTGAGTCGAGGCGATGTAGAATTTTGCCCGCGTATCCACCATGGGAATCCCGACCAGGCCGTATTTCCGGACAATGTCCTGCTTGGAGAAGCCGGCCGCCTCGAACATGATCGAGGTCGAGTCGTCGAACATCTCGAAATAACGCGGGTAATAGACGATGTTGGCGGGGTCACAATCGCCCCACTGGATCTGCACGTCGCGCCGATTGACGAACATCGCTCACGGAGCCCTTATCTGGAATAGCCGGATTGAAGTAGCACATCGCGGCGACGGTAGTGTGCCCCCTCTCCCATAGGGAGAGGGTCGGGGTGAGGGGTTACGATGTTCATGATAGATATTACCCCCTCACCCGGTCCGCTGCGCGGACCGACCTCTCCCCATGGGAGAGGTAAGACTGAGCCCTTGGCGCGCTGCATTTCTATTCTCATGAATCAAACCTAGCGCGGCGCCATGCGGAGCGATGCGTCGAGCCGCACCACTTCGCCGTTCAAGTATGGATTGTCGACCATATGCAACACCAACGACGCAAATTCGTCGGCATGACCGAGCCGGCGCGGAAAGGGAATCGCCGCGGCGAGCGAGTCTTGCGCCTCCTGCGGCAGATTGGCCAGAAGCGGCGTCAGGAACAGCCCCGGTGCGATCGCCAGCACGCGAATGCCGAACTGCGCCAACTCGCGCGCGATCGGCAAGGTCATCGCGACAATGCCGCCTTTGGAAGCCGAATAGGCGGATTGCCCGATCTGGCCGTCATAGGCCGCGATCGACGCGGTTGAAATCACCACGCCGCGTTCGCCGCTTGCAAGCGGCTCCAGCTTTGACATCTCCGCGGTCGCAAGCCGCAGCATGTTGAACGAGCCGATCAGGTTGACCCGGATTACCCTGTCGAATTCGGCGAGCGGCATCGGTCCATCGCGGCCGATCACCCGCTTGGCGACGCCGATGCCGGCGCAATTGACCACGACGCGCGCCGGGCCATGGGCCTTGGCAGCAGCAGTGACGGCGGCTTCCGCCGAGGCCGCGTCCGCAACGTCGCAGACCACGGCGACACCGCCGATTTCGGTGGCGACGGTCTCGGCAAGCTTGGCGTTGAGGTCGCACACGGCAACCCTGGCGCCCTGGCTTGCGAGCCTGCGCGCGGTGGCGGCGCCCAATCCCGATGCGCCGCCGGTGACGATCGCGGCTTGATCCTTCAACTGCATGGTTTCCTCCTGAAGACGAATAATTCTTTGGCTTACGGCCATATCACGTCCGCGGCCGGCGTCGGCGAATAAAGCGCGTCGATCAGGTGGCTGCGGTGATCCAGCACCGCACGCTGATTGATCGAACCCTTGTCGGTGACTTCACCGCGATCGATCGACAGCGGCGCATCGAGAAGGATGGCGCGGGCGATCCGCGTCGACGATCCCGTCGAAGTCGCGATAAATTTTGCAAACCGCACACGAAACGCGTCGCGGACCAGCGGATCGCCCGCGACCGCGGCGATGTCGTCGCAGGTGAGCGTCGGATTGATCAGGCGGCAACCGTCGGGATCGAGCACGACCAGCGCCGAGACCTCGTCGCGGTTGATGCCTGATATCACGACGTCGCGCACCAAAGGCGCGCAAGCGGCGATAAAGCGCGCGCGGAGCGGGCCGACGCTGACCCAGGTGCCGCTCGCCAGTTTGAAATCCTCGGCGATACGGCCGTCGAAATCGAAGCCGGCGCTCAAATCATCCGCAACGGCCGGCTTGATGGCGTCGCCAAACTTATAGAAACCTTCCTCGTCGAAGGCGGCGGCGGTGAGCTCCGGCTGACGCCAATAGCCTGGCGTAACGTTCGGTCCCCTGGCGCGAACCTCGAGCTTGCCATTGTCGGGAACGAGCTTCGCCTCATTGCCGGGGACCGGAAGCCCGACATGGCCGGAGCGGCTGGTGAGCGGATTGGCCGACATGAAGAAGGGCGCGGTCTCGGTGGCACCAAGGCCCGTCAGCATCGGTACGCGAAAGCCTGTCTCCTGGACCGCCAATTCGTCGAGACTTTCCCAGACGAACGGCGACATCGCCGCGCCCGAGAAGAACATCGCCTGCAGCCGATGGAAGAGCTTTCCGCGCAATACCTTGTCTTCGCGGAGATAAGGTAACAGCGATTCATAGCCCTTCGGCACGTTGAAATAGACCGTGGGTGAGATCTCGCGCAGATTGCGCACGGTCTCCTCGATGCCGCCGGGCATCGGCTTGCCGGCGTCGAGATACATCGAGCCGCCGTTATAGAGCGTCAGCCCGATATTGTGATTGCCGCCAAAGGTGTGATTCCACGGCAGCCAGTCGACGATCACGGGCGGCTCGTCTTTCAGGAACGCCATGGTCTCGCGGATCATCACCTGATTGGCGCAGATCATCCGTTGGGTGTTGATGACCGCTTTGGGATTGCCGGTCGAACCCGATGTCAGCAGGAATTTCGCGATTCGCTCGGGGCCGATTTTTTCGTGCACCGCATCGAGGCTGCCATGCAAGGGCGCCGCCAGGAGATCGGCGAGCCGCGTCACGGCGCGGTTGGGCAACGCGCCAAAGGAGGCGGCGATCTCGGTTCCCTGGGGAACGTTCGCTTCCAGCGCGTGGGCGAATTTGTCCGTATCGTCGGCGAATACCAGGCCAGGGGTCAGGAGCTGCATCAGATAGGAGAGCTTGGCAAAATCCTTCGCCACCAGCGAATAGGCCGGCGACACCGGACAGAATGGGATCCCCGCATATAACGCGCCGAACGCGACCAGCGCGTGATCAATCGAATTGCCGGAAAGAATAACGATCGGTCGCTCCGCCGAAAGATTGCGCGCAAGCAGGCTCGAGGCGATATGCCGGCTTGCGGCCAGCAATTCCCCATAAGTGAGTTGTCGCCAGCCGTTTCCCTTGTCGCGCTCCGCCATGAAAATGCGGTCTGGTGCTGTCTCCGCCCAATGGTGCAGCCGGTCGGTCAGCCGTTCCGGATATTCGCCGAGTGCTCTTTTCGGCCTCAGATAGATGGTGCCGTCGGCGCGGCGATCGATCGACACCGCGGGATCGCCGAACGAAATCGCGCGCAGCGGATGTGCCTTGCCGCCCCGCGCCAGTCGGTCGCCCTTGGTCGGCACGGACATGTCGGGTTTGGCGCTCATGTCAGGCGGGCTTTACCTTGGCGGTCTTGCGGTCGAGGAAGGCGCGAATCCGAAGTTTTGCTTCTTTGTCGCTCTGCGCCACGGTCGCCATCAACGACTCCATCAGAAGACCGGTTTGCGGATTGGCTTCTGCAATCATCGGCAGCGCCTGCAGCACTGCGAAATTCGTCAGCGGCGCGTTTTGTGCGATCCGTCCGGCAAGCTCCATCGCCTTGGCCAGCGCCTCGCCCTCCGCGACAAGATACTGCGCAAAGCCGTAAGCCGCACCTTCGGCCGCCGAATAAACCCGTCCCGTGAGCATCATGTCGGTCATCCTGCTCACGCCGATCAGGCGCGGCAAACGCACCGATCCGCCGCCGCCGACAAAGATACCGCGCTGACCCTCGGGCAGGGCGAAATAGGCGCTCGGCTCGGCGACGCGAATATGCGCGGCACAGGCGAGCTCGAGCCCGCCGCCGATCACTGCGCCGCGAAGCGCTGCGATGACCGGCACGCGGCTATATTGAATACGATCGAACACCCGATGCCACATCTGCGAATGCCGCAAGCCGTCGGTTGCATCCTGCTCGGTCAGTTCCGACAGATCGAGGCCCGACGAGAAATGATCGCCGGTGCCATGGATCACCACGGCGCCGACGCCTTCCGGGAGATTCGAGAAGCAATCGCCGATCGCAAGAATAATGCCGTCGTTGAGCGCGTTGCGCTTGGCCGGGCGGTTGAGGCCGACGGTCAGGACTGCGCCCGTCCGCTCGATCCGGAGCAGTTCGGTTTGACGGGGCGCGGCGGAGTTGGCGTTCGCCATGGGGCCTATTGTTCCTGTCCAGAATAGTTATGTTTTATAACTAATTGGCAGAGAGTCAATGCGCGAGGCCTCTTACCCTCCCTTGGGGAGTGAATTAAAACGCCGCCGCCAATTCCTTCGCACCCGGCAGAGCGCTGTTTGAGTCCATGCGGCTGTCGGTAATGGCCAGCAATTTCGCCACGGTGTTGTGCCGGCTCGCCACCGGATTGCGCTCGTAGCCTGAGCGCTGGAAGAAATTCGACGTCGGGACCACGTCCCGCATCGCTTGCGGCATCGTCACCATGTCGAGCCCGGTGCCGTCGCCGGTGAGGTTC
>Ga0137407_10001982_pt1 | contig 13446 bp, 12 predicted proteins | sample CZOMad2_2_16fung_FD_108410 | JGI IMG/M metagenome (GOLD analysis project Ga0137407, IMG submission 108410) | Vadose zone soil fungal communities from Angelo Coast Range Reserve, California, USA - CZOMad2_2_16fungal (Illumina Assembly) | ecosystem: Environmental > Terrestrial > Soil > Vadose...
GACGGAAAGTGGATCGTCTACCTGAAGGGAAGCGGCGCCACGTTCCGCGACGAGGACCCGATCGCCGAGCTGTGGGAGGAGATCCACGTCGTCCCGGCAGCCGGGGGCGAGAGCCGGTACGTGATCCAGACGGCGAATCGCGGCGCGAACCGGAGGATGGCGCGCCCCGCCTTCTCGGCGGGCGGCGAGCGGATCCTCTACACCGAGGACGAGCCTGGAAAGCCGGCGGAATCGCCGAAGACGGTCCTCGTCAGCGTGAAGATGGACGGCACCGACAAGCAGAGGCCGCTGAGGTTCACCTACGCCGAGGACGTCGCCGTCTCCCCCGACGGGCGCTTCATCGCGTGGAACGAGCTGCACAACGCGTACGTCGCCCCGTTTCCCAGGCTGGGCGGCTCGACGGTGGACGTCGCTCTCGACGGCGGAGCGCTTCCGGTCGGAAAGCTGACCGACGAAGGGGGCGAGTGGGTCTCCTGGGTCGACGGGGGAAAATCGATCGCCTGGATCTTCGGCCCCGTCTACCACCGGATCTCGCTCGACGCCGCCCTTCCGGCGCCGAAGCCCGCGGCCGAGGCGGCCGCCGCCCCCCCGAAAGACGGAGGAAAGAAGGACGATGGGAAGAAGGACGACGCGGCGAAGGCCCTTCCCGTCTCCCGGGCGTTCGAGATCGCGCTCACGCTTCCGCGGGCGCGCCCCTCGGGGACGGTCGCCTACACCGGCGCGCGCGTCGTCACGATGAAGGGGGACGAGGTCCTCGAGTCCGGGACGATCGTCGTCGAGAACGATCGCATCCAGGCCGTCGGCCCCGCCGGGCACGTCCCGATACCCTCCGGCGCGAGGACCGTCGATCTCGCGGGGAGGACGATCATCCCCGGCATGTTCGACGAGCACGCGCACCTGCACTACTCGGCGGCCGACATCATCCCCCAGCGCCCCTGGAAGTACCTCGCCAACCTCGCCTACGGCATCACCTCCACGCACGATCCGTCGGCGAGCACGCACGAGGTCTTCTCCCAGTCCGAGATGGTGGAGGCGGGTCTCATGACGGGCCCGCGCATCTTCTCGACCGGCTACATCCTCTACGGCGCCGACGATCCGGAGCGCGCCGTCATCAAGAGCCTCGACGACGCGCGGAAGCATCTTCGTCGCCTGAAGTCCCTCGGCGCCTTCTCGGTGAAGTCGTACATGCAGCCCCGGCGCGAGCAGCGGCAGTGGATCATCCAGGCCGCGCGCGAGGAGAAAATGATGGTCGTCCCCGAGGGGGGCGGCGACCTCGAGTCGGACATGTCGATGGTCCTCGACGGTCACACGACCCTCGAGCACGCGCTCCCCGTCACGCCCCTCCGGAAGGACGTCGTCACGGTTCTCGCGAAGAGCGGCACCGCCTACACGCCGACGCTCCTCGTGGCGTACGGCGGCTTCTTCGGCGATCGCTGGTTCTTCCAGCACTACGAGATCTGGAAGGATCGGCAGCTCCTCGACGTGACGCCGCAGGGGGTCGTCGATCAGCTCGGGAGGATCCGCACGATCATGGCGACCGACGAGGACTGGCACCACATCGACGTGGCCGCCTCGGCGAAGAAGGTGGTCGACGCGGGCGGCCGCGTGAACCTCGGCGGCCACGGCCAGCTTCAGGGACTCGGGCCGCACTGGGAGATGTGGGCGTTCGTGCAGGGGGGGATGACGCCGCTCCAGGCGCTGCGCGTCGCGACGCTCGCCCCCGCCGAGACGCTCGGCCTCGACCGCGATCTCGGATCGATCGAACCGGGGAAGCTCGCCGACTTCGTCGTCCTCTCGAAAAACCCCCTCGAGAAGATCGAGAACAGCACGTCGATCGAGCTGATCGTGAAGAACGGAAAGGCGGCGACGCCCAAGGACCTCGCCCGCGTGCGCTGACCGATCGTCTGCTATCGTGCGCGCGATGTCGCGCGCGCGGCTCATTCTCGGGACGGCCCTCCTCGCGACGCTCGTCGCGGGGCTGGGCCGCCTGCCGCTGATCGACCCCGACGAGGGAAGGTACGCCCGCACGTCGCAGGAGATGATGCAGCGGGGGGACTACGTCGTCCCCTACCTCGACGGCGCGCCGCGCCTCAAGAAGCCGGTCCTCTTCTACTGGCTCGAGATCGCGTCGTTCACCCTCCTCGGCTGGAACGAGACCGCGGCCCGCCTCCCCTCCGCCCTCGCCGCGGGGGGGATCCTGCTGTGGCTGTACCTCTTCGCCCGCCCCCGCGCCGGCGAGCGCGCGGCCGCGGCCGCGTGCGCCATCCTCGCGACGACTCCGCTCTTCTTCGCGATGGCGAGGACCACGACGACCGACATGACGCTCGCGTTCTTCGTCTTCGGCGCGACGGTGAGCCTCTACGCCGGGATGGTCGAGCCGTCGCCGGCGGCCGTCCACGTCGTGGCGGGGGGCCTCTGCCTGGGCCTCGCGCTCCTTACGAAGGGGCCGGTGGCGGTCGTCTTTCCGCTCCTGGGTGTGACGGCGGCCCTCCTCGCCCGGCGCCGGGCGCCGATCACGGTCGCGGGGCGCGCCGCCGCGGCGGCGTGGATCGCGGTCGTCGTCGCGGCGCCGTGGCTCTTCCTCCTCTTCCATCGGATGGGGTTCGACCAGGTCCTCGAGATCTGGCGGCGCGAGACGCTGGAGCGGTTCGAGGGAGGGCTCGATCACCCGGAGTCACCCTTCTACTACCTCCTCACCTCGCCCCTCACCTTTTTCCCCTGGTCGGCCTTCGTCCCCGTCGCGCTCGTCGCGGCGTGGCGCGGGCTGAGGCGGGGCGAGGGGCTGCGGCCGCTCCTCCTGTCGTGGGCGGTCGGCGCCTTCGTCTTCTTCTCCCTGGGCCGGGGGAAGCTCGACTCGTACCTTCTTCCCATCACCCCGGCCGTCGCCCTCCTCGTGGCGCTCGCGCTCACGGACGAGGCCTGGGCGTCGCGCGCGGTCCGATGGGGGGCGTGGCTCCTCGCCGCGATCGCGGCGGCGCTCCTCCTTCCTCTCGAGGTCGGGCACACCCTCAGGGACAACTCCGCCGCGCTCGTGGTCCTCTCGCTGGTCGCCGGGATCGCGGCGGCGGTGGCCGGCGGGCTCTCCTTCGCGGGGCGGGAGCGTTTCGCGCAGCCGGCGCTCGCGTGGATCGCCGGCCTGGGGCTCGTCGGCGCCGCGCTCTTCGTTCCCGAGAGCTTCGCGGAGGGAAGGAGCGCCCGCGCGCTGGTCCAAGGCGCGCGAATCGCTCAGACCTCGGAGCCGGTCTACGCCTTCCGGCTGAACCAGCCGAGCCTCGCCTTCTACCTCGCGCGGCCGGCGACCCCCGTCGCCTCGAAGAACCTCCTCCTCACGAGCGCCGGGAACGGGAAGGCGTCGTCGGTCGTGATCGAGGAGAATCGCCGCGAGATCGTCCTGGCCCTCCTCGCGCGCGGATTCCGCGTGGCGAGCCGCGACCACGAGCGGGTGATTCTGAGAAAGCCTGCGGGGCGGCCCGGCGATCCCGCTACGGCCGGATCCCCGGCACGCTGAGGCGCATCCGGTAGAGGCCGCCTCGGGCGGTCATGTAGAGCGTGCGCCCGTCGGCGTCCCCCCACGCGAAGTTCGCGGGAAGCTCCGGCATGCGGATCGTGCCCAGGTGGGCCCCCGAATCCGACAGGATCCAGACTCCCCCGGGCCCCGACACGTACAGGTTTCCCCGCTGGTCCACCTTGAGGCCGTCGAGAGCCTCCTCCTCCGGCGCATCCTTCATGTCGAAGAAGACCTTTCCGCCGCCGAGCGTCCCGTCGGGGCGGACCTCGTACCGCATGACGATCTTGCGGCTCGTGTCCCAGTCGTCCACGTAGAGGTACCTCTCGTCGGGGGAGAACGCGAGACCGTTCGGGCCGGTGAGGTCCGTGGTGAGGAGCGCCAGCACCCCTTCCTTGAGGCGGTACACGCCGCTGAAAGGAAGCTCCTTCCTCCGGTCGTCGAAGAACTTCGGGAGGCCGAACGGCGGATCCGTGAAGTAGAGGGCGCCGTCGGACTTGTAGACCAGATCATTCGGGCTGTTGAGCCTCTTCCCCTGGTAGCTGTCGGCGAGGATCGTCAGCCTGCCGTCCTTCTCGAGGCGCGAGATCCGGTGGTTGCCATGCTCGCAGATCGTGAGACGCCCCTCGCGATCGAGCGTGAGGCCGTTCGAGCCGGGCTGGCCGTACTCGGCGATGTCGGCCCCCTGGTACCCGCTCCGATCGCGGAATACCGAGAGGACGCTCTGAGGGACCCAGCGGTAGATCACGTTGCTGTTCGGCCCGCTGAAGAGGAGATGTCCCTCGGGCATCCAGATCGGCCCCTCCACGAACTTGAACCCCTCGGCGAGCTTCTCGACGCGCGGGTCGCGCGGGACGATCTCGTCGATCGCGGGGTCGAGGCGCGCCACGGTCGCGTCGACGGTGCGCGGCGCGACGGCGCGCGGCATGCGGTAGAAGTCCACCTTCGCCGAGCGCACCCAGATGAAGTTCGACGGCGGGTCCGAGATCGGTCCGTTGATGCCGAAGACGGCCACCTGGATCTTCTTCCCGGGACGCGCGTCGGTCGCGAGGACGACGCGGTTGGGGGCGTTGTATCCGCGGATCAGCGATCCGCCGCTCTGGCCGAGCTCGCGCGGCAGCGAGCCGTCCACCCAGACCTCCGCGTAGTCGTCGACAACGATCTCGAAGACGGCGGTCGTCCCCGCGGTCTCGAAGCTCCCGATCCGCTCGGGGATCGTGACGCCCAGCCGATACCAGGCGAAGCAGACCTTCCCCGTGGACTTCCTGAGGAAGAGCTTCGACGGGTCGAGCGTCTCCCATCCCGAATCGTCGAAGTCGATCCCTCCCGCGTGCGGGGCGACGTCCAGGGTTCGGTTCGGCGGCCCCGACGGCTTGAGATCCGCACCCGGAGACCTGAACTCCACCTCGGTCAACGTGGCGTCGTGATAGCGCCACGCGGCGCCGGCCAGGCCTGCGCCGGCGGTCGTCGTCAGATCGATCGACGCGTCGGCCGGACCCTCGGGGGCCGGTGCGGCCGCCCGCGCGGCGACGCCCCCCGAGAGCGTCGTCGCGGCGACGACGGCCGCCGCGGAGATCATTCCTCGAAGCTTCATCGGCTCTCCCCCCTTCGTTTCAACGGACCTTGACCACGTAGTAGACGACGGGCCCCTGAATCTCCTTGAACCAGTGCGGCGTCCCCCTCGGCACGATCAGGACGTCTCCCGGAGAGATCGTCCGCGTCTCGCCTCCTTCGATCCGCGACCCGCGGATCTCGTCGGGAGCCGTCTCCTTCCCCTCGACGACGCGGCCGCCCGTCACGAAGGTCGACGACCCCTCGAGCACGTAGATGATGTCCGCGTCCTTCACGTGGACCTCGGCCTGCCCCGCGGCGTCCCGACGGCTGGCGTGCACCATGTAGTTCTCCCGCTTCGCGAGGACCGCCCCCTTCTCGAAGGCCGCCTTCACGTCGGACGCGGCGAAGTAGGCGACTCCCGGCGGGCTGTCGGCACGCGCGCCGGCCGCCGCCACGAACAGCCAAGCGGTCAGCGCGAGGCTCACGGCCGTGACGCCCGTGCGAACCTCCCGGGTCATTTGGTCACCGCCACCGCGGCCGCGCGCGCGATGTCGGTGTCCTGCTGGGCGCTGTTGGCGCCGGCGACGCCGACGGCGCCGACGACCTGGCCGTCCACCACGATCGGCACCCCACCCTGGAGCGGCAGGAGCTCGGGGTTCGCGACGAGGGAGATCCGTCCGTTCTTGATCGCGTCCTCGAAGGCGCTCGTCTCCTTGCGGAAGTTGGCCGCGGAGCGGGCCTTCCCGATCGAGATGTTCGCCGCGGCCGAGAAGGTGCCGTCGAGCCTCACGACGAGGATCAGGTGGCCCCCGTCGTCGACCACCGCGATCGCGCCACCGGCGTTCCCTCGTTTCGCCTCGGCCTCTGCCGCGGCGACGACCGCCCTGGCCCCTTCGAGCGTCAGCACCCTCCGGGCGGCCGTCGTCTGGGCGGCGCAGGGCAGGATTCCCGGCGCCGCGACAAGGGCCATCATCGTGAGAGCGCGCGTCAGAGGCCTCATCGGACGGCCTTCGCGAAGGTCGCCTCGCCCAGGCTGGTCTCGGCGAAGGCGCACCAGATCTGGACCCTGGCCACGTCCTTCACGTAGGGCGAGATCACCAGCGTGCTGTTGACCCTGTCTCCCTTGATCTTGAGCTTGTTCAGGAGGTACACGTGCCCCTTCGAGTCCACGAGCTGCCAGTGCGGATCCGGAGTGTCCGGCACGACGAAGTCGTCGGAGAGAGTGAGCGTGCTCTTGCCGCCGACGATCGAGTGGCTCACCGTCCCCTTGTTCGCCTTGGCCCCGGTGAACGGGCCGCTGGTGTGCATGTCGGCGCCGAATCCGGAGACGACGAGGATGCCGAGGGCCGTGACGAGGCCGAGGACCTGAAGCGTGAGAGTGCGAAGCATGCGCCCGCGTGTCATGCGATCTCCTTTGTGTCCGGTCCGGCCGCGGCGACGACTCCACGCCGTCGTGGCGCCGGATTCCCCGCTGTGATGCGACGGGGGCGGGGGGCGTTTCAGGCGGAGGCGCGGAGGTGGGTGAACGCGAGCGAGGCGATCTCGCGCAGGCCTGTCACGCGGGCGCCGCGATCGCGGTTGCGCCTGCCGATCTCGAACGCGATGCCCCATTGCTGGAAGAGGCGGCGGTACGCGCGGGAGAGGGTGTTGCGCGGATCGTAGATGTCCGTCGATTCCGACGTGACGCCGTTCAACTCGAGGATCGCGAAGCGGCCGGCGCGGAGAGCCGCTTCGTTCGCGGCGCGGACGTCGTAGCGCCCGAAGTGAAACCCCTCATACCTCGCGCCGGCGAGGTCGACCGCATCCTCGAGCGCTTCCGTCCGCAGCCGCTCCCCGTCGAGGAACACCGACCCCAGACAATGGGTCCCCAGCTCGGCGAGCGCGACCCGCTCGCCGGCAACGGGGATCTCGCCGAGGCGCTCCTTCAGGCGATCCAGATAGACGCGCGCGAGGCAGATCGCGCGGGGATCGCCGAGGATCAGCTCCTCGATCGTCCGCGTCCCGTCTCCTTCGACCTCGGGCATCGTCTTCTCTGTGATCGACAGGAGGCGGCCTCGCGGCTCCCCCGGCATCCGGTAGTGGAAGAGGCCGTACTCGAGCCCCCCGACGTGCTCCTGGGCGACGACGTCGACCGGCGCCGACTCGAGGTACCGGGCGGCCGCGCCGGCGTCCCGCGCGATCGCGAGCCGCGATCCGCGCTGGCCCACGTCGGGCTTGAGGACCACCGGGAAGGAGAGATTCTCCCGCGACATGAACTCGGCGAGACGGTTCCCCCTCCGCTCCCGGGAAAGGGCCGCGGGCAGGAGGGTGAACCGCGCCACGGGCGCCCCTCCCCGCGCGAGGCCCCGCAGGATCCCGATCTTCGACTCGCCGACGAACCCCGAGCTTTCGATCGCGGGGTTCGCGGCCGTGAAGAGGGAGAATGAGCGATGCCGGACGCCGAGCGCGACAACGTACGCCACGACCGGCGGGTAGAAGAGCCACGGGGGCCAGAACTCCCACCGCGTCAGACGGCGGAACGCCCCGAGCACCCGGCGACGATTCGACCAGGAGGAGAGCCACGCCGAGCCGCGCACGGCCATGACGAGTGCGAGGGCCAGGGCGATCGCTGACGCCCCGCGCGCGGCTCCCCCCGCCGCCGCCGACGCGGCGACGAGCGCGGGGGTCCAGAGGGCGGCCCCGGCGGCGCACCAGAGGGCGAAGGACGCCGCCGGCATGCCGAACAGCCCGGAGGCGAAGTAGGTCGGAAGACGCGTCCCGGGGATCGGGCGGCACAGGAGGATCGTCGCGCCCCCGCGCCGGGCGAACCACGCGACCCCGCGCTCGACGTCCCGTTCGGCGAGAAGCCATTTGAGCGGCGCGCGCGCCAGGAACCGCCTCCCGAGGAAACGCCCCGCGAGGTGGAGGAGGAGATCGCCGGCGACGATCCCCGCGAAGCAGCCGAGCGTCGCCTCGAGGAAGCCGGCGCGTCCGGTCGCGACCCGCCAGCCGGCTCCGGCGCAGGTCAGATCCTCGCTGACGAGCGTCCCGGCCGCGAGCGGGAGAATCAGGGAGAGCAAGGGGGGCTCAGACCGCGCGGAGGGGGACGCGGTCCCGCAGTCTGAGCGTTGCGGGGGAGACGCCGAACGATGGGGCGGGGGCGATGCCGTGCGCCCTCAGGATGACCGCCATCAGGGCGTAGTGGTGGATCGTGTGGCTCAGCACGGCCTCGAGCTCGCGCCCGACGGTCGAGCGGGACCAGGTCTCCCTCCCGTCGGCGTCCGCGGACTCCTCACCCTTCACGACGAGAGGGCGATCGAAATCCGCCGGCCCGAGAAGGGCGAGGCGGCGCTCGATCGACTCGAGCGCCGCGAGAGCGGCCGCGCGCGAGACCTCGACCACACCGTCGCGGCGGCGCCGGGCGTAGTCGACGCGCCCGGTGCGCGTCCCGCAAAGGAGCGCGGCGTGGAAGTCCAGGGCGTGCCGGAGGTGCTTGCCCGCCGTCCCGCCCGGCAGGAGATCCGTCGCCGACCGGTACGCGCGATCGTCTATCGAGCGCAGCAAGTCCTTCGCCTGGCGAAGGAAAAGGATGTTGAGGTCGGCCGGCCGGGATGGAAAGCGGGCCGGGATTTTTACGAAGTCACGGGCTCGAACTGCCGGCTCACCGAATGCCATAGCCTCTCCGCCAGGACCTTCCGGTCCGCGTCGAAGATCCGCTCCGCGCCGAAGGAGAGCCGCGCGGTGAAGCGCGGCAGGCGGAGGAGATCGATAAAGTGCCGCACGAACTTCATATCGCCCCACCAGCAGATCGAGACTCGGGCCGGCGCCTCGCCGCGGGGGGTCGCGTAGGTCAGCGCCGCGCAGGCGACGGGCACTCCCGCCCGGTAGGCCGCCGCGAGGAGCGCCGACTTGAACGGGAGGACCGCCGCCCCCTCGGAGCTGGTCCCCTCGGGAAAGAGGACGACGCCGCGGCCCTCGCGGAGGACGGACTCGATCCGCGCGGCCGCGCGCGGCGCGTCGGACTTCCTCTCGCGCGAGACGAAGAGGGTGCCGGCCGCCCGGCACAGGCGTCCCACGAGAGGCCAGGCGGCGACGTCGTCCCTCGCGACGAAGACGCAGTCGAGCTGAGAGGCGAGGACGAGGACGTCCAGATAGCCGAGATGATTCGCGACCAGGAGAAAGGGCGCTTCGGGGCCGGTCCCGCGCACCTCGACGCGGGCGCCGAGGACCCGGAGCGTCGCGCGCGCCCAGAGGCGCACGACGCGGCCCCGACGCGCGGGCGGGGCGGCCGGGACGACCGCGTACGCGGCGGCGGTCACCGCCGTCACGACGGCCGCGCGCAGGAGCGCCCGGAGCTCGCTCAAGAGAAGAAGAGCCTAAGGTGATCGGGGGCCATCGTCGCGACATCGAGGCACGTGAAGAAGTCGATGGTCTTGAACTCGCGATCGATGGCGGGCGCCCCCAGCACCTTCGCGCCGTGCCTCAGGTACGTCCTGAAGAGGATCGGGAGTCGGGTCGCCCCGGCGGGCCTCGCGTCCTCCGGGGTGAGCCGGCACTCGAGTCCCGGCAGAGGCACCACGCGCAGATCGCGATCGACCGCCCCCTCCGCGGCGAGCCGCGCGAGAGCGCCGACGCCGACCGCCGGGTCCTGGCTCGTGAGCGAGCAGCACCCGAAGAGGTAGCGCTTCCGGTTCCACGCCATGTACGACGCGAGCCCCTTCCAGAGGAGGAAGAGGACCTGCCGGTCGCGGAACTCGGCGTGGATGCAGGCGCGGCCGGCCTCGATCGAGTGGTCGAGGACCGCGTCCGGGAGGAGCCCGAGGTAGAACTCGCCGGCGGAGTAGAAGCCTGCGCCGCGCGCCGCCATCGAGCTGGTCATCATCCGATAGGTCCCGACGAGGCGGCCGGTCGCCGCCTCCTCGACCATCAGGTGATGGCACAGGGGGTCGAACTCGTCCTCGTCGCGTCCCGTCTCGAAGGAGGCGTCCATTCCCTCCCCCAGCTCGAGGTTGAAGACATCGAAGCGGAGCCTCAGGATCGCATCGAGGTCGTCGTCTCCTGCCGCGAAGCGCATCCGGTATCGCCCCTGTGTCGTCTCCCCGGTCGGCAGAGCCTCGCGGAAGGCCGGGTAGGCCCCGCGCGCGATCCACGCCGCGGCGGGAGGGGCGTACTCGAGGTCCGGCGTCACCACCTGTCTCTGCAGCATAGAAACCTCCCGGCGCCCCAACCGGCGCCGTCGTTTCGATGCCTCCTCACGCCCGGGGTTTCACGCGAGGGGCTCGAAACCGCATGGCGCTCCCGGCATCACAGCGCCGCGGGTAAGGAAGGGGCGCTCCGCACGACCGTGGACGGCCACTCTCAGGAGGCGAAGATGATCGAGACGAGAACGGATCGCGGCGTCGGCCTCGCCGTCAGCTGGATCTGCCAGCTCGCCGCCGCCGGGATCCTCGGCCAGACGCTCTTCTTCAAGTTCACGGCCGCCCCCGAGTCGGTCTACATTTTCTCGACGCTCGGCCTCGAGCCGTGGGGGCGGATCGGATCCGGGATCGCCGAGCTGGTCGCGGCTCTGCTGCTCCTCACCCCCCGCACCGCATGGCTCGGCGCCCTGCTGACGATGGGTCTTCTCGCCGGCGCGATCGGCGCGCACCTGACCCGCCTCGGCATCGAAGTGCAGGGGGACTCAGGGCTCCTCTTCGCCCTCGCCCTCGTCTCGTTCGCCTCCGCGGCCGCCGTCGCCGTCCTGAGGCGCCGCGAGATCCCCGTCCTCAACCGATTCCTCGACCAGGGAGACATGAAATGAAGGCGATCGCCGTCACGCCCGGAACGAAGAAACTGACGCTCCTAGAGATCGAGGAGCCGAAGCTGAAGGGAGCCACCGACGTGAAGATCCGGATGCTCGACGTGGGCATCTGCGGCACGGATCGCGAGATCTGCGCCTTCGAGTACGGCACGCCGCCGCGCGGAGATCAGAACCTCGTGATCGGCCACGAGTCGCTCGGCCGCGTCGTCGATCTGGGCGCCGGCGTCACGAAGCTCAAGGTGGGCGACCTCGTCGTCCCGATGGTGCGCCGTCCGTGCCCGCACGACACCTGCGTCGCGTGCCGGAACGGGAGACAGGACTTCTGCTACACCGGCGACTTCACCGAGCGCGGCATCAAGGAAGCCCACGGCTTCATGACCGAGGTGGTCGTGGACGACCAGGAGTACATGAACCCCGTTCCGGCCGCCCTCCGCGACGTCGCCGTCCTCGTCGAGCCCCTCACGATCGCGGAGAAGGCGCTGATGCAGATCGAGCAGGTCCAGATGCGGATGCCGTGGGCGCAGGGGGTCTCCCTCCGCGGCTCGGGGCGCTTCAAGAAGAGGGCCGTCGTCCTCGGCGCCGGCCCTGTGGGGCTCCTGGGCGCGATGGCCTTCGCGAACGCCGGGTTCGAGACGTACGTCTACTCGCGCTCCGGTGGAAACGCCGACAAGCCGGGGATCGTCGCGTCCTTCGGCGCGAAGTACGTCCCCGCCGAGACGACGACGTTCGAAGAGCTGAGGGAGATGGTCGGGAACATCGACGTCGTCTACGAGGCGGTCGGCGCCTCGAAGACGGCCTTCGACCTCCTGAGCGTCCTCGGCACGAACGGCGTCTTCGTCTTCACGGGCGTTCCGGGACGGAAGGCCCCGGTCGAGGTGGACACCGACCTCCTGATGCGGAACCTCGTCCTCAAGAACCAGGTCGTCTTCGGGACGGTCAACGCGGGAAAGGAGACCTTCGCCGCCGCCATCAAGGACCTCGGCGCCTTCGTCGAGCGGTGGCCCGGCGCGGTGAAGAGCCTCATCACCGGGCGCTTCCCGATCGAGGCCCACCGGGACCTCCTCCTCGCGCGCCCCACCGGGATCAAGAACGTTCTGGCGCTCGCGCCCTGACATGCGGCGTCACTGGCCCGAATATGCGATCGAGGCAACGGGGCTCGGGGTCTTCATGATCTCGGCCGCCGCCTTCGGGTCGCTCCTCGAGTACGGAGGCTCCCCGGTCCGCCAGGCGATCGCCGATCCGATGCTGAGGCGCGCTCTCATGGGCGTCTGCATGGGGATGACGGCGGTCGCGATCATCTACTCGCCCTGGGGGCAGCGCTCCGGCGCGCACATCAACCCGGCGACGACGCTCACCTTCTGGCGCCTCGGCAAGATCGACGGACGCGACGCCGCGCTTTACGTCCTGTCCCAGTTCGCGGGCGGCGCCGCCGGGATCTACGTCGCCTCCCTCCTGCTGGGCGGGGCGCTTCGCAGCCCTGACGTGAATTTCGTCGCGACGCTGCCGGGGCCCGGGGGGCCGCGCCTCGCCTTCGCGGCCGAGGCCGGGATCTCCTTCCTGCTCATGCTCACGGTGCTCACCGTGAGCAACCAGCCGCGGATCGCGAGGTTCACGGGCCTCTTCGCGGGTGCGCTCGTCGCGACGTACATCACGTTCGAGGCGCCGATTTCGGGGATGAGCATGAACCCGGCTCGGTCCTTCGCCTCGGCCTGGGGGGGATCGATCTGGACGTCGTTCTGGATCTACGTCACGGCGCCCCTCGCCGGCATGCTCTCGGCTGCCGAGGTCTTCAAGACGATCCGGAGCTCCGCGGCCGTGCTGTGCGCGAAGCACCATCACGACAACGATCAGCGGTGCATCTTCCGCTGCAACTACGCGCCGGCGGTGCGCCGCGCCCGAGGAGACTGAGATGGGTGAGAGCGGCCGCTACGACGTCATCATCATCGGGACCGGGGCGGGGGGCGGCACGCTCGCGCACCGGCTGGCCCCGTCGGGGAAGAAGATCCTCCTCCTGGAGCGCGGCCCGTACGTCCCGAGGGAGAAGGAGAACTGGAGCACGCGCGCCGTCAACGTGGAGGCCCGCTACAACACGAAGGAGCAGTGGCACGACAGGGACGGTAAGCCCCTTCACCCGCACACCAACTACTTCGTGGGCGGGAACACGAAGTTCTACGGCTCCGCCCTGTTCAGGTTGAGACGGGAGGACTTCGGCGAGCTGCGCCATCACGGCGGCGTCTCCCCCGCCTGGCCGATCACGTATGACGATCTCGAGCCCTATTACGCGCAGGCGGAGAATCTCTACCACGTGCACGGCGAGCGCGGCGCCGACCCGACGGAGGCGCGCGCCAGCGGCCCCTATCCTTTTCCGGCGGTGAGCCACGAGCCGCGCATCCAGCGCCTCCACGACGATCTCGCGCGGCTCGGCCACAGGCCCTTCCACGTCCCCCTCGGCATCATGCTCGACGAGAAGAACCGCTCGAAGAGCCCCTGCATCCGCTGCAGCACGTGCGACGGTCACCCGTGCCTCGTGAACGCGAAGTCGGACGCCCAGGTCGTCTGCGTCGATCCGGCTCTCGAGCACCCGAACGTCACGCTCCTCACCGACGCC
>Ga0137407_10001984_pt1 | contig 13433 bp, 9 predicted proteins | sample CZOMad2_2_16fung_FD_108410 | JGI IMG/M metagenome (GOLD analysis project Ga0137407, IMG submission 108410) | Vadose zone soil fungal communities from Angelo Coast Range Reserve, California, USA - CZOMad2_2_16fungal (Illumina Assembly) | ecosystem: Environmental > Terrestrial > Soil > Vadose zone...
AGATCAGCGGGGTGTGCCCGGGCAGTATGCCAAGCTCGCCGCCCAGGCCGGGGGCTGTCACGGCCTCAACGGATTCGGAGAGCACGCGACGTTCAGGTGTAACTACTTCAAGTTGGAGTTGTTCCTTCATCCTTTACTGGGCGATCGTCGTCCCTTTTTGTACTGCTTCTTCGATTGTGCCAACCATGTAAAAGGCCTGCTCCGGCAGATCGTCATGCTTGCCGTCAACAATCTCGCGGAAGCCTTTGATCGTATCTTCCAGCTTCACGTATTTCCCTTCCAGGCCGGTGAACTGAGCGGCCACGAAGAACGGTTGCGAGAAGAACCTCTGCACCTTGCGCGCGCGCGAGACGATTAACTTATCTTCGTCAGACAATTCGTCGAGACCAAGAATCGCGATGATGTCCTGCAGGTCTTTGTAACGCTGCAGCACGCGTTTCACATCCTGAGCGGTGGCGTAGTGCTCGGCGCCGATGATGCGCGGATCGAGAATGCGTGAAGACGACGTCAATGGATCAACCGCCGGATAAATTCCCAACTCCACGATCTGTCGCGACAGGGCCGTCACCGCATCGAGGTGGGCAAAGGTGGTGGCCGGCGCCGGATCGGTGTAGTCATCCGCAGGCACGTAGACTGCCTGAATCGAAGTAATCGATCCGGTTTTGGTTGAGGTGATGCGTTCCTGCATCTCGCCCATTTCAGATGCCAGGTTTGGCTGATAACCCACCGCCGAAGGCATGCGGCCAAGGAGCGCCGATACTTCCGAACCAGCTTGCGTAAAGCGGAAGATGTTGTCGATGAACAGCAACACGTCCAAACCCTTATCGCGAAAATATTCAGCGACCGTAAGACCCGAAAGGGCCACGCGCAGACGCGCTCCCGGCGGTTCGGTCATCTGACCATAGATAAGCGCCACCTTCGACTGCTCCAACGCCTTCATGTCAACCTTCGTCATGTCAAACTCGCCGGTATCGTGAAAGTGTTTATTGAACACGTCGCCAAACTGAATAACCTGCGACTCGACCATCTCGCGCAGCAGGTCGTTGCCCTCACGCGTTCGCTCGCCCACGCCCGCGAAAACCGAGAAACCCGAACGAGCCTTCGCGATGTTATTGATCAATTCCATCACGATGACTGTCTTGCCTACACCTGCGCCGCCGAAGAGCCCAATTTTACCGCCGCGCACGAACGGCTGAATCAGGTCGATAACCTTGATGCCGGTTTCAAACATCTGCAATTCAGTCGACTGTTCTTCAAAGGTCGGCGCGTGGCGATGGATCGGATAGCGCTCGGTGTGTTTCACGTCGCCGAGGTTGTCTACGGGTTGACCGATAACGTTGAGCACGCGTCCGAGAGTTCCCTCGCCCACCGGCATCGTTATCGGGCCCCCCGTGTCGATGGCTTTCATGCCGCGCACCATGCCGTCAGTTGGCAACATGGAGACGGTGCGAACGCGCCCTTCGCCCAGGTGTTGTTGCACCTCCGCGATTAAGTCAATCGGCGTGGGAACGTCAAAACCCTCGGAGATAATTCGCAGAGCCTGGTAAATGGGTGGCAGTTGTTTTTCCGGAAACTCAACGTCAACTACCGGGCCGATGATTTGCACCACACGGCCCGTCGATTGCCCGTTGGTAGTCGTATCTGCACTGGACGTAGCCATACTCTCTTTCTGCTCCTATTCGTGGCCTTTGAAGGCGAAAAAACTGGAAGGATTAAAAGCCAGTCAAGATAACATAGGGCGAAAGTTGCGCCAAGCGCGGCAAGTTCGGCCGGTACTGCTGCAGTTTGAGCGGTGCGCATTTTGAGAACGTGCGCACCTCTGAGGGTCAGTACGATCGGTGGGTTTAAGATCGTGACTCGGTTGCGACAGGTGACGATTTACGGCAGTCTGGAGTCAGGAATTCATCGTGCATGCTCGAGCAACGGTCATCACATCAGGTCACTTAGACCCAGAATATTGAGTTTCACTGTTAATCGTCATTGTGCTCAACCCTCAAGTATTGTTAGCATGGACAAGAGGAGTTGTAGGTTACCCTAACAACTCAGCTGACGGGTTTTGCAAGCCCACTTTCTCAAGACAGCCGTCGGGCGTTAAGGCGCATCTGAGTCTGGGCCCGAACCACAGTCGCTGCTTTGAGTAAACGCGAAGCCCTTATTCTTTAACAACACCTGCGCGCTACCTTTGTCCTCCCGACGGGCATTCAGTTTTCAGCAGTCGCGACCTTCAACACAGGAGATCTAAGTAGTGAAGAAATATTGTTTCCCCTCGCACGCCTCACGCATCCAGGGTCGCTTCAGCAAGCTTACACACTCACGCGCGGCGCTGATTTTGGCGATCGTTGCCGGGCTTTCATGTTTGCCATTCTACGTTCTCGCGCAGAACGACGTTGCGACGGTTAGGTCGAAAGCTTCCAACTACACGGCTGTCGCTGATGGTGGCGCATTCATCGTCTATCAGGGACGGAACGGGGACACCGTTTGTCGCGATGCCACGCGGGATGAGGCCCGCGCCTTGAAAGCCGGCGCAATTGATGACGGGCTGCATCAGATTAACCACCTCAAAAACGAGCAGTCGTTAGCCCCTGGCGCCAACGCCGTAGAGTCAGCTACCGGGTTGACAATTGTGCTGCGAGCGACTGCACAACTCGATGCAAATCCGGATGCCAAGGCGGCGTTCATCGCGGCAGCCGCCAAGTGGGAAGCGCTGATTAAGGATCCGATCACCATCATCATTGATGTGGACTTCGGCACGACGTTTTTCGGCACTCCCTTCAATGACCCGCTCATCCTGGGCGCTACTTCCACTCAGCAACTCTTCTTCAACGGCAACTACACCGACGTTCGCAATCGGCTGGTTAATCACGCGTCCAGTCCTCAGGAGTCGGCGCTGTATGCGGCACTACCCCCAAGCTCCGTCCCAACGGACATCGGCAGCACAAACACAGTGCTCGTAGCCAGCCCGCTTCTCCGCGCCTTAGGAGCCATCGCTCCTGTCGCGGATCCCCCCAACGAAGCAAACTTCGGCCCGCCACCGATGATCGGTTTCAACTCTGCTTTCGGCTTTGACTTTGATCCGAGCGATGGGATTACCGGTAACCGCACCGACTTCGACGCTGTCGCGGTTCATGAAATGGGCCATGCGCTCGGGTTCGATTCGGAGGTTGGTGTGCGTGAGCTTGATCCGGCCCAACCCATACGGGCGTCAGTATGGGATTTGTTTCGCTTTCGTCCCGGCGCGGCAAACCTGAATAACTTCAGCACAGCACAACGGATTCTGTCCTCTGGCGGTACGCAGGTACAGTTCAACGGTGGGCCAGAGCTGGAACTGTCGACAGGAAAGCCGGATGGCACTGGTGGAGACGGAGAGCAAGCAAGCCATTGGAAGGACGACAGCCAGAACGGTGGCTTTTTCATCGGCATCATGGATCCCACTATTCAGCGCAACAGGCGTGAGGTGATGACAGCTAACGATCAAGGCGCCATCGACGCTTTCGGCTATTTGATTACCACTACCCCTCCGCCGCCTAACGACAACTTCGTCAATGCACAGTTAATCACCGGCTCCTCAGGAACGGTCAACGGCACAAACGCCTTTGCCACCAAAGAGGCGGGCGAACCTAGCCATGAGCCTGGCGGAAATCCCGGCGGTAAGTCAGTCTGGTATCGCTGGACGGCTCCGGGCAGCGGAACCGCAGCCCTCAACACCTTAGGCAGCAACTTTGATACACTGCTGGCTGTCTATACCGGTTCAAGCGTCAATGCCCTCACACCCATCGTAAAGAACGACGACGTTGATCCGGGCGTAGTCACCATCAGCACCGTGCAGTTCAACGCGGTGGGTGGAACGACTTATCAGATAGCGGTAGACGGCTTCGATGCTGCCCAAGGCAACATCTGTCTCAACTTCACGTTGCCCGCGGGACCGAACACAGTTCAGTTCAACACTACCACCGCCAGCGCTACTGAGACGCTCAACGCAACCACCAAGGTTGACCTACTAGTTACGCGGACGGGCGACACGACCTTAGCGGCAACCGTTAACTACGCAACCAGTGACGCCAGCGCCAACGAGCGAAAGGACTATCTAGCCTCCCGCGGCACCTTGCACTTCGGCGCCGCTGAAACCATGAAGACCATCCCGGTTTTCATCATTGATGATCGCTTTGGTGAGACTCCGGAGACATTCAACATCACTTTGAGTAATCCGGTAGGCTGCACACTCGGCTCGCAGGTCTCGATGGTTATAACAATCAACAGTGATGAAGCTGTCGATGGTCTGAATCCGGTTAGGGATCCCGGTTTCAGCAGCGACTTCTTTGTGCGCCAACACTATCTTGACTTCCTTAACCGCGTGCCTGATCAGGGCGGTCTCGATTTCTGGAAAAACCAGATCGACGAATGCCTCACGCAGGAATGCCGCGATATTCGCCGTATCAATGTCTCGGCTGCCTTCTTTCTATCGATCGAGTTTCAGGAGACTGGCTATTTAGTTGAGCGTCTCTACAAAGCGGCTTACGGCGATGCTACGGGTACCTCGACATTAGGCGGCACCCATCAGCTCACGGTGCCCATCGTTCGGTTTAACGAGTTTCTGGCCGACACGCAGCTGATTGGCCTTGGCGTCGTAATTGGTCAGCCAGGCGCGGATCAATTATTGGAGAGCAACAAGCAAGCCTTCATAGCAGAGTTTGTACTGCGCTCGCGCTTCACTACCGCCTTCCCGCTCTCGGTGACGAACACGCAGTTTGTTGACACGCTGAACAACCACGCCGGCGGCGTGCTTTCGCCGACAGAGCGCACTCAATTGATTAGCGAGCTCAACTTCGGCGCGAAGACGCGCGCGCAGGTTCTGAGAGCGGTCGCTGAAGATCAGGACTTGTTTACCGCTGAGACCAATCGCGCCTTTGTGCTGGCCCAGTTCTTTGGCTATCTGCGGCGCAACCCGAACGACTCGCCTGAAGCTAATCTGGACTACACAGGCTATGACTTCTGGCTCGGCAAGCTCAACCAGTTCAACGGCAACTTCGTCAACGCTGAGATGGTCAAGGCCTTTATCGTCTCGGGTGAATACCAAGGACGCTTCGGACCTTAAGAGCAGAAAACCGATTTTCCATTTTTAATTTTCCATTTCTCATTTTTCATTTCAGAACTGCCGGCGCGAGTGAAATGGTAACTGAGAAATTTCAAATGATATATGGAAAATCTTGTTGGTTGCTACAGTGAGAAAACACTAAGGAGTGGTCGGGCTTCTGCCTGTTAAATCAGAACGAACGGACTTGCACTATCTGTTGGCCTGAAGGATTGCAGGTCATCTCGATTACGCGATAACGCTTATACAGTCTCGCTAGTTCTTTAGCCTGACGCTCAAGCTGCTCCTGGTAATCATCGGGTGGATTACCCCAGCAACCTATGAGCCTATAGAAGCGAATCTCTCTCCCGCGGGCATCGACCAATTTGCGTTTGCGGCAGCGCGCTCTCAACTCTTTTAGTTTCTGCGCAACTGTAATCGTCTTGACTTCGTCACGATTTGCCCCGGGTTTCACCGCTTGAGTCGAGACAACATCAGCAGGTTTAATCCCTGCCGGCAGGCAACTATCGGTGTTGTTCCCTGGAGTCGCTGACAAAGTCGACAGCAAGGCTGCGCTAACCAGAAATAAAACGACATTGGTTCCTCCCTTTGGATGAAAAGGTTTTCAGAGGAAGTCTACTGGTTGCACACTCCAGAGCGAAATGGATCTCGTGAACTTCGGAGAAGTTGCTGGTTCAATTTCACAAGGGACCTTCGTTGAAAGAGTTCAATGTTGAAGATAAATTTCTTTGGACTTGCGACTACACTTTGCCATTTAACCGCAGGCTATCAGAAGCGCGAGCGGTAGCGACCGGCCGGATGCTCAACAAGAGCTTCAGAATGGCAATGACTACTGACCAGGTTGATAAGCCAAATAGCAATCCAGATTAAGTCAGGTGCGTGTTTGGCCGGTCGCTACCGCTCGCGGTTCTGATAGGAAGCCACAGCTTAAATGAAAATTGAGAAATAAAATTGGAAAATGCGTCCACGGTTTCAGCAAAAAAGCCCCAACGCTTTTACTAAGCGGTAGGGCCATTTCTCTTGCCAAAAGCCTTTAAAGTTTCTCTTCAGGGTCTATCCGGATCTTCATCCGCTGAAGTACCTGCACATCCTCATCGGTTAGCTCGAGGCTTGTCTCACCCGTTTCGCCTTCTTCTTCGCCTGAATGAGGTCGCAAGCCGATTTCCAGCCGCAGCGTCAACTCCATCTCATAACCTGCATCCCGAAGTCGTTCGATCGCCTCGGCCACCTGGGATGAGTTTTCTACTGACTCGTTAATCGCCGTGCCAATTTCCCGGACAATTTCTTTTGCGTCGTCGTCTATTTCCAAGCTGCAAACGCCTCAGTTCTGAAAACCAATGTCGAACTGTAACAGTGGCGGGTTCTTATAACCTCTCACATGCTACGCGAGCGTGCGGCAGGGGGTCAACTACCAACTTTGTCGCCTGTGAATGGTTTCGCCTTCGAGCAAGCGCCTTGAAATCGCATGCGACGTCAATTACTCTTAGACCTTCGCCTTATCCATCATTATCCAGAGGGAAAGTTTTGAATGGGAAGGAGTTTTCTGAAACTCTGCGCCCTGGGGCAATCATTCTTATGTACAAAACAATCGGAATATTAACTGGCGGCGGCGACGCTCCGGGTCTCAATGCAGTAATTCGTGCGGTGGTGACGACCGCCACCGGACAATATGGGCTGAATGTTATCGGCATAGAAGATGGCTTCGAGGGGTTGTTGGGTGAGACTCAAACGCGTCCGCTTACTGCTGCCGATGTCCGCGGGTTACTGCCACGCGGTGGTACCATTCTGGGAACCCGCAATCGGGGAAGATTTGTTGAGCGCAACGCGGAAGGAGTGGTCTCAAAGCCACAGGCTGTTTACAACGAGGCATTCGAAAATATTCACCGCCTGGGTATCGATGCGCTGGTTGTGCTGGGTGGCGAAGGCACGTTGGCCATCGCCGCGGAGTTTGACCGGCTGGGAGTTCCCGTTGTAGGCGTTCCTAAAACTATCGACAATGATCTCGCCTGCACCGAGCTAACATTCGGCTTCATTACCGCGCTCGACATCGCGACCGATGCGCTGGATCGTCTGCACACTACGGCCGAGTCACACGAGCGCGTAATGATACTTGAAGTAATGGGGCGGCATACCGGATGGATCGCCTTGCATTCAGGAATCGCGGGCGGCGCGGACGTAATCCTCATTCCAGAAATCCCCTTCACCATGCAGTCGGTAGCAGACAGAATACGCGCGCGCGATGCTGCCGGATCGAATTTCAGTATTGTCGTCGTTGCTGAAGGAGCAATTGAGACGGGGCACGACCTCATTTACCAGGACAAGGGCGACCGGCAACATGCGCCGCGCCTTGGTGGCATCGGATCTTATTGTCAGAGAGAACTGGAGGCCCTGAGCGGTAAAGAAACACGCTGCGTGGTGCTGGGTCATCTCCAGAGAGGTGGCCGGCCTAACGCTTTCGATCGTATGCTGGCAACGAATTACGGCTCATGCGCCGTGCGCGCGGTAGTGGAAGGAAAACGCGGAGTGATGGTCGCCCTCCAGGCGGGCGACGTGATCACCGTTCCCATCAGCGAGGCCATAGCCAATGTTAAGACTGTGCCGGCGGCGGGCCAACTGGTGCGTACTGCTCGTGACACGGGAATCTCTTTTGGCGCTCCCGATGAGGCCAAATATCATCGCTTTTCAGAAGCCGCAGCGGTTAGCGACGCACTCGATTAGGGAAAGAACTGTCCCCGCCGCATGAGGCAATACGAGCCGGACAACGAAACAAGAAAAGAGGATTAGGTTGTCAGCTGATATCAAAATAAAACTTCAGTCGGAACTGGACGAACTGGAGTCTGAGTTGCGCGTTCACCTTCCGAAAGAAATTAAGCGCGCGCTTGAATTTGGCGACCTGCGCGAAAACTCTGAGTATCGCGCGGCACTTGACCGCCAGAACGTGGTGAAGGCGCGCATCGTAGAGTTGCGCCAACGAATCAGTGAGATTTCCTCGATCGATATCTCGAAGATCTCACGCGACAAGGCGGGTTATGGTTCGACCCTGCTCCTTTACGATGGTGAGCGTGATGAAGAAGTAACTTACCGTTTGGTCACACCGGAAGAGAGCGACCCGCAGCAAGGTCTGATTTCAACGACATCGCCTGTTGGCAAGAGTTTGATGGGCAAAGAAGAAGGTGACGAGGTCGTGGTGCGCACTCCGGCCGGCGCGCGCAATTTCGAGATCAGGCGATTGACTACTATCCACGACGCTGAGCCTGAGTGATTACGTAACGAGTTGCGAGGTGAAGAATGAAGCTCATCTTCCCGTTCTTAGCTATTGCGTTGCTCTCGATGCAGGAGGCCCGGGCGCCGGCTTCTAACACGAGCGCACAAGCCACACCGCTAACATCTGCCCAGCAAGAAGCGGCGGATGAGCTGAAGGAGGCCGCACGTTCCTATCGTGAAGGCAACTTCGTCGAGGCCCAACAACACTCCGAAAAAGCTCTAGTTCTGGATCCGCAAAACAAGACTGCGCCCTTGTTCGTTGCTCGAACGCTACACGCGCAGTACAAACCTGGTGATCGAGTCGAAACAAACATCGCTAAAGCCCGCGAGGCCATCGATGCTTACAAGCGGATCCTCACGGAAGATCCGCAGAATGAGGAAGCGTACAAGGCAGTTGCCTATTTGTATCATGCGCTGAAAGAAGATGAGCTTCATCGCCAGTGGCTTTTGCAGCGGGCGCTTGATGCAACGGTCTCCGCCGAGAAGCGGGCGGAAGCATTTGTTGTTCTGGCCAGTAGGGATTGGGATTGTTCATTTAAGATTACGGAGTTGCCGGCTAACAAAATTACAACTCTCACCGATCGCTCAGCGAAAGTTGAGTGCCTAAAACCAAAAGACGTCGCAGAGTTTGCGAAGGCGCAGCAGTGTGCTGCAAACGGACTAGCCCTGATCGAGTCGGCATTGACTCTCAACCCTGACGATGAAAGCGCCTGGTCCTACAAGACAAACCTATTGCTGGAGTTATCCAGATTGGCGGAGATGGACAATAACTTCCCACTCAAGGCCGAATACGAAAAGCAATCCGAAGCGGCGCAGAGCATAACAATTGAGCTGAGTAAAAAACGTCAAGACAACCCGACTCCCAAACCTTGACAGAGCTGGGACCCCTCCTAAAGTTCACCGCTTGTTGTCTGGAAGGCTGTAAACTAACAAAAGTTTTCGGCATAATGGCGTAAAGGAGAATTCAATCAGAAGATGTTTGTTGGTGCTATCGGCCGCGGGGCGCAGAGAATCATTGACGCGATGGTGCGCTGGCTTGCCTACGGCCACATCAATCCAAACATCCTGACGGTAATCGGCGTCGCCATAAATGTCGGCTCGGGGTTGCTCTTCGGCTATGGAAAGTTTTTCTGGGCGGGAATTATCCTCATCGTTGCCAATCTCTTTGACATGCTGGACGGGCAGGTAGCGCGCTTGTCGGGCCGGGTCACGCGGTTTGGAGGTTTTTTGGATTCGTCTCTGGACCGGCTTTCCGACATGGTGGTTTTCGTTGGTTTGATGGTCTTTTACGCCCGCGATACTGAGTTTCACTCAACCCTTAACGTTTTTCTTGCGGGCGCAGGACTAATGGGTTCAGTTATGGTAAGCTACGCGAGCGCCCGAGCCGAAAGCCTTATTCCCAAATGTGATGTGGGCTTCTTACGACGTCCTGAGCGCGTGGTTCTTTTTATTATTGGCGCCTTAAGCACTCATCCGGGTTCGACTAATTTCTTCGCTAACCGAATGCCGGCAGTCCTGTGGGTACTTGCGGTGGGATCTTATTGGACCTTCGCTCATCGCATGTATCACACGTGGTATGAGTTGACTAAACTAAAGACCGAATCGGGTGAAGAAGAGGCACAACCCGTACTTTCCCCATCTAACTCCGGGCCCGAGCGACGCGCCGAACCACTGGTACATAAGGCCAGCTGAGTAGGCGGCTTCCCCCAAAGTGGTAGCCTCGTTGGGATGCCAGGACCGGACGACATTCAATTGGGTATCTGCTTTTATTTTTGAGGTTAAAAATACGTGACCATCTGCCCCTGTTGCGGTTTTAAGTCGAACGGCGTTCTACGCGATGGCTGCCTGTCCTGCGGCGCCCGTCCGGTTGGCGAACCGCTGCCACGACCTGAACACGAACTGCCATCCTACGCGCGCTCGCTTGTGCTTGCGGTCACCGGAACCTTGATAGTGCTCGTGTTCTTGAGTCAAACAATTGCTGCCATTGTCCAAAGCTCAACCCGGGGCGCTACGTCTAACCTGATGGCCTTTTCGATGATCCCCTTTGATTGGAAGCCATGGCTCGCCGCGGGAGAAACCGCTGCCTGGCGTCTGAAGTGGGTAATGATTCCGGTCACGGTGCTCGTTCTTTTCGGCGTACGAAAACTTTATCGCTCAATGCTGGCAGAGCCGTCGCGCTTCTGCGGCCAACGCTATGCGCGCCGTGGCTACGTGGCTTCATCGACGGTTCCTTTATTGATCCTGATTCTGATTGGCGTCACTGTGCCCACGCGTTTGGAGCGGCGTCAGTGGGGCATCGAGGCTCGAACTAATGCCTTGGGTTATGCTACCGCTCGAGTGCTACGTGAGTATCGCGACAAGTTTGGCACGCTCCCATCTGACAAGACTGACTTGGCTCGTCTTCCCGACCCCGATGGTTCCATTGCTGCCCTACTGAAAGAAATCGATGCGTCAGAATACAAAGTGGTGAGTGCCGAGGTGGCAGCAGTGCCAACACAGAGGCCACGGCCGCTCCGTGGCGCAGCCATCCGCAATGCATCACTCAGCAGCGCCGGCGATGAACCTTTGAGCGAAGCACTCTCCTTTACCAATTACGAACTCCGACTGCCAGGCGCCGACAAACTCCTGAACACCGACGATGACTTGATCGTCCGCGATGGTGTTACTTACAGGACCTCTGAACTTCCGCGACGTGGAGCTAGCGCCACGTCCGCCAGGCAAAAACTCCAACCCTAAAAGACTTCTAGAATACCCGCACTGGTGCGATTTCATTGATTTGAATACGCAGCGTGGCGAGTGGTTACAGAACCGAGAGCGGTAGCGACCGGATCCTACATTCAACCTTGCAATCGACAATTCGCCGGCAGAAGGACCTAGTAGTACATAGTTGAGTGCTTGTATCCGGTCGCTACGGCTCCCGGTTCTGTAACGACCGCTTCTTTGGCAACGGTGTGGTTTGAGGTCCGGCTTGATTGCAAACTGCACCCAGAATATCAAGCCAGTTTCTGCATAGCGCGACGCCCTGTATACTTTGCAGGGCGTTATTGTTTATACGCCAACGGTGATGAGTGATGAGTACTGAGTACGGCGACCCTAACCTATTACTCAGTACTCATCACTCATCACTCATCACTAATTACTCACCACTCGGTGAGAATACGGACCACCGATTCATGTTTCGCAAAATTCTGATTGCTAACCGAGGCGAAATCGCGGTGCGAATAATTCGCGCCTGCCGCGACCTGCGAATCTCGCCAGTCGCCGTTTATTCTGAGGTGGATGCGAACGCGGTCCATGTCGGACTTTGCGATGAGGCAGTCTGCATTGGGCCGGCGCCTTCTGTTCAAAGCTACCTGAACATCCCTGCCATCATTGACGCGGCAAAAACAACCAAAGCTGAGGCTATTCATCCGGGCTACGGCTTCCTGGCGGAGAATGCGGATTTCGCGCGCGCCGTTACGCAGGCGGGCTTGAGGTTTATCGGCCCGGATGCGGACGCGATGAAAATAATGGGTTCAAAGACGAGTGCCAGACGCGCTGCGGTTGAAGCTGGGGTGCCTATTGTTCCGGGCACAGTCGATGCTTTGAATTCTCTCAACGAAGCTGAGCGATTAGCGGAACAGTTTGGCTATCCGGTAATGCTAAAGGCTTCCGCCGGCGGCGGTGGCAAGGGCATGAGATTGGTCGCGTCTTTTGAAGAACTACGCTCGGGTTTTGACAATGCCAAATCCGAAGCAGCCTCGGCCTTTGGCGATTCTTCACTCTACCTCGAAAAAGCCATCGCGCGACCGCGGCATATAGAAATGCAGATTTTTGCCGACGGCCATGGCAATGTGGTGCATCTGGGCGAACGGGAATGCTCGATTCAACGCCGCCATCAAAAGGTAATCGAGGAGTGTCCGTCACCAATTAACGATGCCGCACTCCGCGAGGCAATGGGCGCCGCTGCCGTTACGCTGGCGCGCGCAGTGAATTATGTGGGCGCCGGGACTGTCGAGTTTCTGGTAGCCGACGAAACTCGCGACTTCTATTTCCTCGAAATGAACACGCGCCTTCAGGTGGAACATCCGGTAACCGAATTGGTAACCGGAATCGATCTCGTGCGCGAGCAGATTGCAGTCGCCAATGGAGCGCCACTTAGCTTTAGTCAGGAAGAAGTTCGCTGGCACGGGCACGCAATCGAATGCCGCGTGTATGCCGAAGATCCTAATAACAACTTTCTTCCGTCCCCGGGACGCATCAGCTATTTGCAGGTTCCCTCCGGACCGGGAATACGCGACGACAGTGGTGTTGAACTGAACTCCGAAGTTTCGATCTACTACGATCCCCTTATTTCAAAACTCGTGGCCTGGGGACGCACAAGAAGCGAAAGCATCGATCGCCTGCGCCGAGCGCTTGATGAGTATGAGGTCGGGGGCATTAAGACGACGCTTCCCTTCTTCCGCGAAATTGTCCGAGATGAAGAATTCACTTCCGGGCAACTGGATACCGGCTTCATCTCACGCTTTTACGAACGGCGCAACAGTGAGCGCAGCACTGCACCTGAATTCACTGATAAGCAGGCACAGGCAGGTAGGGACCTGGTAATCATTGCTGCCTCAATTCATTACGCGAAGTTGCAAAGAGAAGCGTCCTTCAGTAATCGATCTCCGCGGGAGAGTCAGAATCGCTGGAAAATGTCCGGTCGCGCGGCGTTACGAGAAGCCAGAAATATGGCCGGCGCCCGCCGCAACAAATTTCGCCAAGCGAAATAGCGGAATCCCGGTGCGGGCAGCCCGCGTAAAGTGCCAGATGTAATGAAACTCAAAGCTCAATTGTCCGGAACGGAACACGAGGTCTCGCTCGCTCTCGCAAGCGGAGCTGCAGCGGTTGAAATTGACGGTCGACACTACGACCTGGAGGTTCGCCAAATGGCGCGCGGAGGGTATCTGCTAATAAACGGATCGCATGTTTACAAATGCAGGGTGGACCCTAAGCGCGACCCCATGCACCTCGGCAAAACATTTGCAGTAGTGCTACGCGGTCAAAGCCACGACGTAACCATAATTGATCCCAAGCGTCTGCGCAGCGCGCAGAGTTC
>Ga0137407_10001989_pt1 | contig 13420 bp, 9 predicted proteins | sample CZOMad2_2_16fung_FD_108410 | JGI IMG/M metagenome (GOLD analysis project Ga0137407, IMG submission 108410) | Vadose zone soil fungal communities from Angelo Coast Range Reserve, California, USA - CZOMad2_2_16fungal (Illumina Assembly) | ecosystem: Environmental > Terrestrial > Soil > Vadose zone...
CGATTGTTAGATTAATGGTTTCGCCAATAAGTATCTGGTTCCGATCGACCGTCGTTTTTTTGGAGATCTGCGAAAAACTGAACAGGAATTGAACCAGGAATAAAATTGTCCACGCAATATGTAAAAACTTTTTTGTCATGTATTATACCGGCCGGTTTCGTCCCACGAAAAATTTCTGCAATATCTTAACATAATCCTCATCCGTACGCATATGCAGTAAATCGCAACCGGCTTTCAGGAAAATGGTTTTACAATGTTCTGTAAACGAAAAAAAAGATTGCTGGTAATTTGATTTTACCAGGTAATCATTGGTATCGATCCATTGAATTGATCCGGATTCGGCATCTTCCACTTCAAGCAGCCCTGCTTCCGGTAATTGCATATCCATCTTATCATATACTTTGACGCCGATCAGATCGTGTTTTTTTCCTGCTACTTTTAACGCTTCCTCATATTTTTCGTCCAGGAAATCGCTCAATATAAATGCAATACTTTTTTGCCTGGCTGAATTATTAAAGAAACGAAGTGCTTCGCTGATACTCGTTTTTTTACGGATAGGGTTGATCGATAATAATTCCCTGACAATATATAAAACATGCTGCCTGCCCTTTTTGGGAGGGATATATCTTTCAATTTTATCGCTGAAAAAAATTACACCTACTTTATCATTATTATTGATTGCAGAAAAAGAAAGCACAGCGCAAATTTCTGTAATAAGATCTTTTTTTCTTGCGTGAACCGTGCCGAATAATGAGCTGGCACTAACATCCACAAGGAGTATCACGGTTAGTTCCCTTTCTTCTTCAAATAATTTGCTGAAAGGATGATTGAATCTTGCCGATACATTCCAATCGATAAATCTTATATCATCACCGGGATAATACTCTCTCACTTCACGAAAGCTCATCCCACGGCCTTTAAAAGCGCTATGATATTCACCTGTGAATATGTGTCGTGTGAGTCTTTTGCTTTTGATCTCAAGCTCACGAACTTTTTTTAATATTTCTGTTGTCGTTAACAATTTCAATCAATTATAATTATACGGTTGTGCTATTTTACGGAACCTGTATTGCTTTCAACACATCATCAACAACATGTTCCACATTTACATTTTCTGCTTCAGCTTCATAAGTAAGTCCAACGCGATGGCGAAGTATATCTTTAGATATTGACCTTACATCTTCAGGAATCACATACCCACGTTTATTGAGAAATGCATTCGCTTTAGCGGCCAATGCCATATTGATGCTTGCGCGCGGCGATCCTCCATAAGCAATCAATGGTTTCAATTTATCGAGTTTGTATTTTTCAGGAGTGCGGGTAGCAAAGACGATGTCTAAAATATAGTGTTCGATTTTTTCATCCATATATACTTTTCTTGTCAGATCCCTTGCCTGTAAAATTTCCTGTGTCGAAACCACCTGTTCCAGTTCCGGAATTGTGGTTCCCTGCACATTTTGCCTGATGATCAATTGTTCTTCCTGTTTGTTTGGATAACCGACAATTACTTTCATCATAAACCTGTCCTGCTGTGCTTCGGGTAGCGGATATGTTCCTTCCTGTTCCAACGGATTTTGCGTAGCCAGCACCAGGAAAGGTTCTTCGAGCTTGTAGCTGGAATCACCAATTGTCACCTGTCTTTCCTGCATTGCTTCCAGCAGTGCACTTTGTACTTTCGCCGGAGCACGGTTGATTTCATCTGCTAATAAAAAATTGGTGAATATCGGTCCCTTGCGAACAACAAATTCATTACGTGGCTGATTGTAGATCATGGTTCCGACAACATCGGCAGGCAACAGGTCGGGCGTAAATTGTATACGGCTAAACTTGCCATGAACAGCCTGCGCCAGCGATTTGATCGCTAATGTTTTTGCGAGTCCGGGAACTCCTTCAAGCAAAATATGTCCGCTACTCAATAAACCAATCAATAAACGATCGAGCATATAATGCTGACCGATGATAACGCGACCCATTTCGTCCCGTAAACGATCTATAAATGCGCAATGGTATTGGATTTTTTCATTCAATTGCCTGATATCTTCAGCAGTATACGCCATATAAAAAAATTAATATTGCAAAATACGAATTCAGTATGCAAGTAGCTTGCCATTGTAATGAAATTATTTGGTTAAAGTTTCGTTTATAGAATAAAGAGGCTTAATAGTTGATATTTTATATCTTAGATATCGTTAAAAATGGCATCCATGAAAAAAACAAACACAGTTTCCCTTTTACTGCTTGTAATTACAGTGGTTCTTATAATCGCCATTTCCTGCAAAAAAAGCAGTAATAATAGCAGCGCTATTACCAAAGAAAATTTAGCAGGTATATATACATTGACCGGTTTAACTGCAACAGTTGCGCCTTTTCCAGCACAAAATATAATAGATTCTGTACCTGCCTGCCAGAGGGATGATCAATACAAATTAAATCCTGATCTGACTTTCAATTATATTGATGCCGGAACCAAATGCAGTCCGCCTGCAGATAATGTTAGCACATGGAGTTTGTCAGGAAATACTATTACTATTGATACCTTACAGGGAACCATCCAGCATTTTGACGGGAAGGCATTGGTGATAAATCATGATCAAACAATAAGTGGTTTTTCGGCAACAATCACAACTACATTTACGAAACAATAATCAGACTGAAAGGTATAGGGTGTAGGGTATAGGTATGACATACCTTATACCCTACACCCTATACCTTTTAAGAAAGATATTTCCCTACGATCGGCACTCTTCTTCCAACCCCGAAAGCCTTGCTGCTTACGCGAATAATTGGGCAGAACTGATTTCGCTTATACTCGTTGGTATTTACCAGTTTCAAAACTCTTTTTACCAATACCTCATCGATGCCCATTGTAATAATTTCTTTGGGCCCCTGCCTGCGCTCAATATATTGATATAATATTTTATCGAGTACATCGTACTCCGGCAGGCTATCACTATCTTTTTGGTCAGGTCTTAACTCTGCAGAAGGAGCTTTGGTGATGATATGTTGCGGGATAATCTCTTTATTGGCATTGAGGAGTTTTGCCAATCCGTATACCTGCATTTTGTAAACATCGCCCAGAACACTTAAGCCCCCGGCCATATCACCATATAAGGTTCCATAACCGGTTGCCAGTTCACTTTTATTAGAAGTGTTTAATAGAATATACCCGAATTTATTCGCAATAGCCATCAGGAGATTACCTCTTGTACGGCTCTGGATATTTTCTTCGGCTACACTAAAAGGTAAGTCCTTGAAAACAGGATGGAGAGAGTCAATAAATGATGTATAAATCCCTTTAATCGGAATGATATCATAAGGGTTACCAATATTTTTAGATAATTGTTCTGCGTCATCCACGGAATGTGACGTAGAGTATTGGGAAGGCATCAGAACAGCTCTTACATTTTCCTTTCCCAGGGCTTTGCATGCGAGTGCCAAGGTTACAGCGCTGTCAATTCCGCCGCTGCTTCCGAGAATTGCTTTGGAAAAACCCATCTTAAAAAAATAATCGCGGATGCCCAATATCAATGCATCATGAATTTCACAAATATTTTTTTCTGCAGTAAGAAAATCGATGATTTTATCAGGATCGTTTATCCTGGATACGCGCATTTCTTTATCGAAGTTGACGGTTGACAGTTGACGGTTGACAGCCTTTAATGTTGTTTGCCCTGCTCCAACAGTAGAAATAACCTCTGTCATCTGTGAACTGTCGTCTGTCAACTCAATCGAATCATCTGTCAATTCCATAACTGCAAAATCTTCTTCAAATAATTTCAATTGTTTTATAAGGTTTCCTTTTGCATCATATACCACGCTGCCTCCATCAAAAACAATTTCAGTTTGTGAGCCGATGGTATTACAATAGAACATTGGTAGTTTATATTTCAACACATTGGCGTGAACAACCTCCCTGCGTTCAATATCATGGTCATAATCAAACGGGGAAGCGGAGATGTTGATCATTAAATCCGGTTTATATACCATCAGTTTGTCCATCGGGCAAATGCGATATAATGGATTATCCCCCAGGCTCCATATATCTTCGCAAATAGTCAGGGCTATTTTTTTTCCCTTAAATGAAACCACTTTCCAATTGTATGCTGGTTCAAAATACCGGTATTCATCAAACACATCATAATTTGGTAAACAGGTTTTATGAATTGTTGCCTTAATTTCTTTTTCATATAATAACCAGGCAGCATTGAAAAGGTCCTTGCCCTGCGGGATTGGATTTCTTTCAGGACCGCCTACGATGACGCCGATGGTATCCGCATGCTGGCGGATCACATCAATGGCATGATAACATTTACTGATAAAATCTTCGAACTCTAAAAAATCACGCGGAGGATATCCGCAAACAGCGAGCTCAGAAAAAACGACCAGATCTGCCTCCTGTTTTTTAGCCTGATGAATGGCTTCGATAATTCTGGCAGTATTGTATTCAAAATTGCCGATATGATAATTTTGCTGGGCTAAGGCGATCTTCATGATGCAAATTTACGCCAATGTAAATAAATCCAACGCTCCAAAGAACACTCAATAATCAACAATCAATATTCAATTTTCAAGTAAGTTCAATTGAAAATTGAATATTGATTGTTGATTATTGAGTGTTTAATGGCTCCGGAATTTTTAGAAGAAATCGGGTAATTCTCAGTGTATCGGCCTAAGAACAATGTTAAATGAATGCCTGAACAGTACTAATTTGCGGCATTCTACGTTGATATGCACATGAAAAAAAACGGCCTGATTTTATTACTGGTAATCCTTGCAGCCTGCAGGAATAACAAAAGCATTCCCGATGTATCAGATATTCCCGTTAATGTTAGCATTGAACGGTTCGATAAAGCTTTTTTCAACCTGGATTCAAACAATATAGTACCGGGATTGGTTAGTCTGAACCGGCAATTTCCATATTTTACCAATGATTTTGTCATGAATATATTGGGAGCCGGTCCGCTATCGGACACGAATCAAACCGCGTTTATTGTTACCCGTCAGTTCCTTACCAGTTATCAACCGGTGAAAGATTATATTGAATCAAAATTTGAAAAATTGACGGGGGTGGAAAAAGAATTAAAAAAAAGTTTTCAATTTGTAAAATATTATTTCCCGAAATACCAGTTGCCGCCCAAAGTAGTTTCGTATATAGGTCCATTCGATGCGCCGGGCGTCGCGATAACGCGTTATACACTTGCCATCGGTTTGCAATTATATGCAGGAAAAGATTTTTCATTTTATAAAAGTGAGCAGGGACAACAATTATATCCTGCTTATATTTCAAGGCGGTTTGAACCTTCTTATATCAATGTCAACTGCATGAAAGCAATAGCCGAAGATCTTTTCCCTGATAACAGCGGCAACAAACCCCTAATAGATCAAATGATTGAGAAAGGAAAATATTGGTGGCTGATTGATCAATTTCTTCCCGAAACTGCAGACAGCCTGAAAACTGGTTTCACACAAAAACAATCCGACTGGTGCAAAGCAAATGAAGGATTGATCTGGAACTTTTTTTTACAAAATGATCTCTATACCATCGATCCTGATTTTGTAAAAATATATGTCGGCGATGGTCCAAATACACAAGGCATGCCGGATGCATCACCGGGAAATATAGGTCAATGGGTGGGTTGGCAGATTGTAAAAAAATATGCTTCCGATCATCCGGCTGTTACGCCTGAACAAATAATGAAAACAGATACCAGGAAAATTTTTCAGGAAGCGAAATACAAGCCTAAGTGATTTTATGCCGTGCTGACAAACCCAAAAGTGAATTATGATGTGCATTTGAGCTGGTCACCATTGCTGGTTTCTTACCTAATGCCCTCATCATGCGGAAATGCGAAATGATCGCATCTTTCATAGTAGGGTATTCGTTATAAGAAATATTAAACTGTTCACAGGTTTGTTTTACGATTTTGCTGATAGCAGGATAATGCACGTGACTGACCTGGGGAAACAGATGATGCTCAACCTGGAAATTCAATCCTCCGACAAACCAGGAAACGAGTTTATTTTTCCGTGCGAAATCAGCTGTTGTTTTGATCTGGAAAATGGCCCATTCTTCATCAATCTTTTTCTTCTCATCTTCTTTTACAAATTCAAATTCTGTACTTTCAACAACATGTGCCAACTGAAATACAACTGCAAGTGTTAAACCCATTGTTACATGCATACAGGCAAAACCAATGGCCCATGCTTTCCATCCCACAAATAGTACTGGGATCACTACATAAAAAATAATATTTATCACTTTGCTCATCCAAAAAACAACATGTTCTTTCCGGTCCATCTTTTGAAGTGGAGTGGAAAATATTTTACGCTTAAAATATTTAGTGAAATCCATTATAAATGACCATGCAAAAGATGAAATGGCATATACCAGCACAACATAAATATGCTGGAAGCGGTGTAAAGAAACCCATTTTTGCGTAGTGCATTGGCGCATTATCGGGCTTTTAGCAATATCATCATCGATCCCATCCACATTGGTATAGGTATGATGAACTATATTATGTTTGAATTTCCAGATAAAAGCATTACCACCCAATGCGTTTAAACTAAGACCCATTACATCATTGACCCATCGTTTGCTGGAGTAACTGCCATGGCATGCATCATGCATTACATTAAACCCGATGCTGGCGAGTACAAAGCCCAGTATTGCACAAAGAGATATTGATACAACTGCGGGCATATTAAAAATCAGCAATGAAACATACATTAAAAGAGCAGCAGGAATTAATACCACAGATTTAATATAAAGTTTCCAGTTACCTGTTCTTCTTAAATTGTGATTACTGAAATATTCTTCTACTGCTGATTTTAGTGTGGGATAAAAAACACTGTTCTTGTTGTTGAAAGTAATTTTTGCCATAAACTGATCTACCTGTTTGGGGGGTTCTCCAGGATTTTTTTTAAATTAAACGCAATAAGAAACTGATCTATTCAGTCCGCTATTATTAAACTCTTTAATAGGAGTATTATTGCGTTGGATGCAAGCAAGATAGGGTTCTTTGAGGAGGTGCAAAAATTTATCGGGCAACTATTTGTTAAAACCTCACTTTTTAATCTTGGTCCTTAATAACTGTCTGACCTCCTGCAATTGAGGGATATCTTTAAACGCATCTTTAGGAACCAGGAAAAAAGAACGGCTGTTGAAGTAAAGATGGAAAAAATACGGACTTTCCATAAACGTACTGAAATCGTTCCATTGCCAGGCATGTGCACCGCGCTCTGTTTCCAATACAACTTCTTTTTCCTGCAAATCCATTGCAAAATGATCCTGGAAAGTGTGTGATTTTTTATAAATGCCGGCTGGTAATATTTTCCATACGGTTAGTAATAGCAGGAACCAGAGCAAGGAAAATATCAAAAATGAAAGTGGTTGGATCTTTCGGAAGTAAACCAACAGCGCGGATATGATTGTAAATACATTGACGACAATCAACAGTATCTTGATTTCGGGCCTCGTAATAAAATGGTATCTCAGCGCCTGTAGAACCTGTTTTTTTTCATACCCGAAATGAATGGTCATTTGCTTATTTTTTAGAACCGTGATTTTTTATGACTAATCCGGAATTTATAAGATATTGAAATCATACCATAAAAAATATCGCGATACATCATGGTTTTAATTCTTTTTCGTCAACGGTCCATAAAGAAAGTTTGTCTCCTTTCAAACCAATAAATTCAACAGTTAGTTTTCTCTCCCCACTCTTTCCGCTAACAGTTATCCTGGAAAAATTTTGTTCTTCAACCAATGTTCCCGGTATCCTGAATGGATTATTAATTTCATCTCCTCTTACTTTGCTGATTCCGCTGGTAAGGGGTGATGATGTGATATCATATAAAGTATAATTACCGGCACGTGGTGTTTTGATCACTTCACTATGATGGCGATCACCACTCAGGAATAATACTCCGCTGAGTTTTTGTTCATTGAGGAAATTCATCAGCTCATTATATTCTGCTGAAAAATGACGCATGCTTTCAAATTCTTTATGGCTTGGATTTAATACCTGGCTTCCGATTGCTATGATCTTAAAAGTGGCATTACTATAAACCAATGCATTCTTTAGCCATTCCATTTGAGCAGCTCCGAAAAAATGTTTATCGGTGTTGGGTTTTCCATCAATACTATCGGCCAAATTATTTGCGCTGCGAAAATAACGATCGTCTGTAAGAAAAATATCCACGTCGCCATATGAAACTTTTGTATAGATGCCTTTCCCGTCCTGGCCAAAAGAAGGATTGCCCCAATAACTCATAAACAATTTTCGTGATGCCTCTTTCAATATATAGTCGCCGCCCGCATCATCCGGGCCATAATCATGATCATCCCATATTGCATAATGCGACATTGTTTTCCAGAAATTTTGAAGTATGTGCAGACGTCTGTCATGACTGGCCCTGTAGTATAGGCCCCATTCACTGGAAATATCTGTTTCTCTTGTGTACCAGTTATCTCCCAACCACAACATAAATGCTGCAGGTGTTTTGGTCATTGTTTCAAAAATAGTAGAATCTCCACCATAAGGTTTGCCCGGCCGGTCAAAAACAGGTTCATTAAAATAAGCGCAGCTGCCTGTAAGAAAACTAAAATCCGGAGCAGGCTTGCGCCATTGCCAGAGATCTTTGGTGGTAAATGAAGCCTGGGCGTTTACAGGTATTCCATCGAGCAGGAATGTATATTGATAAGTAGTATTGAAATCCAATCCGCCAATTTCTATTTTCACCGGATTGAATTCATTCCCAAGGAGACCCTTATAAATTTTTATATGTGCTGTTTTAGGATCATCTTTTTCCCAGTATTTAACGGCAATGGTTTTTACAACTGCAGCGACTTCAATCCACACAGTTGCAGTTCGTAGTTCAACCTGCCCAAGCATCGGCCCTGATATGATTTTATTTTTTGGTGATGTCTGCGCGTGGGAAATGATGATATGCCACAAAAAAGAAATAATCAACAAAACCTTCTTCATTGCATATTTTTTTATATGCACAAGATAAATAAAGAAGGTATATGATTGATTACTTATTCCGTGATTCAGTTATAAATTCAATTTGATTATCTCATGTTTCTGCACTTGGTGTAATGATGGCTGGCAGCCTGGTAAGGAGTAACAGAACGACTGCATGAATACAGGAAAGAGAGTAATAATAATAGAGCAAGGATCTTCTTCATGGTTTTCATTTTAGAGTTGTACGAATAACGAAGAACAGGGTTAATAAATTGTAGATAATAATATCAATTTCCTTGCCAATAGGAAATCTACTAAGGAGAAAAATAAGTAAAAACACCTAGGTTGATGTGCGAATTTGCAGATGTGCGAATGTGCGGATTTGTATAAACAATCTTTACAATGAACATTGGGTGTTGATTATTGATTATTGAATGTTTATGAAGGTTGTCCCTAAGAACATTCAATAATCAATAATCAACACTCAATATTCATTGTTGTAATCGCTGCAAAAAAAAATCCGCTCATAGACATGAGCGGATGTGAAGTTTAAGTAAAACCGTCCTATAGTATTTTTCGATTAAATATCTTTTATAACTCTAGCTGCAACCCATGCTATTGCCACAGTTCAGGCATTTGTAACAGGTACCGCTACGAATAGTGATATGACCACAGGTATTGCAGGCGGGCGCATCACTTTGCATACTTTTGGCCGCTGCGTTTACTGCATCCAAACCACCATCCCATTTCATAGCTGCCGATTTTTGCGTTTTTGCTGGTTGTACTGCAGGAGTATTGCCTGCCGCTTTTGCTACGATTCGGACATCACTTAACTCGGGCGTTTTTTTTTCATATTCGAGCGGCGTGGGTATTTCATCCCAATCATCCCGTCCTGTATTCATTACTTCAGGACTATCCAGCACATGTACGAGATCTGTCCTGCCCAGGTATTCATAAGCAAGCACACGGAAAATAAAATCAACAATCGAAGTGGTGCTTTTAATATTCGGATGATCCACCATACCTGATGGCTCGAAGCGGGTGAATACAAATTTTTCAACAAACTCTTCTAACGGTACCCCATACTGCAAACCGATGGAAATGGAAATGGCAAAACAATTCAGCATGCTGCGCATGGTAGCACCTTCTTTAGCCATATCAATGAAAATCTCTCCCACAGTTTGATCTGAGTATTCTCCGGTGCGTAAAAAAAGCGCCTGACCATTGATTTTCGCTTTCTGGGTGAACCCACGGCGTTTGGCAGGAAGCGTTCTGCGCTCAACGATCGTAGCCAATGCGCGCTTCAATTTTGTATCCGGAGATGATTGTACTCTTTTCTGCACTTCTTCCAGCAGGTCCTGTACGGTGAGCTTACTCATATCCACAATATTTGAATCGGGGCTTATTTCAGCATTGCCTGCCACACTTGCTGTATCATCCGTTTTTTTCTTTTTATCAGTTTTATTACTGAGTGGTTGGGAAAGTTTTGATCCATCCCGGTAAAGAGCACAGGCCTTCAATCCAAGTTGCCAGCTCAACATGTAAGAATCAGCAATTTCTTCGAGCACCGCTTCATTGGGAAGATTGATGGTTTTGGAAATAGCACCGCTGATAAAAGGTTGCACTGCTGCCATCATACGGATATGCCCATGCGCATGAATAAACCGATTCCCTTTCTTTCCGCATTTATTGGCACAGTCAAAAACGGACAGGTGTTCTTCTTTGAGATATGGGGCGCCTTCAACCGTCATGGAGCCGCATACATAATCATTGGCTTCTTCAATTTGCTTGTCAGAAAAGCCAAGTGCTTCCAGCAGGCTCCATTCAAAATTGAAATATTGTTCTGGTTTGAACCCGAGTCGCTGCAGGCATTCTTCCCCAAGTGTATAAACATTAAATACGAATCCTGTTTCAAAGGCGGAAGTAACGGCCGAATCAAGTTTTTTAATTTCCTCAGCGATAAATCCTTTTTCGCTAAGCGTTTGATGATTGATGTGAGGAGCGCCTGCAAAGGTTCCGGTTCCTACAGCATATTTTATGATAGAATCGATTTCCTTTTCACTATAACTGAGGTTTCTCAGTGCAGCAGGCACAGACTGATTGATGATTTTAAAATATCCGCCACCGGATAATTTTTTGAATTTCACCAGGGCAAAATCAGGTTCAACGCCGGTAGTATCACAATCCATGACAAGGCCAATGGTGCCGGTTGGTGCGATAACAGTAGACTGCGCATTGCGGTATCCGTATTTTTCTCCCAGCTGTACCGCTTCATCCCAGGCCTTTGTAGCAGCTTTCAATAAATAATCGGGGCAGTATTGCGACTTGATGCCCTGTGGCTTGATCTCTAATTTTTCATATTCGTCAGCATCATAAGCAGCCAGGCGGTGATTACGCATCACGCGCAGCATTTCTTTCCTGTTCTCTTCAAATTTCGGGAAGGGTCCCAGCGCTTCTGCAAGTTCTGCCGAAGTTCTGTAGGCAATGCCTGTCATGATCGCGCTAATGGCTCCCCCAATCGCTCTTGCTTCTTCGCTGTCATATGCAATACCCATAACCATCAGCATGGAGCCGAGATTCGCATATCCCAGACCGAGAGTTCTGTAATCATATGACAAACGGGCTACTTCTTTGGATGGAAATTGCGCCATCAATACCGATATTTCCAATACGGCTGTCCATAAGCGGCAGGTATATTCAAACCCTTCCACATCGAACATATTGCTGGCTTCATCAAAGAAGCGGCGCAGGTTTACAGAAGCAAGGTTACAGGCCGTGTTGTCCAGGAACATGTATTCAGAGCAGGGGTTGGAGGCCCGGATGCGGCCACCATTCGGGCAGGTATGCCACTCATTGATGGTAGTATCGTATTGGGTACCCGGGTCAGCGCAACGCCATGCTGCATACGCAATGTGGTTCCATACTTCTTTAGCAGGAATTTTTTTCATCACCCTGCCATCAGTTCTTGCTTTCAGTTCCCAGTCTTCATCATTCTTTAATTTTTTAAAAAAATCATTTGATATGCGAACGGAATTATTAGAATTCTGGCCACTGACAGTTTTATATGCTTCTCCTTCATAATCGCTGGGATAACCCGCAGCGATCAGGGCGCCTACTTTTTTTTCTTCCTCAACTTTCCAGTTAATGAATTCCATTACTTCAGGATGGTCGAGGTCCAGGCAAACCATTTTCGCAGCGCGCCTGGTGGTACCGCCTGATTTAATGGCCCCTGCGGCCCGGTCGCCTATTTTCAGAAAACTCATGAGTCCGCTGGATGTGCCACCTCCGCTTAGTTTTTCACTTTCACCACGGATAGTGGAAAAATTCGTTCCGACACCCGAACCGTATTTGAAGATACGCGCTTCACGCATCCAGAGATCCATAATACCGCCATCATTCACGAGATCATCTTCCACGCTCAAAATAAAACATGCATGAGGTTGCGGGCGCTCATAAGCAGATGTCGATTTTTTTAACTGGCCATCTACCTGGTCAACATAATAATGACCCTGCGGTTTTCCTTTGATGCCATAGCTTTCAAATAGCCCGGTATTGAACCATTGCGGACTATTGGGAGTGCAGGCCTGGTTCAGGATGCAATACACCAATTCTTCATAAAATACCTGGGCATCCTTTGAAGATGAAAAATAATTATAGCGTTCACCCCATACTCTCCAGCAATTGGCCATTCGGTGGGCAACCTGTTTCACAGAAGTTTCCTTTCCGGTTGAACCGTCGGGCTGAGGCACTCCGGCTTTACGAAAATATTTTTGGGCAAGAATATCGGTCGCAATCTGGCTCCAGGATTTAGGTACCTCCACATTGGTCATCTCAAATACTACCTCACCAGAAGGATTGCGGATAATTGAACTCCGGTAGTCATATTCGAATTGATCAAACACATTTACCCCCTCTTTGGTGAAGCGGCGCCTGAATTGCAAGCCCTTCATAGATTGCGTTTTATTTGTCATAAGATTAGAAGTATTATTTATCGTGTTAAGAAATTGTTATGAGGAACGACGAAAGTATTTTTTGATTTTGATATTTCCCATTCTTAAATATTAACACTTGTGGAAAAAATAGGTTGATAATTTTTGAATTGCAGGTTGGTATTGCGTTTTTTGATCTTATGCACTTTTTTTGGATATTTTTTTTTGGTGTTGATGAAAAAAAAGTCTACCTCTCACACGTGCGATGCCGGCATTTAAGAATTCTTCTCATCGTTGAATATTGAGTGTTGAATGTTGATTATTGAATATTTCTGTATGATTTGCGAGGGAATATTCAATATAGGATTAGGTAGAATATTCGCAAATCCGTCCCGTTAGGGACGGCTGGTAGGTAGAGTAATGTTACGAATGAAATGCGTTCCGTAGGAACGCCTGGTAATTTACCAAACGTCCCTACGGGACGTCAGACGTCATCTTATTTTTTTCTACCAACCAGATGTC
>Ga0137407_10001990_pt1 | contig 13415 bp, 13 predicted proteins | sample CZOMad2_2_16fung_FD_108410 | JGI IMG/M metagenome (GOLD analysis project Ga0137407, IMG submission 108410) | Vadose zone soil fungal communities from Angelo Coast Range Reserve, California, USA - CZOMad2_2_16fungal (Illumina Assembly) | ecosystem: Environmental > Terrestrial > Soil > Vadose...
AGATGGATCGCTATTTCTTCGGCGACGTCGAAGTCAACGTCCGGAGCTATCAGGTTTTTCGCGGCGGCAACCAGGTGGAATTGTCCGGAAAAGAATTTGAACTTCTCAAGCATTTTCTGTGTCATTCAGGACAGACGTTAAGCCGCGATCGCTTGCTGGACGAGGTCTGGGGATACGAGAACTATCCGACGACGCGCACCGTGGACACCCACATCGTGCGCATTCGTCAAAAGCTCGAGCCAGTTCCCGAGGAGCCTCGCTATTTCCTAACGGTGCATGGCATTGGATACAAATTTGTCGGCTAATTTTTACGCTGACGGAGGAAGGTTGGAGATGTGTCAGACGTGGCAGAGGCCAAATCCGGAACCGTTCGCACCAGGCACCTCATTCGCCGGTGAACAGGCGGAGCAGCAAATGGATTCCTTTGTGGACGGAGACTCGGAAAAAATCCGTGCCCTCGAAGAAGAGTTGGGCGTACTGCGACGCGAGCAATCGAAGCTGCACCGGGGCATTTTTGAAGCGGCCCAGATTCAGCGCCGGCTTTGCGCTCCTCGGCAATTGAGTTCCGGCGAATTCGAGGTTGCAGGTGAGATATTTCCGGTCCGCCATCTTTCCGGTGATTTTTTCAAAGTGATGGAGCTCGACTCGGCGCTAGGCATAGTGGTTGGGGATATTGCTGGCAAAGGACTATCGGCAGGAATCTGGCTGCCTCATCTCGTTTCGCTGATTCACCGCTGCGCTCGGGCACATCGAAACCCAGCGGACGCGATGGCGCAAGCCAATCGCGAACTCTGTGCAGGATACGGCGAGCCGCCGTTGGTTGCGGTGTTCTTTGCGCGAATCGACCTGCGGGACGGAGAGATTGTTTATTGCAACGCAGGATTGCCGTCACCCTTGCTTTTTGGACGCGACAATGACGTCGTCCGTCTGGACAAAGGCGGCCCTATGCTCGGTGCCATGTCCAATGGGACCTTTAACACAGGGACGGTCGCTCTGGGCCAGGGCTGCATGCTGATTGCCTGCTCCGACGGAGTGACGGAATGCCAAAACTCGCGAGACGAAGAGTTCGAGTTAACGCGACTCTCGCTAGCGGGACAAGCTGCCAGAGGACGAAGCGTCAGTCAAACGCTCTTTTCCGCCCTGGGCGCAGTGCTTGATTTTGCCGATGGTTGCCCGCTCCGTGATGATTTGACCCTATTGGTGGTGCGACGCGAGGAGGCGATAGCGACACGCGATCATTCAGCCGATCGGAATTCTTCACCGGTTGTGCGAGGGCAAGTTCCAGCTGCACGGCCTCGCGGTGGGCGCCGGCAGAGATTTGTTTCTTAACGCTTGACTTGGAAAATGTTCGCTCCCGGCTCCGCAAGGACGCGGACTTGGAGAGAAAAGTTGGGGTGTGTTCGGTTCATCCCGCAAGGAGCCGTCATGGCAACGACCATGAATTCAGGTCTGTTCGAAAAATCGGGAGTTCCCGAAGCCATTATCAGTGCGGCTTTTCGGAGCTGCCCGCAGTTGCTCGGCTCCCTGTACAACTCTCATTATCGTTACGTCTTGAAAGTCTGCCGGCGCTTCTTCTGGCAGCGCGAAGACGCCGAAGATGCTGCAGCCGAAGTCTTCTTGAAGTTGCATACCGTGCTGGACAGTGACGAGCGCCCAATAAGATCCCGGTCCTGGCTGTCGAAGGTCACGGGCCGGCATTGTATAGACAAGCTACGTCAGGTAAAGGCCGAGCGCCGTCGCCGTGTTGATGAACTGGAGTTCGACACTCTACCAGACAACTTGACCCTTTCGCCTCTTTCTCGAGTACTCCGTCGCGAACAGCAGAACAACGTGCAGAAGGAGTTGCGTCGTTTGCCGCGAGACTATCGGATCCTGCTTGTACTGCACTACTATCGGCAAATGACCTATGCCGAAATTGCGTTCGCTCTTGGTAAACAGCTGCCAGCGATCAAGACCGCAATCTTTAGAGCCAAGAGAATGCTTCGCGATAGAATTCTGGACCAAGGAAATGGCGCAACGAAACCGCCTTTTGGATCCAATTTGGACGCTAAAATAGCGACGCCGAAATCGGAAGCTCATGAATACACGATGATGCCGAAGTTCAGCTGCATTGTGCACTCCCGATAGGGTCGGATTTTTTTGAAGAAATGTGCATTGCCGCTGGCGACGGCTCATCCGTTATTTTCGGGATTCAGCGGGCGGCCGAAGTCATTCCCGACGTGATGAGCGAGGCCGAGCAGACGCTCCAAGAGCGTTTTGCGCTTACTAGTCGCGGCTGAAATACAAGGTTCAACATTCCTGTAACGTATCGCACGTATTCGGCATCAAAAACACCCACCGACAGCTTTGGCAAGACCGCTCGCTCATTTCCTGCCCCAGGAGTGAATTGAAAGCGGAGAGCTGATACTGTTTCTTTTTAGCTTCCCGTGATCCTCAATTCAAAGGAGGAAATCGGATGGAAAGTTCAGCCGCAAAACAGCAACCTAAGGCAGGAGATCGTATGATCACTGCCGAACAAACGTATCTGCGCACCGAATTGGAACAACGTCGCGAACGCCTTCACGCGGCGTTGCATTCGCCCGCTGCTGATGCTTCTCTTTCGCAACTGCTAACAGCTGTGGATGAGGCTCTGCACCGTTTCGATCAAGGAACATTCGGACTTTGCGAGATGTGCCATGACTCCGTTGAACCGGAACGGTTGCTGGCCGATCCGTTGGTGCGGTTCTGCCTCGATCATCTTACGAGTGCTGAACAGCGCGCCCTGGAGAGTGATCTGTCACTTGCGGCAAGCATTCAACGCGCTCTCCTGCCGAATCTTGGTCTGGCGCCAAAAGGGTGGGACGTGCGCTTCCACTATCAACCTGCCGGCATGGTGAGCGGCGACTACTGCGACCTCGTCGAAACATCCGAGGGCCTGCTCTTTATGCTCGGGGATGTCTCCGGCAAGGGTGTAGCTGCGTCGATGCTCATGAGTCACCTCCATGCGACATTTCGTAGTCTCGCCGAAGCTGGCCTTCCGCTCGACCGGATGGTGGAGGACGCCAACCGCATTTTCTGCGAAAGTACTTTGGCTGGGCAATTCGCGACTCTTGTCGTGGGACGAGCTGCACATGATGGCTCGGTAGAGTTTGTCAGCGCCGGCCATCTTCCTCTTCTTCACATCCACGGCGACGGAGTAGCTCCGAAGGATTCCACGGGAGTGCCTCTGGGAATGTTCTGCAACGCGCGCTTCCCTGTCCATCGCCTGACACTGGCCCATGGTGACACTGTTTTTCTGTATACCGACGGGTTGACGGAAGCACGGAATCGCGCGGGCCAGGAGTATGGTCTCCATAGAATTCGCGGGTTGGCGGCGCAGCACATAGGAAAAACGCCTGACAGGCTGATCTCTGAATGCTTGCAGGACTTGTTGAGCTTTGGCGACGGTTTAAAGCAGACGGACGATTTGACACTTTTGGTTGTCCGCCGGACAGAGTAAGTCGGAATGTCCTCTCTGAGCTGGAAACGGCAGCTCGGAGATGAGATGTGTCTGCCCCAACTTCAATTGCTGCGCAGAGCTTTCCTGAGCTCGAGCTCCTCCATTGCATTGGTTATTCTACTGATCAGCTACGCATATCGGTGGAGCTAGGACTGACCCGGCCTACTCGGCCTCCTAATGGTTTACTTCAAATACCAGCGGGAGTACGATGAAGGCAAACTTCCGGCCCGCCAACCTGCACCCTTGGCACCAAGCAGGAGCCAGCCGATTTCCCAGTGCAACTAGGAAGGACCACTGGGGCTAGGTGCTCTTCTCCCAATGCCCGTGCCCCGTATGCAATCCGAGCCTGCCTTAAATTCCGCTCAGGATCTGAGTGGAACAACCGTTGGGAGATTTGCGATTCAGGAGCTGCTTGGGAAAGGGGGCATGGGTGAAGTCTATCGTGCGAGTGATACTCGCCTAAAGCGTGAAGTAGCGCTCAAACGCATCGCACCTCACCTCCGTGGCGACAAAGGCTCCCGCGGGCGGCTGTGGAAAGAGGCGGAATGGGCTTCTCGCCTCAGTGATCCTCACATCGCCGCAGTTCATGACGTGATCGACGAAGGCAACGAACTTTTCATCGTCATGGAGTATGTCGAGGGACAGACATTGCGCCGACGCCTTGCCGAGCCGATTTCAGTCCCTGAATTCCTACCCATCGCTACGGAGTGCGCCTTAGCATTTGCTGCAGCACACAATGCCGGTGTAGTCCACCATGACATCAAGCCGGAAAACATCATGTTGACTACAGCGGGTCAAGTCAAGGTTTTGGATTTCGGAGTGGCAAAAAACCTTCCTGGCTGTCCTCAAACTACGACTTTGAGTGCAGAAGCTGGCATGGCGTTCGCAGGAACTTTGAGTTACATGGCGCCCGAAGTGGTTCGCGAGAAGGAGTCCGATGCACGTGCCGACATCTTTTCCCTTGGAGTAGTATTTTACGAGGCCGTTACGGGGAGTAATCCCTTTCGCGCCGACAGCTTTCTCGAAACCTGCAATCGCATCCTGTACAATGATCCGCTTCCGTTGCACGAACTGAATCCGCACTCACCTCCTGAGCTGGACCGCATCGTTGCAAAGATGTTAGCCAAGGATCCCGCTCAGAGGTATTCGATAGCAGCCGATCTGGCGGTTGACCTGCGTGCTTTGGAAATCGCGCTCGATCCATCTGGAGTGCGTGTTCGCAGATATCAGCCGCTGCCAACAGCAAGACGACGACGGGCCTTCTCCTGGGCCGCGCTCATTGTAGCGGCGCTCTTGGTTGCGGTGGCCGTTTATGCTCCCGCCTTGCGACGACTACCGAATTGGCTGGGTGCTAATCCCATGCCCAGTGCGAAACAGGTCGCAGTACTGCCGCTCACCATTGTAGGCGGTGATGCACAAACGGCGGCTTTCGGAGCCGGCCTTACTGAAACCGTCACCGCCAAGCTCACGCAACTCACCGGCGATCCGTTATTGCAGGTTGTTCCTGCCACAGAGATAAGCGCCAAGCACGTCACCACGGTGGACGAAGCGCGCAAGGAGTTTGGCGCGAACCTGGTTCTCGAAGGGAGTTTACACAAAGCCGGGTCGCAGGTGCGTGTCAATTACATCCTCGTGGATGCTCGGACGCGCCGGCAAATGCGCTCTGAGAGCCTGACTTTGCTAGCGATGGATTCCTTTGCTGCCGAAGACGCCGCAGTAAATGGAGCAATACGGATGCTCGAACTCGAGATCCAGGGACACCAGCGACAAGCTCTTGAGAATCATGGGACCCAGGTAGCCGGAGCCTACGACTACTATCTGCAGGGGAGAGGATATCTTCAGAATTACGACCGCGTCGAAAACCTTGATAGTGCCATCCAGGTTTTCGAACGCGCGCTGGCTCTTGACCCCCGTTATGCCCTGGCCCATGCGGGTCTCGGCGATGCTTATTGGAAAAAATATGAGACCAGCAAAGACCTCTCCTGGATTGATAAAAGTCGGACAGCTTGCCAACAGGCAGTCCGTCTGGACGACAAGATGCCCTCCGCTCACGTCTGTTTGGGAGCGTTATCTGCGGGAACCGGAAATTATCAGGAGGCCGTCCGGGAATTCGAACGGGCAGTCGAAAACGAACCGACCAACGACGCCGCATTTCGTGGTCTGGCGGGAGCTTACGAGCATTTGGGCAAACCCGAGGACGCGGAAAAAACGTATCGCCGGGCCATCGACCTGCGTCCTCATTACTGGTCCGGCTACAATTGGCTGGGCGTTCTTTACTATCGGCAAGCGCGCTTTCGTGAAGCGGCGGAGATGTTTAATCAGGTGGTTGCACTTGCTCCTGACAGCTTTCGCGGCTATTCCAATCTTGGCGCCACTTATGTGGAGCAGGCCCGATATGGCGATGCCATCACTGTTCTCGAACGATCGATCGCGATAAGGCCGTCCGATTACGGCTACACCAATCTTGGCAATGCTTATTTCTTCTTGCGGCGTTATGAAGAAGCGGATCGCGCCTACGAACAGGCCATAAAGCTTTCGGCAAGAGAATCGCTTCTCTGGTGGAATCTGGGAGACGGTTACTATTGGACACCAGGAAAGCGCAGCCAATCAGCGGGTGCATACCGCCAGGCGATCGCCATCGCGCAGGAAGATCTTCGCGTAAATCCGAATGATTCGAGTTCGTACGGCATCCTGGCGATCTGCAACGCAATGCTGGGTGAGAAAAAGCCTGCGTTCGATGCGCTGCGACGCGGCCTTCAGCTTTCTCCAGCCGATCCCTCGTTGCTTTTTCAAGCTGCCCTGGTTCACAACCAATTCGGGCAGTCGGATGAGGCTATCAACTGGTTGAAGAAAGCACGGACGGCGGGGTATCCCCACGCACGCATACGAGACTACCCGAACTTTGACCCCTTGTGGGCCAATCCGTTATCTCGGGAATTAATACGGGACAAGTAATATCCATAAGGAGGACAGAGAATGGCTACCGCATCACAAGCTAACGCGCAAGAGGGACCCAGGGAACAAGTTGTGGTAGTGATTGGCCTCGATCAGAACGGGGAAATCTTCGTACAGCCGAACAACTTCTGGGTCCATAAGTCAGAATACGACGAAGGGCAGTGGTTTTGCTTGAGGTCGCACAATCATCACGATCCGGACGATCCGTGCTTCACGGTGGAGTTTGATCCGCTCCGCTCGCCCTTCAGCACTTCAACTTTTAAGAACGATCGTATACGTTCCGGTCTTCCGGTAGTTCCGCCAAGCTCCACGAGGTACAAGTACTCCGTTAGGATCGGCAGTAAAACCCTGGATCCAGGTGGTGGCGTCAGGGGATAAGCCCATCGCAATCGACTGGTTGAAGAAAGCACGGAAGGCGGGTATTCCCACGTGCCCCAAACTACCCAAACTTTGACCCCTTGTGGGTCAATCCGTCATCTCAGGAATTACTACGGGACAAGTAATACTCATAAGGAGGAAACAGAAAATGGCTACCCCAGCACTCGGTACCAGCTTTCGAGAGGTTATCGTCAAGGTGGGACTAGATGGTGATCAGAACATTAAGGTCGATCCGCCTTATTTTTCCATTAGCAAAAGCAAGAACGAGGAAGTGCGGTGGGTTTGCGCTCAAGAGCATAAATGCGACACGGATGACCCCTGCTTCACCGTGGACTTCGAGAAGAATGGTTCGCCGTTCTACGAGTCCCAATTCAGCAGTGCCGCTGCCGTGTCCGGCCTTGCCAAGCGTAGTATCTTACCGGGTCCAAAAATCTACGAGTACACAGTAAGGATAGGCAACAAGAGTTTGGATCCTGGTGGTGGCGTCAGGGGATAAGCCCAGCGATTGTTCGATCGCTTGAACTGCCAGTTTCTTCGTTTCGCTTTGTTGTTATGAATCGAGGGAACCTGTCAAGAGAGCTGCCGAAACCGTTGCAACCAGCTGCGCTAGGCACATGAGGTGCGTTCACCGGGCAGCGCCTTGCGAATCGCGGCCAGCGGGATGCCGGTCCGCTGGGCAACCGTGATAACGGCAACCCGGCGCTGTCACAATCGTGTGAATGGAGTCAGTAGGTTTTCTGGAGCGGGCGATGGGAATCGAATCGAACCCAAGAAGCTTGAAACAAAACAATGAAAGCGCTTGACTGGCGACGCTTAGCTTTCCGAGTGACGGCTTTAATTGAAAACTAGATGGAAAACTGAAAGCAGTTAGCGCGGTCTTGTTTTGGCCAATTACACCTTCGACCGAGGATGAATTCGAAATCTACATGTACCGAGTCCCTCAGGACGGCGGTCTTCGCTTTCATTTCTATCTAGACTCGCACCTACAATCCGTTGATGTAACCGGAGCGAGAGTCATTTCCGAAAGGAGTGTACCGCCGCGGAGATTTGGTTTGGAAGCCGGCCTCAGCGTTGATTCGATCGATAAGATAGCCGCCGGACAGCGGCCTAAGCTGGACCCAGACGAAGAGATCATCTACAACTTTTGCGATGAACTGCTCAATACCCGACGCGTGACGGACGCAACTTTTAACCGCGCCAAAGAAAAATTCGGCGAGCGTGGCATAGTCGACCTTATCGGCGTAATGGGCTACTACCATCTCGCGTCGATGGTCTTGAACCTGGACCGCTACCGCTTCCAGAGGGCGCCAAAGACCAACTGCAGACAGCGAAATAGACACGCTTAGTAGAATTTGTTTTGCGTCGTCAACACCTGTTTCTCCTTATCCTTACTCTTCGCTTCCTGCGGTGACGCCTGCACCAGCGCGCCACTCGAAAACAAAGCCGCAAAACCCGCAACAACCGCTACACGCCGCTTGCGCTTTCTTCCGTTTCGCTCTCGCTGAACTGTCATGATTTTCCTCCTATGAGACTTGGCACGTCCCATCGCAAAATGCTAGAAATTAAAGTCAGCTTTAAGTCAAGCATCTATATACGGGACTAGGGGGGAGGCAACGAAACGAAGATAGATCGGCAATCTGAACCGCAATGAATCCCCTCCTGGCGGGCCCAGTAACCCCCAAACCTAGTTGTGTTACCGAACGGGAATATTTTGACCTTATAGTGGAATCACGTTTGGAGTGTTCCCGTACGGTAATGTTTTGTTGATTTTCCGCACGAAATACGTACAATATTCCCGTTCGGTAACTTAAGAGGTTGTCAATGAAATACACCCCCCAAGACATCGGCACGCTCATCCGGGACACGCGAAAGGCACTGGCTGTCACACAGAAGGATCTTGCGTTGACCTCAGGCACGGGGCTTAGGTTCGTCATTGATCTTGAAAAAGGCAAGAAAACTTGCGCAATCGGAAAGGCTCTGACAGTGCTCCAAACCCTCGGGATCAGGCTCACCCTAACGCCGCCTCCTCCCGCCAAGAAAGCCTAGCGTATGGCGAGGATCCTCGACGTTTACCTGCATGACGAGCTTGTCGGTCACCTGATTCAAGATGAGGGCGGCCAAATGGTCTTTGACTATGCGCAGAGCTGGCTGAATAAGCCGAGTGCCACGCCCTTATCACAATCCCTGCCTTTGCGAGCGGAACGCTTTACCCGCAAGGAGTGCCGAGGCTTTTTTGCCGGAGTTTTGCCAGAAGAGAGCAAGCGTCAAATCATTGCCCGCAATCTCGGCATCAGCGCACGTAACGACTTCTCCATGCTGGAGCAGATCGGTGGCGAGTGCGCAGGGGCGGTGACATTCCTTCCGACGGGCCAGGCGCTACCCGAACACAACTATAGCTACCGGACTCTCTCTCCAACCGAGCTTGCCGCAATACTCAAGGAACTGCCGAAGCGTCCGCTTTTGGCCGGGGAGAAGGGGATTCGCCTTTCCCTTGCTGGTGCGCAAGACAAAGTCGCCCTGCGCATCGAAGGCAACGAAATCTCGCTCCCCCTCGGAGGCGCGCCCAGTACACATATCCTGAAACCAGGCATGGAACACTTCGCCGGCGTTGCCTTCAATGAGGCGCTCACTATGAAGTTGGCCGCAGCGATGGGTATGCCGGCCGCCAAAGTGGAGTCCAGAACCGTAGACGGCGTCGAATACCTGGTAGTACAGCGCTACGACCGGACTCACCGCAAGTCGGGCGGAACCACGTTCCTCGAACGGCTTCATCAGGAAGACTTCTGTCAGGCGCAAAATATCGTTCCAGAGATGAAATACCAGAAGGAAGGCGGGCCGTCGCTCAAGCAATGTTTTCGGCTCCTGCGTGAAATGTCCAGTGCGCCCGTCATCGATCTCGCCCGTCTCCTCGACGCGGTTATTTTCAACTATCTGGTCGGCAACAATGACGCTCACGGCAAGAATTTCTCTCTTCTTTACCACGGCGTCGGAACGGCGAATCTCGAAATCAGGCTCGCGCCCCTCTATGATGTTGTCTGCACGGTCTACTATCCCGAATTAAGCAAGGAAATGGCCATGAAAATCGGCCGCGAATACTCGTCAGACCGAGTGACTCCCAGAGATTTTGAGAAGCTCGCGGAAGAGGCCGCCCTCGCCAAACCGATGGTTAGGCGCCGCGTAGCCGAACTAACCGAGACCATGCTTACCGCTCTTGCTAAAATCGAGATCGTTCATCCCGCTGGCGAAGCAGTGGCCGCACTCATCCGCAAACGATGCGAGACAGTCAAGAACAGACTTCGGAGTTGATCTGCAATGGAAAAGCAGAATGAGGCATATGTCTGAAGTGAACGATGAGCAAAAAAAGATCTTGTCGCGCCTCACAAATCGCCTGCTAAATCTTCGCTGATTTGCCCGGACAATTTCACGGATATCATCTTCAAGGGTCTCGATGCCACGAAACGTGGGCAAGTAGAGCCCCCCCCCGACAATTCGCACAGGGTTCCTTGACACCAACTCGTCTAGGAGCGATCTGCGCGGCCCGAGAGTCTTCCGCAAACCTGTCACTGGAGTTCCTGAACTGCGCTTTCAAGGGTCTACAGAGGCTATACAGCGGAAGCCCCGATGATCAATGCACCTTCACTTTCGACTCGCTGGTTCACGAGGCGCGGACAATCGACCCGACGCGAGACGCGAACGACGTTCTGCCCGCACTTCTTCTCGGCGAAGAATTTGGTCTTCACTATTTTCAGGGCGGCATCCGCCAAGATCAGGAGCGGTTGGCTATCGAGACTGTAACCGTCACGAGAGGATTCTCGACTTCGTTTCGGTTGACACCTCTTGGACAGCTATCCTCGCCCAGGAAGAGGCATATCGACAAAGGGTTCTAGGCAAGTCCGAACAGGCTCTCCCTGCTAGTGCACGAAACCAAACGACAGACGTACTTCCCGTTAACTGTCCGCGTGGTGCAGAACTCAGGCCCACCGGAAAGCAAGGTTGCAGGTGATACTGAAACTGACGACCTGCTGCCACTCTACAGGAAACGTCAGTTTCAAACTGACCTCACGAAATTCCTGTCGCAATCCAGTCAGCACGTGCCCCTCAGCCTGCTCTTTTTGGATTTGGACCACTTCAAGCAGGTGAACGACAGATACGGCCATCCGGTAGGCGACGAGGTTCTCCAGGCGTGGCTTCGACCTTGACCACGGTTTGTGCAGGCAAGGGCCACTGCTACCCTTTGTTTCGGCTCTATTCTTCGCGCTACTACCACTGTCTTGTTTTTCTCATCGCATCATCCTGATCTGCGCGATAGCACCCTTGAGGCTCTATTCTTTCTTATTGCCGCCTTTTGCCGCCGCGACCAATCGCTAAGTAATTGGAGGGAAACAAGGTAACTGGAGCGGGCGATGGGAATCGAACAAATCCGAATGAACCAAACAAAGGCGTTTACCACCCGCTTCTGAGTTCAATTGGAGTCAAATGGAGTCAGATTTCCCACGAATCTGAATTTCGGTCACCACAGGGGCGTTTCGGCTGGGATAGAGAAGCAAGGATGTTTGCGACGGGCGCCGGATCATTAGGCACGGCTTGCGCAAGAACAGCTTTCGGCAGCTTCTAAATTTATTGGTTGCAAGGGCTGCGGCGGCTCAGGACGGGTTGAATAGTTTCAGCGTCTTCCTGGCTGACGCAAGAAGCGACTTCCAGCGCGCGAAATCTCGGGAATTCTCGGTCACCAGTGTGGCCCCCGTCCGCATTGCTTCCGATGCAATCAGCAGATCGCGAAAATGGCCGACAAAATCCATTTGCCCGAAAGTGCTTCGGGAGCGCCGGAGCAGAATGCCGGTGTCAATCCAGGCAGAGCCCGGGGGAGAAGAGAAATGGCCCAGGGCACGGTGGGCCTGACAAAGTTCATCCAGCGCTCGCTTTTCTTGTTGGCTGTGGGTACCAGCGTAGAGTTCGGCGGCCACCACAGCGGTCAAAATAGTGCGCTGGAAGATCCGAGCATCCTCGCCTAGCCAGAGGTATTTTTCTCCTCGGCTAAACCGGATGTAAATGCCTGTATCGAATAGGAGCAGTCCGGCCGGCAGTGAACTCATTTCTTTTTCGCTGAAGCACGCCCGAAGACATCCTCCGGACCGCCTAGCTCTCGAAGAGTCCGCAGCGCCCCAAGACCTGCTTCCACAGCTAACCGCTCCTCGATGACTCGCCGTACCGCTTCAGAATTGCTGCGTGAATGGAGGGTTTTGCGAAGCTGTTGGACCTTGCCAGATTCAAGTAAGAGATTGGTTCGCGTTAGCGCCCGGCTCATTGTGACCTCCCGGTGTGTATATCTAGGTTAAATCATACACAACAAATTGCAGACTGAGAAATCAAGTCCGCAGCGAGTTTTCCAGCCAGTTCAGCACCAAAACCGAGTTATTGGAAAATAAGGACAACTGGAATCATGGAGCGGGCGATGGGAATCGAACCCACGTCCGAAGCTTGGGAAGCTCCCGTTCTGCCACTGAACTACGCCCGCTCAGGTTCCCTTAATTCTACCTACGATGAGGGTGCGGAACAACAGCTTCGCTCACGAAAAGTGAGGATTCAATTCGCGCAGTTGCTCCCGCCTGCATACGGAAGGACTTGCTCGCTATGTGATTTATTCCCGACGTTAAGCTCAGGTACGTGCAGGTTTAGAATTCCGACCGGCAAATCGGCACACCTGACATGTGCCCGTCGCGGTCCAACGGCTTTCGGCGGCCCGCCGCGGGTGATTCACGGCTTCATGGTGATAAGAATAGAAACGCCACCGCATTTTCCATCATTTTCCAATTGCCAGCTGCTTTGTCACGTTCCAGCGAGTTAGGGAAGCTTGGGAAGCTGGAAACAAAACTCTGAAAGCGATTGATCTGGAGGCACTCAGCGTTTGGGAAAAGAGTTTCAATTGGAAACTAAATGGAAATTGCAGGGCTTTGCAGATTGCGGCGGCCTCGTTTGTAAAATGAAACTTACGGCCACGGACAACTCGCTACTCGGATCGGGGCGGCCCGATAGTGCTTTGCAATCTTTGAAACTCCTGCATCTCGTGTCGAGCTTGCGCGGTCTTGCCCTGTTTGCGATATAAGCCGGCGAGCCCGAAATGCGACTGCCCGGCGATCGAAGTGTCTTTCTCCAGTTCGACAACTTTCAACCAGGATTGCTCGGCAGTGGCGTTGTCGCCAGCGAGTGAGGCCGCTTTGCCCAGGGAGTAGAGAGTCTCCGGCATTTCTGGTTTCAGTTCGTTGGCGCGTTTGAGCTCGACCAGTGCGTCGTGCGATCTTCCCTGCTGCAGCAGTGCTGCGCCCAGGCGATACGCGGCTTCGGCACTGCCTGGCCGGAGTCTAGCCTCCGCGCGAAATTCGGTTTCCGCTTTTGACCATTGCGCGGAGTTTGCATACACCTGGCCCAATTCCAGATGGAGGCTGGGGAGATCGGGCCGCAGGCGTAACGCTTCTAAATATTCGTTTTCGGCTTGTGGCATCTGTCGTAGAACAAAATAATTTTCCGCAAGAGCCTGGTGCGCACGCGCGGAATCGGGATGCGTAGCGAGCAAAGTATCGATGGACTTCTTCGAGAGCAGCCCGCT
>Ga0137407_10001992_pt1 | contig 13411 bp, 11 predicted proteins | sample CZOMad2_2_16fung_FD_108410 | JGI IMG/M metagenome (GOLD analysis project Ga0137407, IMG submission 108410) | Vadose zone soil fungal communities from Angelo Coast Range Reserve, California, USA - CZOMad2_2_16fungal (Illumina Assembly) | ecosystem: Environmental > Terrestrial > Soil > Vadose...
GATACAAATCCCATAGTCCCCAGGGCGGCTTCCTTCAAGTCGCTGTATCTGAAGCGCCCCCGACATAGCGTCTCAACTCCCAGCTCTTCGCTCGTGGGCGCTTCAGATACAGCACTAAGACTTCCCGGTACTAATCCGTCCGCCGATCGGTGACTTGGCGACAATGCGCTTGTTGACGGCAGAGTACTGCGACAAAGTTGAGCCTATGCAAATTCGCTCGAAGTTTTGTTAAAGCGCTTTCGATAGTCATCGGGGCTTACGCCCAACTGACGACTGAAGATTCTCCAGAGCGTGCTATGATCGCCAAGCCCCGCTCTTGAAGCGATGTCTCTGAGGCCAAGGTTGCTTTCAGAGAGCAACCGCTTCGCCTCTTGAAGCCGAAGGTTTCGGACAAATGCGGCAGGTGTTTCTTTCACTTCTTTTTGGAACCACCGACTCAGAGAACGTGGGCTCATCGCCAATTGGTCCGCAAGACGCTCAACTGACAATGTTTCGTCCAAATGCTCGACCACAAAGGCGTGAAGATCGCGCAGACGCGGCGGCTCTTTCTCTTGTCGACTCAACAGTCCGCTGAACTGGGCTTGCCGACCGGATCGACGTAAGAAGAGAAGAAGCCTTCGCGCCACTTCCATCGCAACCTGGTGACCGCAGTCCTGCTCTACAAGGGCAAGGGCTAAATCGATTCCAGCCGTGATACCGGCCGAGGTCCACACATTGCCATCATTCAGAAATATGGCCTTATCCTCAACGATGACCTTTGGAAATCTCTCGCGGAATTCATTGATAAACATCCAATGCGTGGTAGCTCGCCTTCCATCCAGAATCCCTGCCTGAGCGAGCACGAACGCTCCTGTGCAGATAGAAACAATTCGCGGGATCTCGCCAACTCGACGCAGAAATTTAATAAGTTTGGTGTCGCTCGGTAGATAAGGTGAACCGCCCGCGACGATGACGGTGTGGGGGCGTCCTCTTAACGCGCGCAATGGAAGTGCCCCGGCAATGAGTAATCCGTGTCGTGTTGTTGTGTTTCCGCCAGACGCAGTTGCGAGGAGTAGACGGTAAAGCTCCCGTTTCGCAACTTCATTGGCATGTCCCAGAACTTCCCATGGGCCTGCGACATCCAGAAGCTCGGTACTCTGCGGGGTCAGGAACCAGACGTTGCGGCTCTGAAGACTCACGACGGTCAGGATAGTTGCGATTGGCTTAAAATGCAATGTAATTGTCATTTAAGCCATGGCACAAAGCTGCTAGCGTACACAATATACGGGCGCCAAGGGAGCGGCTGGATGGCAACTCAACTGAAATTTTCAAATCTTCCGGATAGCGAGTTGTGCGTAGCGGCGATCGACTATGCGCGAAGTGTGTCAGAACCGGCTCTGTTCCACCATGTTATGCGATCTGCCGTCTTTGCGGATGCGATCGGACGGCAACGCAAAATGAAATTCGATCGGGAAGTGCTTTGCGTCGCAGCGGTGCTCCACGACCTGGGTTTGACAAAAGTGGCAGCTGTACAGGCCCGCTTCGAGTTGGAAGGCGCAGACGCCGCAAAGGAATTCCTCGTAAAGCGAGGCATGACTGAGGGAGACGTTGAAATTGTTTGGGAGGCGATCGCCTTGCATACCACCCCCGAAATTCCTTCGCGTCGCTCACCGGAGGTAGCGTTGTGCCAGATGGGAATCGCTACGGATCTGTTTGCTCTTCCCCCGGATCTCATGACCGCCGAGCAACTTGACGAGGTTTTTGAGGCCTACCCATGGCTTGGCCTCGATGACGCGCTCCCATCGACTCTTGTGGGCTTGTTCAGGAAAAATCCCAAAGCCGCGTCGTCAAACGCAGTCGCCGATGCATGCGAGCTCCACGCGCCTGATTTCAAGAAGTTCAATTTTTGCGAGCACATCGTAAGCAAACAACACAAACCATGGGGAGCCTGATGAAGATTTCCAGCAATGGAGTCCAACTGAATGTTTCAGAGCAAGGCAAGGGTGGCATCGCACTTGTATTTTTGCATTACTGGGGCGGATCGGCGAGAACCTGGAACCCTGTAGCAAATCTCTTTTGCAGGGAGTTCCAATCAATCGCGATTGACTTGAGAGGATGGGGCGAATCCGAAAAACCGGCCTCTGGATACTCGGTCCGGAATCAGGCTGATGATGTGGAAGGAGTGGTTCGGGAGCTTGGATTAAACCGGTACTACCTTGTCGGACATTCGATGGGCGCAAAAATTGTTGAGGTTCTGGCATCGCGCAAGTCGAAAGGTCTCGAAGGATTGATACTGGTTGGCGGCGCGTGACTTTATTCGCAATCGTTGAGAGCGTTAAGTGCCAAATGGTTCAAACGAACAAAGTGTAGGAGACGAAGCAATGTCCAACGACTATAAACAGAAGGCGGTCGATCTGCTGAAGGCGCTGGAAACGCGCGATCCCAAGCCCTTTTCGTACATCAATCCCCGCAAATACATTCAGCACAACCTTGATGTTGGCGACGGCCCGGCTGGTGTTGCCGCTCTTGCAAAAATTCTGCCCCCCGAAACGAAGGTAAAGATCGTCCGTGCCTTTCAAGACGGTGATTTCGCCTTTGTCCATGTGGCGTACGACTTCTTTGGCCCCAAGATCGGCTTTGACATTTTCCGCTTTGAAGATGGCCTGATCGTCGAACACTGGGACAACCTGCAGGAGGTTGCCTCCGGACCTGGCCCGAGTGGGCACACCATGACCGATGGGCCAACGACGGTCAAGGATCTTGACCGCACCGAGGCAAACAAAGCACTGATGCGGCGTTACATGGACGACCTTCTGGGCGGTCGCCGTGAAACCTTCCCCTCCTACTTCTACGGAAGCGCCTACATCCAGCACAATCCCTGGGTTGCCGACACCATTCCTGGCTTGCTCGCGGGCCTGAAGGCACTCGCTGAGAAGGGGAAGGCAGTTGTCTATAAGAAAGTGCACATGGTTCTCGGCGAAGGAGACTTCGTACTCGTCGTCGCCGAGGCCACCTTCGGTGATGTACCCACAGGCATTTACGACCTCTATCGCATCGAAGACGGCAAAATCGCGGAGCACTGGGACACGCTGCAGGCCATTCCGCCCCGTTCCGACTGGAAGAACAGTAACGGAAAGTTTTAAGGCCGGGAGACAGCAATGAGCGACACTCAGCTTCCAGATATCGGAATGGTCTCGACGACGGAAATCGAAAGTCTCAGGATTCGTTTCGCAAAGGGGGGAACCGCGATAGGGGTCCCGGTTCTGCTCACGGCTCCGTGGCCGGAGAGTATCTATGCTTTTCACAGGCTGTTGCCTGTACTTGGAAAAAAACATCCCTACATCGCCGTTGACCTTCCCGGCTACGGGCTTTCCGATAGTAAGCCGGAGGTCATGTCGCCCATGGCCATGGGCGATTTTATTATTCCGCTTATGAAGTACTTTGGGCTCAAGCGAGCCCACGTCGTCGCGCCCGATGTCGGCACCCTGGCGTTTCTATTCGCCGCCTCAGCGAGACCGGACCTCTTTGAAAGCCTCGTTATCGGTGGAGGTGCGGTGCGCGCGGAGCTGGCGGCAGGCCAGCTTAAGGACATCATCCACTCGGCCCCCGGTAGCTTCGCAACAATCGATGGTGCCCTGGGCGTCAAGGATTACCTGGACTACGCGGCACAACTTACACCCAGCGCAGTCATCGCTGATTTCCGCGCGGCGTCCTCAGGCCGACGCCTCGAAGGCGAGTCAGTTCGTACGGGCATATGTGACCGATCTACCGGAACTCGAGCCGCTCCTTGCGAAGATTCAAACGCCAGCGCTGGTGATGACCGGACGGAACGATCCGATCGTTCCAGTCGCGAATGGGCAACTCCTCTCCGAGAAGCTCCCGCACAATCGATACGTGGTGCTTGATGCCGGACACCGGGCGTGGGAAGAAGCCGCTTCACAGTACACGAATGAAGTCGGCTCATGGTTAGACGGAGGCTATCGCTCGGTTGAAAAAGGACAGTAACGGCAAGTTTTAAGAAGGAATCGAGATTTGTCTTGTAAAGTCGGCAGGGTTTCAGCATTTTAGTGGCATCGACTGTTAACTGACGACTCCAGGACAACCCACTCGTTGACATCCGGTTACGCGCGATTGTCGGAATTACGCCTCGAAAACGCCCTTGTGTCAGATACGGAAACCCTCCCCCCTTGTGTCCTGATGGTCGGCAATCTGGAAGGAATAGTATCTAATGTTTGCATCTCTGGCGAAGCGTGTGGAACATGTCGCGAATCCCTGTGCCCCCTTGATCTTGAAACCATAATCGAGAACTGCCCGTGTCGGACTCCGAGCTTCCTCGATGCACCGAGCCTCATCGACCAGGACCTCGCCGCCGCGAACTGTTCGGGTGTGGCCGTGCTTCGCAATACGCGCGATTTGCGCCGAAGTCAATGTCGGAAAGATGTCTCGAGATGCAACAAGCGCAACCCGGCAGTCGTTACTTTGAAAAAAACAAAGCTACCAGAGCCGCCGTCGGAATCCAAGCTAAATGAAGCGATTGCGTGGGTCGCAAAATTGGTTAAAGCGGCGTTGCAGACGTCATCGTTCCCGGACAAGAGCAAGAGTCCTTATGCGCTCAATCGGCGAGATTGCGAGTCGCCTCCTTACTGTGAGGCGTTCAAGCTGCTCTTTGAATTTACTGCTCGAAAGAGGAACACGATCATCAAGTGGACCGGCGACAATCATATGAGCCAGTCTAATGATGTATTCTATGCAACATCCACGGAGAGGTGAAGCATACAAACTTACGCCCCAGCATGACTCCGAACCGCCGGCGATCCAGCAATCGTGTTGTTCTTGCCTGAATGCCTTGGCCCCTTGAGGATTTTTACAGTTACAAAATCATATACATTCGTTGTAGATCAGAGCAGACGATTCGCCCACGACCTCGTCTTTCCCCTACCCGAACCCGCGTCACCTGACTGGGTGTCATTTCCCTCAGCAGCTGACTAGTCGAGTATGTGAAGCGTTGTGCTGTGAATATCTGCTGGCATCTGCCTGAAGTGCTTAGATATTCCACGCTCATTCGTATCTGAGCGCTTCAATTGGGCTTATTGAGGCAGCTTTGCGGAATGGGAAGACAGAGAAGAGGAGATCGATGGTCATAGCCGCGGCGAAGGCGAGGGCTGCCGTACCGTAGTCGAAGACGAAGGGCAATCCGGACGAATTGTTGATGAGGCGAGTAGCCGGCCACGATATGGCGGCACCAAGAAGATTGCCGGTTAGCGCCAGTGCAGCGGTTTCGAACGATACTTGTAAGAAGATGTCTCCGCAAGTAGCGCCCAGCGCGCGCCGCGTGCCGATTTCATGCGTCCGCTCTTTTACGGCGATCCAGGTGATGGCGACGATGCCCAAACCAGAGACTGTTAGAGCGCTGGCGGCAATCCAGCGCAGAAAGAAGTCCAGTCGCGCCGATGCTGCCATCTGAGTGTCAAGCAAGGTCTTCTGGTTCTGGATCTGAAAATCATCCGGTTGGTTGGGTCGGATGTGATGCTGGGTGCGGAGCAGGGAGCGCATTTGGGCGGAGGCCGCATTCATCGAGCCGATGGAGCCGGTCTCAACGACGATGGCGCTGTAGTGATCAACGTTCATCAACCGGCGCATGGCCGCGGCCAGCGGCACGTACACTTGATTGTCTTCATTGCTGACATCGAGTCCTTGCCCGCGTTCCGTCAAAACGCCAATCGCTACGAAGGGCACGCGATTGATCATCATGCGCTGCCCCAGCGGCGAGGAAATTCCAAATAGATCGACCGCGACCGTGTGGCCAACCACGGCAACAAGCGCAGCGCCCCGCTCTTGCGCAGTGTCAAAAGTGTCGCCGACAAGAAAGGGCCAATCTTTGATCGCGAAATAGTCCGGCTCGCACCCGAGAACGGAGGTGCTCTTGGACAGGTCACCTGCCTTGATACGGAAGCTGCCAACCACAATAGCGGAAGAGCGGGTTCGGCTGAGAAGGTCTTTGCGAATAGCAGAGTAGTCACGTTCAATCAGCGTGGTGACTGCTCCTCCTGTACGCGCGCGACCGGCAATCACACGGCTATCGGCTGGGGTGATGATGAGCACGTTCGTTCCCATGCGGCGAATCTGGTCAAGAATCTGTTTTGAGCCGCCGGCCCCATAGTTAACCGAGCACATAACTCCGCTTACGCCCAGCCCTTTTCATTGGTGCAAAACAATACCCGGCCCACCGTGTACCGTTGCTGACGGCCATGCGTTCCACAAACCCCTCCGCAAGTTCGTGACGTTGGAGCCAAACGAGCAGAGCACGGCAGTACCTCATGGAAACCGCGGTAAGAGCTTACAAGCGAAGCTTGCGGAGGTAGGCCCGGCTGATCTTCATGCTTTGCGGTAGGGGTAGTTGGGTTTCGTCCTGATCGAGGAAGGCGTACTGTATGCCCTCGGTATGCGCCTGCGCAAGAAGAGCCGGCCAGTCGATCGTTCCTTTACCGAGTTCGGTGAAGTATTGGGGTGGGTCGGTGTTGTAACTGATTGGCGCGCCCGCCGTACGGTCCTTCAGGTGGATGAGCCGGACGCGGTCCGCGTGATTCTTAAGCACAGCCATCGGATCCTGACCACCCTGAGTGAGCCAGTACATATCCAGCTCCAGCTTTACCAAAGCGGGATCGGTGTGCTGCATGAGGTAGGTGAACCCGTTGGTGCCCTCGATAGGTCTGAATTCGTAACAGTGATTATGAAAGACGAATTCCAAACCCTGCGATTGCGCTTGCCTGCCAATCCGCGTGAAAAAATCGGCGGTTTTGCCGAAGCCTTCAAGCGAGGTCCATTGATCTTTCGGGATCATGGGACAGACGACATACTTAAGGCCGAGCTGGTGGGCAAAGTCAAGTTTGTCTTCAAGACCTGCGTAGTCGAAGTGGCCAGCGACGGCGCCGATGCCGGCGTCCTGCATCATGCGGCGTATCTCTGCCGCAGGGTGGCTGTAGGCGATGGGGTAGAGTTCGACCTGTAGGAACCCTGCATCGCGAATCTCGCGGAAGACGCCGGCAAGGTCGCTCTGCGCCTGTCGGCGGAGCATGTAGAGTTGCACACCGAAAGTCATGCCGCTAACGTCCGCGAATACAGAGTGGGTTCCTCGCAGCAGGCACCCCGCGGCGGCTGCGGTAAGCGCAGCCTTCAGAAAGCTTCGTCTTGAGCGGGTGGCGGCAGTGATCAGCTTCATCTCGGTTCTTACCTGCGTTATTCTTCCTTGTCTTCTTCAGCGCTAAAAAACGAAGACTTATTTCATGGGACTGAAACTCTACCGCATCGAGCTGCCGGGGTCAAAGCTGCGCAAGACCTGCTCCCGCGCACTCCGGAGCGTTGCAACCATGTCGCCGGTCGGGTAGAACTCCATCGCGATCGTGCCCTTGTATTTGAGCTGAGCGAGTTTGCGATAGACGTTGCCGAAGTTCACTTCGCCAGTGCCGGGCTCGTTGCGTCCGGGAACATCGGCGACGTGGATGAGGCCGACCCACTGGATGTTGTTTTCGAGCTTTTCGATGATGTTCCCGTGGGTGCGCTGCTCGTGGTAGAGGTCGTACAGCACCCGAATGGAGGGGCTGTCCACGGCCCTGGCGATGGAGAACGCTTCAGTCACACCATCGAGATAGACGGAGGGATTCTCCAGGCGATCGATCGGCTCGATCACGCCGACGAGTCCCGCATCAATGAGCACTTGTGCAGCACGCTTGAGCGTGTTGACGGATGCTGAGTGCTGAGACGGATTCTGAATTGAGGCAACTTGGTCTGGGGAGGAGGCGTTCTCCACCCGCTTGCCCGAGAGTAAGATGATTTGGTGGCACCCGAGCGTCTGAGCTGTGGGGATGAGGGTCTTCAATTCGGCGACGAAGGCTTCACCGCCCATGGGGTCTGCGAAACCAAGAGTCATGCCGGCCATAGCATCCACGGTGATTCCAAGTGCCTGCATCCGACCCAGAATCCGGCGGGTATCGGGCCCAGACCAATTCTTGAACTCACTGACCAGTTCTACTTGGTTGTATCCGGCCTGGGCGACGCGTTCAAGGTTGCTCTCGAATGTACCGCTCTTGTTCAGCGTCCACATCATGACGGACGTCTTGGGCAGTGTTTCGCGGGATTGGGCCAGGACCTGTATGCTGAGTGCACGGAGCGTAACTAAAGGCGTCGTGAGCGCAGTTGCGATCAGCCTGGCGAAATCTCTGCGACTCAACATGAGAGAGAATGGTAGCAAAAGGAGCGCCCCGCCGTCTGCAATCGGAGAGGCTCATTCCCTACTGGACACTGTTGGCGAAATCTCACATGACGAGTTGCCCGAGCTGTGCTAGGGCGGAGGTGCGTGTTGTGGCAGGAAGGATTCCGCTCCAGTAATCGCTGAGCCGTTGGAGGTTGATCGCGCAGGCGATGGCAACATTTTGTAAATGGCACTTCGCCAAACCGCGATATCGTGTTCGCCTCAGGCCCAAAGAGCGAACACCTTTGTGAAAAGGTAGCTTCAATACCAGCTCTCCCGTTGTACAACTGCTTCCACTCTGGTGAGTGTTGTTCTGCTCGGCTGGCGATAAGGAAGTCATACTCTTCGCGTGGACGAAGACTCAACTTTCTCGAATTCCTGGCTCCGTTTTTTGTGCAGAGCTTGTTTACGGTACAGCGGGCACAATCGGTGCGTGAAAACTTCGTCGATATTACCTGGCGTCCCGTCGGCTTTTCATGGTCCGAAAGTTCCGAACCAATTTGGAACGGCACTGTGGAGCACTGCAAAAGGTGTATGTCGTGCCTATTCATATGTATAGCAGACGCCGAGGTTCATGCGTGTTACGCTGCACGCCGTTGAGTTGGCGTCGCGAAAATCCAAAAACAAGTGGGGTTATCATGAAGTCCCGTAACATTTGGAAAAATGTTGGAGTGGTCATTGTCTTAATAGCCCTAGGTGGTGGGGCAAGGGCGCAGGACGTGAGCGTGGTCCGAACCAACGCGGACCAGTCAGCCCTCCTGCAATCGGAACCCTCTGTCACCTTCAGCGCACAAAACGAATTGCCACTTTCGATTCGCGTGGAAGAAAGCGTTCGTTTTCAGAAGATGGACGGTTTCGGCGCCTCCTTTACCGATTCGTCTGCATGGCTAGTAGGAACAAAGCTGACTCCAGAGCAGCAAGACGCCTTGATGCGGAACCTGTTTACCAGTGCGGGTGCCGGACTGAGTTTTTTGAGGCAACCAATGGGAGCTACCGATCTCGCGCTCACGGAATACAGTTATGACGATCTGCCGGCCGGCCAGACCGATCCCGATCTGCTTCAGTTTTCTATCGATCACGACAAAGCATACATTATTCCAGTTTTGCAGAAGGCCATGGCGTTCAATCCGCGTATGCGCGTGATGGCGTTACCGTGGAGTCCTCCGGCATGGATGAAGACAAATGGCTCGATGCGCGGCGGTGGATTTAATCCCAAGTACTATGATTCGTTGGCGGAATATTTCGTCAAGTTCATCGAGGCATATCGGGAGAACGGTATCCCCACCCATTTTGTGGCGGCTCAGAATGAACCTTTTTTTGCCGGAACTGGTTATCCCACAGAGTTTCTTACGGCTGCGCAGGAAGCAGAATTTATCGGGAAGCATCTGGGGCCTGCTCTGGATGGACTCGGAGAAAGAGATTGGGAGCATCGGCATCGAGATGGCAAAAGAGAAGAAGAGGAAGAGCTAAAACCGCAGATTCTCGGTTGGGAACACAATTGGGACATTCAGTCGTATGCGAAGACTCTACTGAATGATCCTGATGCCTCACGCTATCTCGCTGGCATTTCCTTCCATTGCTATGCGGGAGATAGAGATGTTGCGCAGGGGGCGATTCAGGAGTTTTTTCCGGACAAGGGTATCTGGTTTACGGAATGCACCGGCGTCACCACCGCTCCAAATTTTCATGACAACCTCGGTTTCAATATGCACAACCTGTTGATCGGGGCCGTACGGGAAGGCTCCCGAAGCGTAATTCTGTGGAACATGGTTCTGGACCAGAACGACGGACCTACCAACGGTAATGGTTGCCACACGTGCCGGGGTGTAGCGACCGTTGACTGGTCAACGACGCCGGCTACGGTGCGGTATGAAGTCGAATACTATGCGCTGGGGCAGTCGTCCAAATTTGTTGTCCCCGGCGCGCATCGAATCGATTCGAATATCGCGGGACCAATTGAAAACGTTGCGTACCAGAATTCCGATGGTTCGATTGTGCTCGTGGCGTATAACTCCAGCCACGCTGATGCAACATTCAGTGTGAGCTGGCGCGGAAAGGTTTTTGTCTACACATTGTCCGATGGTTCAGTCGCCACCTTTAAGTGGGATGTCGCCACCGGTCCGGATTTTGCAGTAGCCGCAAATCCGCCGATGCGGACGATTCCCGCTGGTAAGGCAACAAATTTCCAACTGACTGTGAATCGCTTTCATCATTTTCGTCATGACGTCCATCTCGCGGTGAGCGGCTTGCCGAATGGCGTCTCCGCCCGTTTTGAAGATGATGACGAAGAGGGAAGCGAACCTGTTTTAAGAATCCGGACATCCCAAAGCACTTTTCCAGGGATCTATCCCATTACGATTACGGCGAATCATCGGGCAATTGCTCATTCCGCGGTGGCGCAATTAAAAGTAGGTCCGCAAGAATCCCCGTTCGGTAGCATATTCTGGCCGATCCCAGGCCGGGTGGAGGCAGAAAACTTCGATATCGGTGGTGAAGGAATCGCTTATCATGACATTGATTTTTTCAATGACATTGAGGGCGGGGTCTATCGCGCGATTGAAGCCGTAGATATAGAACAGTCGTCCGATACCGGAGGAGGTTTTGACGTTGGATTCACCCAGCCTGGCGGCTGGATGCGCTACTCCGTCAACGTTGCCACTTCAGGACTCTACACAGTAGCCGCTCGAGTGGCCTCGCAAGGCTCCGGCGGACTGTTCCATGTAGAAGTGGACAACAACGCGGAAAATGATTTTGACGTAGATCGCCGTGATCGGGATAACGAGGACCGTGATCGTGACGATGAGCGTCATCGACGAGATCATGCAGTCCGTGTCGGTACAACTGGGGTAATGCATGTTCCCAACACTGGCGGATTTCAAAAATGGGTCACTATTACTTCGCCGGTTGTGCGTCTAAGCGCTGGAGAACATATTCTCAAGATCGTGTTCGATAGCAAAGCAAATCGTGGTGGCATGGGCAACTTCAACTGGATCGACGTGGAGCCGGTGATGGCCGGCGCATCCACGCCGTTCCTTGGAACCCCCGCAGCCATTCCCGGTAAGATCGAGGCGGAGAACTTTGATAATGGGGGGCAAAATGTCGCGTACTACAACGAAGCAACGACCAATCAGGGCGGAAAGTATCGTACTGCGGAGAGAATCGGCATCGAGACAACCAGCGATGTTGACGGCGGCTTCGACGTTGGGTTCACTTCCACTAGTGAATGGCTGAACTATACGGTCAATGTTGCTGCTCCTGGCACGTATACGCTGCACGTTCGCGTAGCTTCACAGCCTTCAGGCGGAACTTTCCATTTCGCTTTGAACGGCCGCGATATCAGCGGCCCAATCGCACTGCCCACAACCGGAGGATTTCAGAACTGGCAGACTATCGATGTACCTGATGTGCATTTACCTGGCGGTGTCCAGGTGCTGCAACTGATCATGGATGGTCCTGGCTCTTCCGGGTCGGTTGGGAACTTCAATTGGTTTTCTTTCGACTGAGAGTCTTGGACTCGTTTACAGATTGTTGCAATTGGGATGCATAGAATATATACGTTTTCAATGGATTAGAGTGGGGCGCAGAGGTAAGCGTCCGGTTCTGCTGATCGACTTTCAATTACCCACAAGTTGTGCTCCGATCATGAAGCCGAGTTCGATATCGGTGACGCGAGATATGCGGTTCTGGTGCAAATGCGGAACACCAGAACACCTGAAGCCTGCCTGAGATAATGGCCGTGATGCCCGCACTGCCGCTACCACGTGCAATCCGGTTGCGTTCTTCCAGTACGGCGCTACCTCTCAGCTTTTGGCGAATCAGAGCCATTTGCTCTCGCAGGCGTCGTCCTAATCCAGCAATTTTCACAATTGCGCAAAGATTGTGCCGCCATGATATTTCCATTTGGATTATGCGGTTCTGATTCCAACTTGCTGTTATTCCCAGCTATACCGGCAGGCTTCAGGGATGGACCTGCGAGAATGCGTAACGCTTGTCACCGGAAGAAAATGCGTTCCTGAACGGGAGAGAAACTGCGAAAAACCGTTGTCATTCGATAAATTACGGCGGGTTCGTTTCGATATAAAGTGTCATATTAACTCGAAGGATCTTCCCAAAATGGGCCGGATATTGTCTATACAATCGTATTACTTCCTTCCACGCCTATCAGATAGCAGATTTTTTGATACTTCTTTCATACAATGCATCGCCGACTTTGTTGTTCGGCCGTATAGCGATCCCCTGCACTGCACCAGAGAGTTGGGAGGGAAAAGAACACTCTCGCGCTTGTTAGCAGGGGAACAGAGAGCGCGTGTCACTCATTGTCGAGGGAAAGGGATTTAAAAATGAATCTGTTAAAGGTGCTGATAGTTACGCCGATCCTGTTTGCATTATTTGTGTCCACCTATGTAGGGCACGCCGAGACTACAACAGCTTCCTTGTCTGGAAGCGTAGTCGATCCTCAACACGCAGTCCTATCGGGAGCGGTGGTGACGGCTACGGAACAGAGCAAGAGCTTCCATCTTATTACCAATGCCGACAATTCCGGCAGGTTTGTCTTTCCGCAAGTTCCCCCGGGTACCTATACCGTGACGGTCGAAAACCCCGGATTCAAAAAGTTTGAGCAAAATGGCGTAACACTCCATGCCAACGATAAGCTTTCGATCGGCGAGATAACCATGGCCATCGGAGACGTTTCCCAGGTGGTGGAAGTAACTTCCACGGTCATTCCGATGCAGCTGGAAAGCGCTGAGCGGTCCGATGCATTGGTAGGGCAACAATTGCAAAATCTCGCTGTGAATAGTCGCAGCTATTTGGACTTGGTCAAACTAGTCCCTGGCGTAGTAAGTACCGTAAATCTTCAGACTGCCGGAACCACTGGGCTGGGGAGCATAGCGGCCAATGGCGCCCGTGCCAATCAGAACCAGTTGACCATCAACGGCATCGGCGATGTTGATACCGGAAGCAACACCACCCAAAATATTACCCTGAGCCTTGATTCTGTCCAGGAATTTAAGATTTTGACGAGCGCATACCAGGCTGAGTACGGCCGGTCCTCGGGGGCGCAGATCTCGGTGGTTACCAAGAGCGGCAGCTCGGACTTTCACGGAACGGGGTACTGGTTCCATCGCAATGAAGGCTTGAATGCCAACAACTGGATGAACAACTTCAAAGGCCTGCCGCGACAGC
>Ga0137407_10001994_pt1 | contig 13406 bp, 8 predicted proteins | sample CZOMad2_2_16fung_FD_108410 | JGI IMG/M metagenome (GOLD analysis project Ga0137407, IMG submission 108410) | Vadose zone soil fungal communities from Angelo Coast Range Reserve, California, USA - CZOMad2_2_16fungal (Illumina Assembly) | ecosystem: Environmental > Terrestrial > Soil > Vadose zone...
CTTCGTCGACGCATCGTTCGATTTCGCGCCGAAGCTCTCTTGCGATCTCGCGACCCCTATACTTCGATGGCCGCATACATTCGCATGCGGCGACAACCGCATGCTGATCTAAGTAAATCACTCGGGAGATATTCACTCGGCGGAAAGCTAGCAGTCGCGCAAATTTGAGCAAAAAATTGAACGACAGGCGGTCGCTCTCACGCCCCACGCTGCTAAACGGACTGGAGGGCGCGAGCGCGGTGTTGCGATCTGCGACCTCAACAAGTTGAGAGTTGATAGTTGCTTGATGAGAGTCGTGGATGAGCAAGAGCATTCGCGGGAGTTGTCTGTGTGGCCGCGTGCGGTTTGAAGTCGATCCACCGTTCATTCAAGCGAGCCACTGTCATTGCGAACGTTGCCGGAAGCATTCCGGAACGGCGGTTTGCACTCAGGCGCGCGTGTTACGCGAGCAGTTTCGTCTGCTTCAGGGCAAGGAATTGATTAAGGTCTTTGGAAAAGGCGAAGGCGCGGTGAAAGCGTTCTGTTCAAATTGCGGTTCGAGTTTGTTCGGCGGCGATTGGCCGGACGGCCCGCAAGTATCGATTCGGATGGGCGCGTTCGATGATGATCCGGGAATTCGGCCACAATTTCATACTTTCGTCGCCGATCGCGCGCCGTGGGATTCGATCACCGATGATCTGCCACAGTATCCGGAACGACGGACGCAAAAATAGTTGATGGTCGATAGTTGAGTGTCGAGAGTCAGGTATGTGTCAAGCCATCAAGACCCTGCATAATTTTTCACCACCAGCGACGAACGACGAGATTCGCGCGTCGTCGCTCCAATTCGTTCGCAAGCTTTCCGGATTTACGAAGCCATCGCGCGCCAACGAAGAAGCATTCAATCGCGCGGTGGATGACGTGGCCCATGCCGCGCATGATCTCCTTGAATCTCTGGTCACCAATACGGTGCCGCGCAATCGCGAAATCGAAGCGGCAAAAGCAAAAGAGCGGTCAGTCAGGCGGTTTGCCGGCCGCGCTGCGGCTTGATCGACTAAACAGCCACAGATGAAGACGGATGTTCACGGAAACAGAATTCTCTATTCCTCCGTGTTTATCCGTGTCTATCTGTGGCGAAGAGATTGGTGTAAATCTGCTGCAGTATATTGATATCGACTCGCTTTCGGAGCATCGACTTGATTTAATCAGGTCGTGAAATACTGGGCTTTCATCAGTTACAGTCACAAAGACACAGCCATTGCCGATTGGCTGCATCGGAAACTGGAAACGTATCGCGTCCCGAAATCTCTCGTCGGCACCCCGAGCCGGGAAGGTGAAGTGCCATCGCGCATTATGCCGATCTTTCGCGACCGCGAAGAATTGCCGACCTCATCCGAGCTGGGTGACAATCTGCAGAAGTCGCTGCAACAATCGCGCTACCTGATTGTCATTTGCTCGCCGGATGCGGCGCGATCGCGCTGGGTCGAGGAAGAAGTGCGCGCGTTCAAAGGCTGGTACGGGCGCGATAATATCATTGCCTTGATCGCGCGCGGCGCACCAAATGCCACCGACCGCGGCCGGGCCGAAGAGGAATGTTTTCCGCAGAGCATGCGGTTCGACGTCAACGCGGCCAACGCACGCGTCCAGGTCGAACCAATCGCGGCCGATGTGCGACCGGAAGGCGACGGGCGAGAGCGGGCATTTCTGAAGATCGTGGCAGGGTTACTAGGCGTTGGCTTTGACGATCTGTATCAGCGGGAGAAACGGCGGCAAAAACGCCGGCAGATGATGCTCGCGGCCGCCGCGATCCTCGCACTCGCCGGCATTGGGGCGACATGGTGGTCGATTGCGCGAATTGGTCAATCGCAAAAGCAGATCAGCCAAAAAGTGGCGACGGTGCAGCAGCAGGCCGCAGTGGCCACCACCCAATACGAAAAGGTGCGGCCAACCGATAACGCCGCGAAAGAGCGGATCGATGCGGCGGAACAGCGCGCGATCAAGGCCATTCAAGTCTGCGAGCAGGCGCGGCTGAATAAGGTTCCCTATCGCGAATACTCCAAACTCAGCGCGGCTGCCAACGGGGCAATCCTCGAGGTGGAGCAAACCGCGCAGACCACCGAGGAATCGATTTATGCCAAAGAGGTAAACAAAACCGCGCGCGATCTGTATGCGAAGGAGGTGCGTGCCGAGTTAGCGCAGATGGACGCGCGGAACGATGCGTTGCGCAAGCAGGCCGAAGAGATCATGAAGCAGATGAAGAAGCCGTGAGCGAAACTATCGAAAGTACACGCGCGCCCGAGCCGGTCGGAGCTTTTCCGCACGCCAAGCGTGTAGGCGAGCTTTTGTTTCTCTCCGGGATCGGCCCACGCGTGCGCGGCAGCAAGGAAATCCCAGGGGTCACTCGCGATTCGGCCGGTAACGTCGTCAGCTATGATATTGAAATGCAATGTCGCTCGGTATTCGAAAACGTGCGGCTCGTGTTGGAAGACGCCGGCGCGACCTGGCAGGACATCGTCGATGTCACCGTCTTTCTCACCAACATGAAAAAGGATTTTCCGATCTACAATCGCATTTACGCGGAATACTTTGCCGGGCCCGGCAAACCAAACCCGACTCGCACAACAATTGAGGTGGGTGCGCTGCCAACTCCGATCGCCATCGAGCTGAAGGTGATCGCTTCGGTAGGATAAGAATCAGTCACAGATTGACACAGACTTTGAAACTCGCTCGTTTTCCAGCTCGCTCGCCGCTACCCTTCGCGGCTTTACCTTCTATCTCGCTGATCCCGTCAGCTCGATTCACAGATTAGGACTGCAGAAATCTTCCATCCGTGTTTCATCTGTGTTTATCCGTGGCGAAATTGATCGGCCAAAATCAGTTTCTTAATCGGCGTCTGACACAGACGCTCTACAATTTTGCATGGTGAATTTTCGCATCATCTCTGCCGATCACACGGGCATCACGGTTTCAAATCTCGAACGATCTCTCGCATTCTGGCGCGATATTCTCGGCTTTGAGCTTTCGCATACTGCGCATCAAACTGGCGCAATGGCGAAAGAGATCACCGGAGTCGCGGGTGCTGAGCTCAAGCTCGCTGTGTTAAGAGCGCCTGGCGGTCACAAAATCGAACTGCTCGAGTATCTGGCGCCGCCGGACAGAAAACGTCTTGCTTTAAAACCGTGCGACGTCGGATCAGTGCATGTTGCGCTATTAGTCGATGATCTCGATGCAGTCCTCGAAAGCATTGCAGCATCCGGCTGGAAAGCCGCGGGTAAGCCGCAAACCCTGAAAACCGGGCCAAACGCCGGCAAACGCGTCGTCTATGTCCGTGATCCCGATGGCACGACGATCGAGCTCATGCAGAGGCCAGAAAAACCGTTCATGGTCGATAATTGATTGTTGAGAGAGTGACTGTCGCAACGAACCTCTGAATTGAGCGTTGGACGTTGGGCGTTGAGCGTTGGACGTTTGCTGCTCATTTATGACGATGCACTTCTCTGCCGACGAAGATTTCGCGCTGCAGCTCGATCGTGAAGATCCGCTGCGTGCTTTTCGCGACAAATTCCATCTGCCGCTCGGTAAGAATGGCAAGCCGCTGATTTATTTCGCCGGCAATTCCCTTGGACTAATGCCTAAATCAGCGAGGCAAATTGTCGAAGAGGAATTGGACAATTGGGCAAGGCTCGGCGTCGACGCTCATCACGCGACGGGAACGCCGTGGTATTCGTATCACGAGGCTTTGCGCGAGCCGACCGCGCGGCTCGTTGGTTCGAAGCCACTCGAAGTGATCTGCATGAACAGCCTCACGGTGAACCTTCACCTGATGATGGCGACTTTTTATCGGCCAACGAATTCGCGGTTCAAAATCTTGATGGAAGATCCTGCGTTCCCTTCCGATACCTACGCGGTCAAAACACAAATCGCGCACCATGGGGTGAATCCAAAAAACGCGCTTATTCTCGCGCGAGCGCGCAAAGAGGCGCTCACGATTCGAACGGAAGACATTGTCGATCTCGTCGAGAGACACGCAGACCAGCTGGCGGTTGTTTTCTTTGGGGCAGTGAACTTTTTCACCGGCCAACTGTTCGACATCGAGAGAATCACAGCCGCAGCGCACAAGCATGGCATCAGCGTCGGCTTCGATCTCGCCCACGCGATCGGCAACGTGCCGTTGTCATTGCACGACTGGAATATCGATTTCGCAGTCTGGTGTTCCTACAAATATCTCAACGCCGGTCCCGGTGCTGTGGCCGGGGCGTTCGTACATCAACGTCATGCGACCAACACGAGCCTCCCCCGATTCGCAGGCTGGTTCGGCAACGACCCAAACACACGATTTCGATTGCACCTCGAACCGGAGTTCGTCCCTGTTGCGTCGGCGGATGGCTGGCAGATCAGCAACCCGCCGATTTTCTCAATGTCGCCATTACGCGCTTCGCTCGATATGTTCGATGAAGCTGGGGGAATGGAACAGCTGCGGGCCAAATCGGTTCGGCTAACGAGTTATCTCGAGTTTCTGCTCAACCAAAATGCGTCGAAACGATTTACAATTATCACTCCGGACTCGCCCAACGAGCGCGGTTGCCAGCTATCGATCCTGGCGCACCAACATCCGAAAGAGTTACACAACGAGCTAATCGTCGCCGATGTGAAATGCGATTTTCGCGAGCCAAACGTGATTCGCGTCGCCCCCACTCCGCTTTACAACACGTTTCACGAGGTTTGGCGCTTCACGCAGATTCTGGCCAAGCACGAATGACTCCACCTTGCATCCCTGCGCGAGCACCTTACAACATCATGGCCCGCAAGATACGTTGCCTACGACAGTGTACGTCGCGGCTGGATGTCCGTTGTCACGCTGCCCTTTAACGAACGTGTGATCCACCAGGAGAGTTGAGCGCTCCAGGTTTTGGGTCTCTGGCGTGTCGCCAGTGAATGTTCGCCCGGTGACGGCGCCGAGCAGATCGCCCGGAGCCGGGCTGCCAATCGCGGATTTCGGAATAATCAGTGTGATTGTCCCGTCTGCATTGAAGCTGCTTCCGGACAGCGGTCCGACTGAAGTTTCCGTTGGAACGCCAATAACAAGACCGACGACTTGAGTCGCGATGGTCCCATAGTCAAACGTCGCATTACCGTTTAGGTCCGTCCTCATGCCGACGTAGAACTGTTCAGCTGCCGGATCGTACGCTTGCGCAGCGTACGAATTCCAAACCACTCTCCAACGGCTGCTGGGCGGCACGCTCGCCAGATTTGTTGCTTTCAACTTGAACATCAGGTTGCTCGTTCCCGGCGGCTCTGCGACAGCGATCCAGTCGATCGCAAGCGAAGCAGGTGCTAACCCCTGTAGCGGTTGTTCCGGATGACCGGGCGGTGTCTTTTGAACAATCAAGCCGGTGCACGTATTGCCGAGGTAAGGCGCGGCCACTTCGTTCTTTCCGCACGACGTGCCGGCACTGTTAACTGCCAGCACCTTGTAATAGTACGTCCTGGTGGGATCGGTGGCGGTCGTGTCGTTATAGGTCGTCTGGTTTCCCGCAACAGTGCTCAACAGAGTCTCAGCGCCACTCGCTATGCCTCGCATAATCCGATAGCTGGTGATCTTGGCGTTACCTGAGTCAGCCTCAGACCAAGCGAGGTGCACGACCCCGTTGACTCGCCGCACAGTCACCGACGGCATGCCCGGCGCCGATTTAGCATTCATCGGATTATGCGGATCGAAATTGGCAATTAGCCGGCGTCCGCTGGATTGACGTGCGACGACACCCCTGGCCGTGTAGGCGTTGCCCTTCGCTGTAGTGACCGCCTGAACACAGTCTCCATCAGTGCATCCATCGACGTAACCAATCTGGACGCGGCCCTGCTTGTCGACAGTCGCATCAAAGAAGTCGAGTAAATTCCGGCAAATGTCGGCACCGCCGTGCATCCAAATGCAACCGCGCTGCAGCGGATCGTTTGGCGTTGCATCTGTGGTGGTCCAGTGCAGTCCACCATCGAACGTGCTTGCAACATAAAGATGCCAGATGCCGTTGAAGCTGTTTGCCGACTGATCGCCCGATGTCGTCGAACCGTAGAACGCGACCGCTGCGCGACCAGCATCAGCCGATACCGCAGCAGGGAACGCAACGTTTTTCAAACCGTAAATTGCGCCCACGTCATAGATGTTTTGCCACGTCTGGCCGCGATCAGTAGATGTGGCGACAACTGCATTGGAACCGCCAGTAGCACTGCCAGCCACTGTGCTGGTAGACATTCCAAAATAGACACGGCCATTATTATCGACTGCCACGGCGGGGTCCTGAAGATTCGCGTTGGCGCGCGTTTGGCTGGTTGCATTTTGGACCGGTCGTGGGGTCCACGTCAGCCCGTTATCTTCCGATACAACGACGGCGCCTGTGCCACCACAACTGTTATTGGGAAGATAAACTGTTCCGTCGGGTGCGACTTTAACATGCCCATGTAACCCGCCGCACTGCGACGTGTAAGTTGGCACTGGTGGCCCATACGTGGCGCCGCCGTCATCGCTGCGCAAACAAAACGCAGTGACCAGATCTTGCGAGCAATAGTAAACCGCATTCGGATACGGGCCGTGCGGCGGAGCAGGGGCGTGATATGGTCCGCCGCCGATCGTCTCGTGATCAATCCCTGATCCGAGCGGTCCAGAGCTTGGCGACCAGCCAGCGTACGATGGCTGATGTAATGGATCGAGACCGTCAGTATCCGTGAATGAAACTTTGCAGGACGGCGAAGTGAGCGTGAGTTCTCCTGCAAATACTCGGCCAGTCTGACGATCGGTGAATCCGATGGGATCGGAATCAACGAACTGCGAGGTCGGCGCGGCACTATTATACCAAGTCGCCGTCTGACCATTTGCAGGACAGCTATCATCGAAGTTGATAAAGAGCGTTTGCAGGTCCGATTGGAAATTTGTTACGCCGGCCGCTGAATTCGGCGAATTCCAATTGACGCCGACGGAAGGTTCGCCCGCGTCATGTGCCAAGTACTCAACGGTGTGAAACGTAGGCCCCTGACTGCTGTCGGTAACCTGCACCAATGTTCCCGGGGCCTCGAAGTTCTGAAATCCAATTTTTGGACCGCGGTCCTGGGGCGCTGATGGGACCAATGCAGTTCCCGCCGACGTAGAGACAGCACTGGCGCTGCCGGAGTACTGAAAGCCCGCAAACGCGCTGAAATAAACCACGTGGACGGAAAACTGACCGGTGCCGATGTCCGGATTGCTTGGATCGAGATCAACAATTTCCGGGGGCGTTCCGCCATGGGCCGACTCGCCACCGGGCACAATTAGTCCGGAGTTGTCGCCTTTGTGAACGTACACATCGTAGTCGCTCAGACCGGAGGGATCAGCGCAACTGACAGCAATGCGCGCTTTGAGCCCAGTCCAGTTAGTTGGCGCGCCGGATAACGTTACTACAAAGGTGTCGCAGTTTACGCCTTCGACACAGGTGCTTTCGTCGAGCGAACCGCCGCCCACGGCGGTGCCGACCCAATTCAATTGTGGGCCAGCGGGATTAAGAGTGCCGGAGTTGGGCGTCGCTGAATGTAAGCGGGTCGTGAAGCACGCGAATACAATCAGAAAAATACCGGTGACAAAAAAAAGCGCGCCAAGAGTGGCGCGCGCCGTCATTGATGTGGAGGCAACTTTTTTCATAGGCAGAAGTGGATAAGAGGTTGCCTTAAGATTCGAGAAAAAGGGCAGTTGCGGTCGCCTCACCGTGCCCAATTTCATGAAGGCGCTACAGCCGCTGAAGCGCTTTTTGGGCGAGAACTTTCGACTTTTTCAGTTTGGTTTCTTCGTCATCTGTTCCGCCGAGCCCAACGGAAATGAAGGCATCTCCCTTTAGAACATAAAGCGTTCCGCCGAATCGATTGCTGGCCCAATAAGCCTCATCTCCGAGGCTGGCGATCTTTTTCGGCGGAGGTCCTTTTTCCTTCTCGCCACCGCTATCTTTTTGAGGTTCCTCGTTTTCATACGGATCAAACTTCTCTTTCCAGAAATCTTTTGGACTGCGTCTGCTCGCGTGGTCTGGATCACGCTGAACAAGCGCAAGGTTCACCGATTTGCTAAACTCCGTGGCGGAGTAAAAGCACTGCGACACACGAAGACCGCCATCTGATCGTGCGCTGCTCTTGGTTTCCTTCATCGGCGATCCCTGAACGGTTTGGATCTCCTGGAGCGTAATCAACGCGCAAACATCACGCGGTTTCGGCGGAGGCGTTTCACGTTTCTTACATGCGGAAAGAGCGGCGAGCAGACAAAACAAAAGCAGCAGAACAAGATTCCGGCACATCGGCAATAACTCGTCCATGAATGGCAAGTCGGCCAGAGTCGTTTCTCTAAATCCCGGATTGAACTAGTGCTTGGGAAGTCTGATCACGATAGTCGCCGTGTTCGCGCTTTGCAAACCACGCGAATCAGTGACAGTCAGGCGCGCTGCGTAATTACCTGCACGTTGGTAACGGTGTGAGATCGTCGGCGTGGATTGCGTGACCGCAGCTGAACCATCCCCGAAACTAAATGTGTACGAAGCGATGGTGTCCGGCGGCGGCGCGGTATCGGGATCAAACGATCCCGAGCCATCAAAATTCGCCGTCAACGGAGGTCTGCCTGCCGTTGGCGATGCAGTAAGCACCGCGGTCGGCGGGTTGTTTGATCTGCACACCTGATTGTCACTCACGGTGTAACTGCCGGTGAAAGCCAGGCTGTCCGGCATCTGATCAAAGAGTCCTGTAACGAGGCCGCCAGCAGTATACGACACCCCTGAAACGAAACCGCTGATTGTATTACCCGCATTCAATCCAAGATCACTAGCCTTAACGACAATCACGACTTTGTTGTAAGGCGGCGCGTAACCGCTGCTAGGTTCGGCTGGCCGCTGGCTGCCGGCAGTCACAAACCTGCCATCAACACCGCCACTGCCGTTTGGAGACGGCGTGTACGATTCGAACACTGGAGTGGTACCGTTCCAAGTCATGTGCACAGCGCGATAGTGGAACGTCTGTAACGGAGCTGGGTCAGGTATTTTCAGCGCGACGTACCAGGACGACCCGAGCAGCTGCGGCGATTGTCCCTCATCCCACGTGTTAATGGTGACTCCCAGCCTGATGATGTTGTCTTGCGAATAAGGCTGAGAGATTTGGAACGACTTTAGATCCGCGCCAGGCGGCGCTGGAGTAGTCACAATGCCAAGAATCGCACTGGTGTCGCCCGACGCATCCGTAAGTTTCGTAAGACCGGGTAGTGCGCAGACATTTTCTGGCGGCGGCGGATTGACTACAGTCAGATCGACTTCGTTGCTCTGCGGTCCGATGCCAGCTGTATTGACCGCTTTCACCACGTAGTAGTAGTGCGTCACAGCAGGGTCGGCGGTGGTGTCGTCGAATGTGGTTCTGTTACTCTGCCCTAATAGTATCTCCGTTCCCGGTGATGTTCCGCGCAAAATCTGATAGTTGATGACGTCCGAGCCGCCATTGTCGGGAGCCTTCCAACTTAGATGGGAGGCGGCAGAATCGCGCGCGCCAGATAAACAAGGAGCTTTCGGCGCTGCTGGTTCTATCGGGTCAAAATTCGCAAACAACGGCTTGCCGCCAGATTGCCGCGCTACTCGCATGAATGCGACAAAATCATTGGATGCTGTGCCCGCTATACAGCCTTCGCTTACGCAGCCGTCGCTATATCCGTACAAAACGCGTCCGTGATCGTCGACCGTGATTTCGTTGAAGTCGAGCAGATTGCGGTCTTGATGACTGCCACCCTGCTGCCAAACGCCGGTGTTACTTTGAACAGGATCATTGGGCGTAGCGTTAACCGTCACCCAGGTCTGTCCTTCGTCGTAAGTCGTGGCAATGAAGGCATACCATTTGCCCGGAAAACTGTTGGCCTGGTAGTCGGCTCCCTGATTAGTGCCTATGAAGCCACAAGCGGCGCGTCCTGCGCTTCCGCCGATTGCCTCGGTATGCACGGCGTTCTTGATTCCGTGTGTTGCACCAATATCGACATCGCGGATCCACGTTTGTCCGCCGTCGGTGCTGACCTTAACGTGAACGTGGCCCTCGGGTGCACTGTTAGGCGGCACCGGCTCATTGTTCACATAACAAAAATACGCCGTGTTATTGCTATCGATTGCGACTGACGGATCGGCGCCGTTAATCTGCGACCTGCTGCCTGTGACAAGAAATTCATCCCAAGTTGTGCCGCCATCAGTGCTCACGGCGCCGCCTTGAGTGCCTCCACAGTGCCCGACCGGCAGCCACACGGTGCCATTCGGGGCTATATGGAGATGTCCGTGCAGCCCGCCGCATTGCGTGCTCATCCCATCGTAAGCCAACACACCGGGACCATAACTGACGCCCAGCGTGTCGCTGCGCTGGCACGCTGCCGGTCCTACAATGTCTTGCGAGCAATAATAAACAACCTTGCCTTGATTGACGCCGTTTCTGAGCGCGCTCAAGGAATCTGGATACGGTCCGGAACCGATGCTTTCGTGATCGACGCCCCCGTCAGGTGGTGAAAAGCCCGCCTCGATCCAATTGTCGCCATCATCGTCACTGTACGCGTAGACAGCATTCGCACCGACGGTGGAATTAGAAGCAAACGTCCGTCCAGTGTGCTGATCGGTAAACAAGATCGGGTCCAGCCCTGTATTGGTCGTCACAGTGGACTTGTCCTCCCACAGCGCTTCGCAACACTCAGGCTTGGCTGAGCCCAGCCGTTCAGGCGGAGTCAGGCGCCAGATTGGACCGATGTTCATGGTCAGGATCCGCCCACTGTGGGGATTGAATCCTATGTTGAACTCGCCATCGCTGGACTCAGCGGAACTTCCCGATGGCGCATAGAAATTTTGATAACGCGGCAGTCCGGGCGTCGTCGGATCCGGGCCACCGAAGCCAGGCGGGCCACTACCTTCCGCGCCCGATAGCAATTCGACAGTCACATGGACGTTTTCGCCGGTCGGCGTATACGGCACAGCCTTCAGAGTGTACTGATGCGTGCCATCGGAGACCGGACTTATGGTGGCAATCTCGGGGTTCGAACTACTCGTCGATTGAAAATCGGCCTGTTGACTGCCGTCGGTGTCATGGACAACGCCTCTGAAGACATAAAAATCATAATCAGACCTGCCGCTCCCAGAATCAGTCCAGGATAGCGTGGCTTTAACCGCGGCATTTGGATGCGCGGCGGCGTAGCCCGCTGGCACTGTTACCGTCAGCACAAAGTCATCACATGGTTGTGCTGAACCGAAGCATTCCGGCCCCGAGTCAACAAAAAGTATTGGAGTCGGATTCGCTACGAAAAATGGCCCACCCGTGTAGCTGAGTGGGCCGGAGGTGTCCGTCAATGTTCCGCTCGATGGCGTAGCCGCGAAGCTGAACATCGCCAGCAACAGGCCAATGGAGCTAAGACTGAAGGCTACTAAAACACGCGGATTAAAGAAACCGGATTGGGAAGGAGGATTTTTTTTCATAAGAGATTCTTTGTTAGGGGCAAGTGGATCAGTCGCTGACTGTTTCGGAAAATGTGATTCAGCCGGATGCTTCCGAACGTCTGAAACTCACCGCGGCCCAACGAAACGCGCTCAGCTACAACGTTGTCGCGCGTTGATTTGTGAAGACGCGGATGTTAGGTAGCAACGCCCGCTCGCCATGAGTCAAAACTATAAAAATACGCTGAGCTTGCCGCGCACGGAGTTTCCGATGAAGGCAAACCTCGCTGCGCGTGAGCCCGAGATGCTCAAGGCTTGGGAGGAAACGCGACTTTATCAGCAAATTCAGAAATCGAGAGGGGATCGAGACCTGTTTGTTCTGCATGATGGACCGCCTTTTGCGAACGGCGATGTCCACATGGGCACGGCGCTCAACAAGATCCTTAAAGATTTCGTGGTGAAATCACAGACAATGCTCGGCAAGCGCGCTCCATACGTCCCTGGCTGGGATTGTCATGGACTGCCGATCGAATACAAGGTGGTCAGGGAGTCGCGCGAGCTTTCGCCGCTGGAGGTCCGCAAAAGATCCGAAGCGTTTGCGCGAAAATTCATCGACATCCAGCGCGAGCAATTCAAGCGGCTCGGCGTATTCGGCGACTGGGAAAATCCGTATCTGACAATGGATCCCAAATACGAGGCAGAAATTCTCCGCGCGTTCGCGGTTTTCGTTGAGCAAGGGTTGGTCTACCAGGCGCAGAAGCCAGTTTTTTGGAGCACCGGCGCGCAGACTGCGCTGGCCGAAGCCGAGGTGGAATATCAGGAGCGCGATGATACGACCGTTTACGTTCGATTTCCGATCACGAGTGGCGAATGGAAAGACAAGGCTAGCATTGCAATCTGGACCACCACACCGTGGACATTGCCGGCGAATCTGGCGATCGCTGTCGATCCTGATGAAACGTACGTCGTTCAGAAATTCGCGCGCGACGGTGTGTCGGAGACTTTGCTTCTCGCCGGGAAATTAGTTCCGCAGTTTTCCGCAAACACAAACTTGCAGCCGGTGGGTGAACCGCTCGCGTCTTTTCCCGGGGCGAAGCTCGAGAAAATCAAAGCGCGCCATCCGTTTCTCGATCGTGACGTTACCGTGCTCACGGCAGATTTTGTGACAATGGACAGCGGCACCGGCGCAGTCCACATCGCTCCCGGACATGGTGAGGACGATTATAGACTCGGCCGAGCGCACGGCCTGCCAATTCTGTCGCCCGTGGACGATCACGGCCGACTCACTGATGAAGCGGGTCTGCCGAATCTTACTGGCAAATACGTTTTCGATGCGAATGCGGACATTGTGAACTTGCTGCGTGAGCGCGGAATGCTGTTAGGCGCACAGAAGTTCCACCACTCGTATCCGTATTGCTGGCGATCGAAGACGCTCATCATTTTCCGCAACGTCGAACAGTTCTTCATCCGGATCGATGAGCTGCGGGATAAGGCGCTCAATGCCATTCACACGGAAGTGAAATGGATTCCAGCTTGGGGCGAAAACCGCATCGCGGGGACAGTTGAATCGCGTCCCGACTGGGTCATCTCCCGCCAAAGAAGCTGGGGTGTGCCGCTTCCCGTTTTCTATTCCGAGGACGGCAAAGCAATTCTCGATGCAAAAATCATTCTAAAGCTTGCTGATCTGGTCGGCGACCGCGGCTCAAATATTTGGTTTGAACTGAGCGATGCAGAGATTGCGCGCGATCTCGGCCTTCCACCAGGCACAACAAAACGCAACGACACGATCGATGTCTGGATCGACAGCGGCGTCTCGCACAAAGCCGTCTGCGCGCTCCATCCGGAGCTGCGCGATCCCGCCGACATGTATCTCGAAGCGACCGATCAACATCGCGGCTGGTTCCAATCGTCCCTAATGACCAGCATTGCGCTGAACAATCGCGCGCCCTACAAGATTTGCGTTACGCACGGGTTCGTCGTCGATCTCGA
>Ga0137407_10001995_pt1 | contig 13404 bp, 10 predicted proteins | sample CZOMad2_2_16fung_FD_108410 | JGI IMG/M metagenome (GOLD analysis project Ga0137407, IMG submission 108410) | Vadose zone soil fungal communities from Angelo Coast Range Reserve, California, USA - CZOMad2_2_16fungal (Illumina Assembly) | ecosystem: Environmental > Terrestrial > Soil > Vadose...
GGGGAAGCCCGGCAAGCGGGAGCAGGAAAGGTCTGGGGGTGACGCGGTGCGGCATGGCGGAACGTCGGCTGCGCGCGGACCGTACGACAGCCCGCAATCGCCGACAATCGCCGACAACCGCCGGCAATCCGTGGCAATCCGGCCGGCGTTGGAGGGCTAAGCCGTTCATCCCCAAAGGTTTTTGACCGGTGGCCAGCTTGACACGAAGAAAGCCCCTACTGAATAATCAACAGCCTCATAGAACGTCGACACTAGGGATGCCGCGGGAGAGTCGAGGATGTCCTTTTCCGAGAGAGTTCAAGAACTGAACCAGGAGATCGGCGCCACCGTCGAGCGCGCCGTCTCCGACCTGCGCCGCCAGCTCACCGAGCGGCTCCGCGCCAGCAGCGAGCAGATCCTGCGGCAGGTGGAGGAGATGGCACCCTCCCTGCCCGCGCACTTCCTGGCCCACGAGCACGTCGCGCCGTTCGCCGACGAGGCCCAGGCGAACGGCCGGCTGGCGGCGTTCTCCCAGCTGCGCAACGGCCTGATCGCCATCGACCGGGCGGGCTCGCAGGCCGAGGTGCTGACCGCCCTGCTCGTCGCGGCGGGCGGCTTCGCCTCCCGGGCCGCCATCCTTCTCCTGCGCTCCGGCGCGGTCCAGGGCTGGGGCGCCTACGGCTTCGGCGACGACGCGGCCGTCCACGGCCTCGCCTTCGACCTGCCGCCGAACGGCGCCTGGGGCCAGCTCGCCCACGGCCAGGGCGCGGTGCGGCTCTCCGCCGCCGAGTGCGCCGACCTCTGCAGCCGGCTCGAAAGCCCCCTGCCGCAGGACGGCGTCCTGGTGCCTCTCGTGCTGCGCGACCAGCTCGCGGCCGCCCTCTACGCCGACCGGGTGGACGGCGGCGACCTGGCGCTCGAGGCCCTGCAGACCCTGACCTACGTCGCGGCCCAGGCGATCGAGCTGCTCCCCCTGCGCGAGCGGGCCTCGACGGCGACCCTCCACCTCTCCGAGGGGGATGCCGGCCCGGCCCCGGCCGCCACCGAAGAGGCTCCCGGGGCGGCGGCCGCCACCCCGGTCGAGACCGCCCCTCCTGCCGTCGAAATCCCGGAGCCCCCGGCCCCGCCTGCCGCCCCGGAGCCGGAACCCGAGCCCGAGCCGCATGGGCAGGCGGGCACGGCGACGACCTCCGAGATGCGCTGGCCGGCCCACGAGGAAGCGGTCGGGGCGGGCGACACCGAGCTGGAAGAATTGCCCGAAACGCTGGAGATGCTGCCGGAGATGCCGGCCGAGCCCGCCTGGGAAGAGGAACCTGAGGAGGAGCTGGCGCCGCTCCCCTTTGCCGAGGAGGCCGCGGCCCCCCGCCCCGAGGAGACGGTCCTGCTCCAGCGGCCGAGCTTCGAGCCCCCGCCCGCCCCGGAGCCGGAAGAGACCCCGGCGCCGGCGGCCGAGTCCTCCTATCCGGGCCACCTGCGGCCGGTGGCGCCCATCCCGCCGATCACCGCGGAGCCGGAGCGGACCAGTGCCCCGGCCGCCCCCGCCGCCAATCCCCCCGGCACCCCCGAGGTGCGCCCGCCGAGCGACGTCGAAGGTCCGGGCTGGGCGTTCGCCACCACCCGGGTGCCGGTCTCGCCTGACGACGCCGACCTTCACGAGTCGGCGCGGCGCCTGGCGAGGTTGTTGGTCAGCGAGATCAAGCTGTACAATGAGGACCAGGTAGAAGAAGGACGCAGGAACCGCGACCTCTACGAGAGGTTGAAGGAGGACATCGATCGCTCCCGGCAGATGTACGAGGAGCGGGTCGAGCCGCGGGTCTGGAAGTCGACCGACTACTTCTACCAGGAGCTGGTGCGGATCCTGGCCGCGGGCGATTCCCGAGTCCTCGGGATCTGATCCCGGGCCACGATCGGCGCCAGCGGGCACGATCGCCGATCGGGGCGCCGCAAGGCAGAAGAAGTGGAGTCAAAAAAGTGCGCTGTGCGAGTTTCGTCCGGGGGCAGCGGTTCTCCCCTGCCCTGCTTCTCCTGCCCTTCCTCCTGGGCTCTTCCAGCTCCGCGCCTCCCCTCGCCCTTGCCGCCAGTCCGACCGGCACCGTAGTCCGCGCCACGGCGAGCGCCGACGAGCCGGCCCGCGTCTTCGCCCAGGCCGCCGCGGCCCTGCGCCGGCGGGACTGCCCGGCGGCCGAGCGCGCCGTCGCCCCCTTGAGCGTCGGGCCGGACGGTACCTTCGCGCGGCTGGTCTACGGTCTCTACGCCCACGCCTGCGAGCAGATCGGCTTCGCCGAGGAGCAGCTCTTCGCCGCGCCGGACCCCTCCGGGCCGCTGGAGGACTGGCGGCTCTTCATCCTCTCCGACAGCTCGGCCGCCAGCGGCCACGTCCTCCTCGCCCAGGCCGCCCTCGCCCGGCTCCTGGGCGATCATCCCGACTCGCCGCTGCGCCCGCGCGCCTTCGTCCGTCTCGCCACTCTCGCCTGGGAGCAAGGCAACGTGCGGCGGGCGACGGAGACCCTCGCCCGGGCGCGCACCGAGCCGGTGCGTGGCGACGAGGGGCGCGCCGTCGAGGCCCTGGCCTGGGAGATCGCCACCCGCACCAATGATGCGGTCGGGCAGCTCGAAGCGGCCCGGCGCCTGCTGACCGACTGGCCCGCCGAGGCGGCGCGGCTTCAGGTGGCCGACGGGTTCCGCCGCCCGGACGGCGGGATCGACTGGGTGAACCTGCTCTCCGCCGAGCAGCTGAAGCGCCGCAGCGACGCTCTCCTCGCCCTCGACCTCCAGCCGAGCGCCGTCGCGACCCTGGACGCCGTCCGCCCGGCCGACCGCGACCTCGACTGGTACCTGCGCAAAGCCGCCGCGCTGACCCGCGGCCACCAGGGGGGCGACGCTCTCCTCCTCCTCACCCCGCTCGATTCGGTCGCCACCGAGCCGCAACAGCAGGCGCGCCTCGCCTGGGAGCGCGGCCTGGCGGCTGCCGATCTGGCCGTCGTCCGCCGCGGCCGGGCCAACCGGGCCCACGCCGAGCGGAAGTCCTCCGGGCAGGCCGCCCGCCAGTACCTGGAGCGGGTGATTACGCTGGGCGCCGACCGCGACCTCTCGATCCGCGCCCTGCGCGCCCTCTTTGCCGGACAGGTTCAGTCCGAGCTCTTCGAGCCCTCGCTCGCCACCCTGCGCCAGCTGCGCCGGCTCGACCCGACCGACACCACCGGCGCCGCCCATCTCTGGCAGCTCGGCTGGCACGAGTACGCGCGGCGCAACTGGTCGGGCGCCATCGGCGACTGGACCGAGCTGGTCGAGCTCTACCCGGCAGAGAGCGCCGCCCGCCGCGGCCGCTACTGGACGGCGCGCGCCTTCGCGGCCCTGGGCGAGGGGGAGCGGGCGCAGCAGATCTACGGCGAGCTCGCCAACGCCGACACCTCCGACTTCTACTGCCGCAACGCCCGCGCGCACCAGAAGCGGCAGGCAACGCGGGCGGCCGCGGCGGCGCGGGTGGTCGAGGCCTGGCCCGACGACCCGGCGCTCCGGCGGGCACGCCTGCTGACCGACCTCGGGCTCGACGACCTCGCCAGCTCCGAGATCGAGATCTCCCGCGCCAAGGCGGAGCCGCACGCGGTCGCCGCCCTGGAGGCGCTGATCCTCTCCCGCCGCGGCGAGCGCCGGAAGAGCATGCTGACCATCCGCGCCGCCTTCCCGGCCCTGGGCAGCCCCTACCAGGCGAGCCTCCCGGAGCCGGCGCGGCGGCTTTACTACCCCATGGAGTACCAGGAGACGATCCGCAAGTGGGCCGAGGCGAACCACCTGTCGCCCTACGTCGTCCACGGCATGATCCGCCAGGAGAGCGGTTTCGACGTCAACGCGGTGAGCTCGGCCGGAGCGCGCGGGCTGATGCAGCTCATGCCGTCGACGGCCAAGGAGCTGGCCCACCGCTTCGGCGTCCCCTTCTCGCACGACCGGATGAGCGATCCGGCCTTCAACCTGCAGCTCGGGACCACCTACTTCCGCCAGGTGATGTCGATGTTCGACGACAACCTGGAGCTGGCCCTGGCCGGCTACAACGGCGGCCCCTTCCGCATCAAGCGGCTCTGGCACCAGTCGGGCTCGGGGGAGGTCGACCGCTTCCTGGAAGGGCTCGACATCGAGGAGTCGAAGACCTACGTCAAGCGGATCCTGGTGCTCTCCGACAGCTATCGCCAGCTTTATCCCACGGCCGGCTGAGCCCGGCCAGGTCCGATTCTTTGCGCCGGTTCCCCGCCCTGCTGCTCGCCCTGCTGTCGACGCTCGTCGCCGGCTGCGGCCGCGGGACCCCGGTCCACGACGGGCCGATCGTCTTCATCACCCTGAACGCCCTGCGGGCGGACGTCGTCGACCCGGTCCTGACGCCGCAGCTCGACAAGCTGATGCGGAGCGCCGACTGGGCGGGCCGGGCGATCGCCCCCTCCTCGTCGGTGATCCCCTCGACCGCCGCGCTCCTCACCGGCCTGCGGCCCTGGCAGAGCCAGGTCCTGGGCCACGGCCGCTCCGACCTGCCGGACGATATCCTCACTCTCCCCGTGGCGCTCCAGGCGGTCGGCTACCGCACCCAGGGGTACTACCATGGCCGCTGGATGGCGCGGGAGTCGGGCTATGCCCGCGGGTTCGACAGTTACGACCTCCTGGGCGACGGCGATGCGGCGCTCGACCGGGTCGCCCACCTCTCCGCCGGCCGCGAGCTGGTCTGGGTGCACATCCCCGAGCCGCAGCCGCCCTACGTGCGCCGCGGCTGGCTCCTGTCACGCTTCCAGGACCTGGCACCGGGGCTGCCGCCCGAGATCCGCCTGACGGAGCTCGCGGCCTACTCCGATCCCTCCGTGCCCCTCCCACCGGAGGTCCGCCGCCGCTTCTGGGACCTCTACCGGGTCCACGTCGCCTGGGCGGACGAGCGGCTCGGCCGCCTGCTCGACGCCGTGCGGCAGAGCGGCCAGTGGGACCGCGCCTTGATCGTCGTCACCTCCACCCACGGCGAGGCGTTCGGCGAGCGGGGGCAGATCGCGGACGGCGGCAGCCTCGGCCGGGAGCTGATCGAGGTGCCGCTGGCGGTAAAGCTCCCCGCCGGCTGGCGGCGCCCCCTGGCGGTCCCCAGGAGCGAGCGGGTGGCCGCGGCGCGGCTGTGGGCGACGGTGGTCGAGGCGGCGGGGGGGCCGGTGCCCCCGGCGGTCGCCCCCAGCCTCTTCACCCGGTCGCCGGGACCGCTCCCCGTCCTCTCCGAGCTCTACGACAGGAACGGCGTCAATCTCTACTCGCTCGTCGACGGCGACGACCAACTCCTCTGGGAGTCGCGCTTCGCGCCCGCCGAACCGGAGTACTATCGCGCCCGGCTGATCGAGATGCCGGGGAGCCGGCTGACCGGCCCCCCCTTGCGCGAGGACTCCGAGGTCATCCTCGGCCGCCTCGCCACCGCCTTCGCCACCACCCGGCCGTTCTCCGGGATCGCGCCGCCCCGACTCTCGCTGGAGCGCTGGGAGGGCGGTTCGGGGAGCCGGCCGCTCGACGATCCCAAGCGCCAGGCGGAGCTCGCCGCCCAGCTCCGCCGCGCCTGGTACCGTTTCGTACCCGAGGAGCTGTCGCCCGACGGCGAGGATCAGGCTCGCCAGGGAACGCCGCCCGGTCGCTGAGAAAAAGCCCGCTTCCCCACGGCGGGCCTGGGCTCCCCTCGCGAGCCCCATCGTAGGATGATGGCGCCATGTCCGGCGCATACTGGAACGACCTCCGCCATCATCTCGGCGATTCCGTCGAAAGCCGCTTCTGGCTCAGCGACCCGCTGGTGCGGCGCCGGGTCAACCAACGGGTCAGCGGCGATCCCCAATGCTGGCCGGTCGACTGGCTTCGGGAGTACCTCGCAGCGGTCTCTCCGCTCCCCCGGGCCTTGAGCCTGGGCTGCGGCACCGGCAATCTGGAACGTGACCTCTGCCGGAAGCGAATCGTCCAGAGCATCGTGGGCGTGGATACGGCGCCCGACATCGTCGACTATGCGCGGGCGGAAAGCGGCCGGGAAGGGTTCGGGCCGGAACAGATCGACTTCGTCGTCGCCGAGGCGCGGGAGATCCTGCGCCGGCAGCGCGATCTCGACGCTGTTTTCTTCCATGGCTCCCTCCATCATTTCGACCGGATGGAGGAGCTCCTGAGCCTGGTCGAGGCGGCGCTCCGGCCGCGGGGCTTTCTGATCATCGACGAATACGTCGGCCCGTCCATGCGCGAGTGGGGTTGGGTCTCGCTCCTGCTGCCGAACCTCTTCTATCGATGCCTGCCACGGTCGGTGCGGCGCGTGGGCCTGATCAGAGCGCCGAGGAATCCCGCGGACCCCAGCGAAATGATCTGTGCATCGGAAATCCGGCCGGCGATCGAAAGTCGATTCGAGGTCGCGGCGGTCCGCGACTACGGAGGCAATCTCGTCTCTTTGCTCTATGCCAACCTGCGGCGGCCGGGCAGCGGACCGGGTTCACCCACGGCCGAGGAATTCAACCACGCGATCGAATTCCTGCTCGACGGGGAGGACCGGATGCTGCGCTGGCCGGGTCCCTTAAGGCGGCCGTCCTTTCATACCGTCATGGTCGGCCGGACGCGGGCGAAGGCTTGACCCCGCGCGGCCGCAGCTCCACGATCAGCCGGGACGAAGTCAGGCGTGCCCAGGGGCGACGGTCGTAGTCGCCCCAGAGGTGGCTGATCTCCATGCCGTGGGTTTGCGCCCGACGCCCCAGCTCGCCGAGCGACCAGAGGCGGGCCGGGAAGCTCGCCTCGGCCTCGGCGCGATCGCCGATCCAGTATCCGAAGCGGGCCTGGCACTGGCGACTGTAGGGATCGCAGCGCCAGACCTGGTGCACCACGAGGTCGCCGCCGCCAGGGGCCGGGCCGGGGGAGCGCTCGCGGACCAGACCTTCCGGCCGGGCCGCCTGCCGCCGCGCCTGGGGCGAGAGCCAGGCGGCGTCGAGGAGGAACCGGCCGTCCGGAGTGAGGTGGCGGACGGCGGTGGCGAAAGCGCGGTCGCGGTCGTCCTCCTCGGTCAGGTGGGAGAAGGGGTCGTCGACCGCGGTCACCAGGTCGAAGCGTTGCCCGAGCGCCAGGGCGCGCATGTCGGCCACGAAGAACGAGACGTTGCATCGGCCGGCGATACCGGCGAGTTTTCTCCGGGCCACGGCGACCAGCTCCGGCGAGAGGTCGAAGCCCACCACCTGGGCCGCGCTGCGGGCGAGAAAGGCCGTGGCCCGACCGGTCCCCGATCCCAGCTCCAGCACCCGCGCGGGGCGGGGATCGCCCGCCGCCCAGGTCCACAGCGCGCCGTCGCCGCGGTCGGCCAGCTCGGCGTCATAGAAGGGGAGGATGCGGTGGTAGTAGCCGCGGACCTCGTTGCCGTCTCCCGGGGTCGTCGCCATCGTCGTTTGCGATTGCACAGGGCATGCCGTCTCCCTCCGGCCGCGTTGAGGGCCGAGCTTGGCAATCCGCCTCCGGTCCGGTAGATTTACGAGGCTCTAGAGAAGAAGGAAGGGTCCATGCGCCTACGTCGTCCCCGCCGCCGATTGCCTCTGCCCGCGCTCCTGCTCGCGGCGGCGCTCGCTTTCTCCCTCGTGGCCGTTCCGCTCGCCGCGCAGACCGCACGCGCCCTGGCCCAGGCCCAGGAGCTGGTCGACGGCGGCAAGCCGCAGCAGGCCATTCCGCTCCTCGACAGCCTGATCAAGCGCGAGCCGGGCAACGCCCGTGCCTTCCTCCTGCGCAGCACGGCGCGTTTCTTGATCGACGACATCGACGGCGGGAAGAAGGACCTCGACAAAGCGCTCCAGCTCGACCCCCGCCAGCGCCAGGGATGGCTCCACCGCGGCGCCCTGGAGGTCGCGGCGAAGCACTACGACGCCGCCCTGGCCGCCTTCGGCGAGGCCGAGAAGCTCGACCCGCAGGCGCAGGACAACGACATCAACCTGGGCGCCGTCCTCCTCCTCGCCGGGAAGCTCGAACCCGCCACCCAGCGCTTCCAGAGCTACCTCGGCAAGCACGCCGGCGTGGCCGACGCCCAGTACCTGGTGGCGAGCAACTATGCCATCGCCGGCTATGCGGCGCTCGCCGTCGAGCACCTGCGCCAGGCGATCGCGCTCGACGAGCGCTCGCGGCTGCTCGCCAGGACCGATCCCAACTTCGCCGTCCTCGCAAAGGACAGGCGCTACACCGAGCTGATGGCGACCGACAGCTACAAGCCGCCGGCCGGCTCCCACGTCGCGGCACGCGACTACGACCTCGCCTACAACGCGGAGGACGGCAAGCTCCTGGGCTCGGTGGTCGAGGCGATGAGCGTCTCCAAGGAGCGTTTCGACCCGCGCCTGGAGTCGGCCCCGGACTGGGCGCTGGTCTGGGGGGACCTGCGGGTCAAGGTGATGCGGGGGGCCGACGGCAAGGGCCGGGTCGAGGTGAGCGCGCCGCTCGACCGGCTCTCCGAGGCGGAGTGGCGGCAGCGGACCGACAAGCTGTTCAAGAACATCGCCCTCCAGCTCTACAGCCGCAAGCTGTCGGACGCCAAGAAGCGGGATTGAACGGATCGCTCCCGATCAGCGAGCGTGGGTAGAGACGCCCAGCCGTTACCACAGGCATTCCCTTATCCACGAACGCCAGGGCGTCTCCAGCGGCGCCGGATCGCAGGCGCTTGCGGCCTGCGGAGACGCCCTGGCGGTGGTGGTTCCGGGAAGGTTCCGGAAGGCGGCTGGGCGTCTCTACGAAGACCCTGCCGCGGATCTTCTACACCCGCAGCAGAACCGATCCCCAGTGGAGCCCCGCCCCGAGGGCGGTCAGGGCGACCAGGGCGCCCTCGGGGGCCTTGCCGAGCTTCCTCGCCTCGTGGAAGGCGATGGGCAGGGTGCCGGAGGTGGTGTTGCCGTACTTCTGGATGTTGTTGTGGACCTTCTCGGAAGGCAGGCCCATGGCCTTCTGGGCCGCCTCGTTGATGCGCAGGTTGGCCTGGTGCATGATGAGGAGATCCAGGTCGGCCAGGCTGTAGCCGCAACGGCCGAGCACCTCCCGGGTCACCTCGGGCATGCGGGTCACCGCCAGCTTGAAGACCGCCCGGCCGTCCATCACCGGCACCGTCTCCGCCTTCTGGATCATCTCGCAGCTGACGAAGGGGCGCTGCTTCGAGCCCAGGCCGGGGACATAGAGGATCTCCAGGTGGTTGCCGTCGCCGTAGAGGGCGGAGGTGAGGATGCCGCGCTCCGGATCGCTGCCGGCGCGGAACACCATGGCGCCGGCGCCGTCGCCGAAGAGCACCAGGAGGTGGCGGAACTTCGAGTTCCAGGTGAAGTCCTCCTCGGAGAGCGGTCCGGGGTCTCTGCCGTGCAGGACCTCGAAGGTGCGGGCCGAGAAGGGCATCAGCGAAGTGTGGACGTCGGTGCCGACCAAAAGGACGGTCTTCGCGATGCCGCTCCGGATGAGAGCGTCCACGGTCTGCAGGCCGTAGGCGAAGCCGGCGCACTGCTGGCGGAGGTCCAGGGCCGGCCGCGGACCGATCCCCAGCTTCTGCTGCAGGAGCGTGCCGGTGCCGGGGAAATAGTGGTCGGGGGTCATCGTGGCGCAGACCAGGTAGTCGATCTCCTCGGCGGCAATCCCGGCGTCGTCCAGGGCCGCCCGCGCCGCCTCGGCCCCGAGGTCGGCCGAGCCGACTCCCGGGTCGACGTAGAAGCGGGTGACGACCCCGCTCCTCTCCCGGATCCACTCATCGTTGGTGTCGATGATGCGGGCGATCATGTGGTTGTCGACCTCGTGCGGCGGGATGGCGATACCGCTCCCCGCGAACACGGCGCGCACCTCGCTCATGGATCTCCTCTCCTCGGCCCTAAACGATGGGAATGCAAGCGACTCCAGGAAATCAGCCGGGACCGTGGATGCCCCGCTGCAGGGGTTCGGAACCGGCGTGGTAGAAGACGGTGAGATCGCCCCGCTTGCGGAAACGGTAGCGCGGCGCGGGTTTGCGGCCGTTCAGGCCGGAGGCTGCGTCGGAGCTGTAGGTCCAGACCTCGATCGGCGATCCCCCGGTGGAGGCCACCTCGAAGTCGATCTTCTTGGGGGGACCGTAGATGACGTGGATGGTCCCACGGTCGGTCCGCCGGCCCTCGTACCCCGCCTCGCTGTACAGCCGGTCGGCTTCGGTACCCCGCGCCTCGAACGCGGTGAGGAGGTCGTTCTGCGGCTGGTTGCGGGGGTTCCTCCGGGCCCAGAAGTGAGCGATGAGCTCCTGCGCCGCCGCGTCGTCCTTCAAGCCGAGGTAGGTCGCGACCTCCTCCTGGGTGGCGAGGAAGGAGATGGGGCCGACCAGCCACTGCGCGTAGTCGGGTCCCAGGGCGGGGTTGGTCAGATCGGCCAGGCCGTGCCCGATGGGGGTCTTGCCGCCGCTGGCGCAGCCGGCGAGGGCCACGGTGAGGAGCAGGGCGATCCAGGCAAAACGGATGGGGTTCCGTTGGATTCCGAGGACCTGCGACTGGCTGCGCGCAGCGCCCGAAGGAGCAGGCCCGCAGGATCCAACGGAATCCCTAGGCGCGGTGGAGCAGGTCAAGGAACTCCTCCCGTACCGGTTTCTGGTGGAAGATGCCGCGCAGGGCCGAGGTGATGGTGAGCGCTCCCGGCTTCTTGACTCCGCGCATCTCGACGCAGAGGTGGCGCGCCTCGATGACCACCATGGCCCCCTGCGGCTGGAGCTTCTCCTCGAGACAGGTCACCACCTGCTCGGTCAGCCGTTCCTGGAGCTGCGGCCGCTTGGCGTAGAACTCCAGGATGCGCGCGAACTTCGAGAGGCCCAGGATGCGGTCGCGCGGGATGTAGGCGATGTGTGCGTGGCCATAGAAGGGGACCAGGTGGTGGGCGCACATGGAGTAGAAGGGGATCTGCGTCTCCATCACCATGTGGCTGTAGCCTTCCTCGTTGGGGAAGGTCGTCACCTTGGGCTCCGCCCCCTCGGCGAGCCCATGGAACATCTCCAGGTACATCTTGGCCACCCGCATGTCGGTCTCGGCCAGGTTGGGGTCGCCGGTGTCGAGCCCCAGGGTCTCCAGGATGCCGCGCACGTGGTAGGCCACGGTGAGCAGCTTCTCCTGCTGGGCGGCGTCGAAATCGGAAAGGTCGACCGCGGAGCTCTCCGCGAGAGGGTCGTCCCTGTCCAAGGTGTCGAGATCGTTGGGGTCGTGGCTCATGGGTTCTCCGGCCGGATCGAGAATCTTATCCTACAATGCCCCTCCCTCCCCCTACCTTCCATAGAGGGCTCCGAAGAGGGCTCCATAGGCGAGGTGCGCGGCGAGGGTGATGAGGGGCGTGCGGCGTCCGTAGTTCAAGGCGAGGAAACCGGGTGGTTCGAGCTGGCGGGTGGGAGTGGGGCCATAGTCCTCGGTCGCCATGCGCGGATGGAGGCTGGGCAGGAGCGGCATCAGGGCGGTGAGCACGAAGAGCCCGTGGACCAGCCCGAAGATCCCCCCCAGCCACCAACTGGGCCGCCCCATCACGGCGAAAGCCAGGGCGTAGAGGAGGGAGACCAGCCAGCCGTTGACGAAGTGAAGGGCGAAGCCGGCGACGTTGGCGCGGTTCCGGTCCGGGGTGAAGACCGAGCCGAGGAGGAAGGGGAGGCTCATGCGGGAGAGGCCGAACCCCTGGCTCGCCGTCATCAGGGTGGTCATGACGACGGTCGAGAAGAACCCCGCGGCGAGCGCCCGGGGGAGGTCGAGGGCGGCCCAGAGCGGGCTCATACCCGGGCTCCGGTCTGGCCCGCCGTGGCGGCGGGAGCCTCGGCGCCTTCCGCCTGGGCGAGGGTCAGGGCGGCGTTGATCAGGCCGAGATGGGAGAAGGCCTGGGGGAAGTTGCCGAGGAATTGGCCGCTCGCCGCGTCGATCTGCTCGGCGAAGAGGCCGACGTCGTTGCCGTAGGCAAGGAGGTGGGCGAAGCGTTCGGTCGCCCTCTCCACTTCGCCCATCCGGGCGAGCGCCTCGACCGCCCAGAAGCTGCAGATGGCGAAGGCCGCCTCGCCGCCGGGGAGGCCGTCGGTGCCCGGCGGGTAGCGGTAGAGGAGGTCGCCCGCCCCCAGCGTGCGGTCGAGGTGGGCGAAGGTGCTCCGGAAGCGCGCCCCCCGCGGGTCGACGAAGCCGTAGATGCCGAGGAGGAGGAGGCTGGCGTCGGCCCCCTCTTCTCCCAGGACGTCGACGTAGCTCCCCAGGCGGTCGCTCCAGCCCGCGGTCTCGATGGCGTGGCGGATCTCTCGGCACTCGCGGGCGAAACGCTCGCGGGAGCGGCCGAGCGCGATCTTCCCCCGCTCGTCCATCGCCAGCAGGCGGTCGAGGGCGACCCAGCACATCATCTTGGAGAAGGTATGGTGGAAGCGCCCGGAGCGTTTCTCCCAGATCCCTTCGTCGGGCTCCCGCCAGAGCCGGCAGGCGGTCTCGCCGAGCCGGGCGAGGAGGCGCGCCTGGGGGCGGTCGAGCTCGCCGCCGCGGCTGACGAACTCGCAGGCCGACTCGACCAGCTCGCCGTAGACGTCGAGCTGGAGCTGGCCGGACGCGCCGTTGCCCACCCGCACCGGCCGCGAGCCGCGGTAGCCGTCCAGGGTGGCCAGGGCGTACTCCGGGATGCGCGACTCGCCGTGCACGTCGTAGAGCACCCCGAGCTCGGGATGGCGCATCCGCGTGGCATAGAGGAGCCAGGAGAGGAAGGCCTTCCCCTCCTCCTGGTAGCCCAGGTCGAAGAACGCGGTCAGGGTCCAGGAGGCATCGCGCGGCCAGCAGTAGCGGTAGTCCCAGTTGCGCGGGCCGCCGATCGCCTCGGGGAGCGAGGTGGTGGGGGCGGCGATCACCGCGCCCGAGGGAGCGTAGGTCAAGAGCTTCAGCAGGAGGATGCTGCGCAGGACCGCCTCGGGGAAGGGGCCGTCGTAGCGGCAGCGGCCGGCCCAGGTCTCCCACCAGAGGCGCGAACGCTCCAGCCGAGCGGCGGCGGCGGCCCCCAGGAGTGGAATGGCGGCGGGACCGCCGCTCTCGGCGATGAGGGAAAGGAAGCGCCGCTCCCCCCGCCACAGGCGATCGTAGCCCACGACCCCGCGGCCGGCGCCGTCCGCGTGGAGCGGCACCTCGCTCTGGAGAATGAGGACCTGGGGGCCGGCCGCGAAGGCGAAACCGAGCTTGCGGCGATTCTGGAGCAAGGCCCGGCCCCGGCCGAAGAGGGGACGGGGATCGCAACCGACCTCGACCTCGACCTCCCCCGCCAGGCACTCGACCCGGCGCAGCACCTCGTGCTCCACCCGCATCTCGCGCCGCCGCTCGTCCATGTCGGCGACCGACATGGAATCGGTCAGGCAGAGAACGCCGCCGGGGGTCTCGAAGGTGGTCTCCAGGAGGTTGGTCCTGCCCAAATAGCGGCGGGAGACCGCGAACGGCCCGCGCGGGCGGACGA
>Ga0137407_10001998_pt1 | contig 13401 bp, 15 predicted proteins | sample CZOMad2_2_16fung_FD_108410 | JGI IMG/M metagenome (GOLD analysis project Ga0137407, IMG submission 108410) | Vadose zone soil fungal communities from Angelo Coast Range Reserve, California, USA - CZOMad2_2_16fungal (Illumina Assembly) | ecosystem: Environmental > Terrestrial > Soil > Vadose...
CAAAGCGCGGCATCTGCCAGGGTGATAATTCCAAGATATCATGGACACAGGTTGAAACAGGTTCCGCCATTACCTGGAAATATCCAAGTGTGATTCTGAAAGGTGATAATGCTGTCGGCGAGTTTTATTCTGTGGCAGTTACCAATCATCATCAGCAGGCAGATACGGGTACCAAAATGATGCATCTTGGAAAAAATACCAAGAGCCGCATTGTTTCGAAAGGGATCTCGGCAGGCGTAAGCAATAATAGTTACCGTGGTTTGGTACATATCAACAAAAAAGCAACGAACTCACGGAATTTTTCCCAATGTGATTCACTTTTATTGGGTGATAAATGCGGGGCACATACATTTCCATACATCGAAGTAAAAAATAATTCTTCTATCGTGGAGCATGAAGCTACTACTTCAAAAATTGGTGAGGACCAGGTTTTCTATTGCAACCAAAGAGGTATTGATACCGAAACGGCAGTGGCACTTATCATCAACGGTTTTGCTAAAGAAGTGATGAACCAGTTACCGATGGAATTTGCTGTTGAAGCACAGAAGTTATTGGCGATTAGTCTCGAAGGAAGCGTAGGTTAATGTGCGAATTTGCTAATGTGCGAGTGTGCGAATTATTTATTATGGCGAAGTTCAGATCGGCAATGACCAGCCCACTAGCTCCGCCCTTTAGGGCGGAGAAATAAAAAAACCGGAACCTGAAAAATTTATCAATGATTCATTTAAATAAAGAATAGTTATGCTGAGAATTCACAATCTACATGCTGGCATTGAAGGAAAGAAAATTCTCAATGGGATCAACCTGGAAATAAAAACAGGCGAAGTGCATGTCATCATGGGACCGAATGGTTCCGGAAAAAGCACCCTGGCGTCTGTGCTGGCGGGCAGAGAAAACTACGAGGTTTCCGCAGGATCAGTTGAATATTTGGGAAAAGATCTTTTAGATATGTCGCCCGAAGACAGAGCAAGAGAAGGGTTATTTCTTGCCTTTCAATACCCGGTGGAAATTCCAGGTTTAAGTACAACCAATTTCATGAAAACGGCTGTCAATGAAATCCGCAAATACCGCGGCCAGGAACCACTGGATGCTGTAGCTTTTCTCCGCATGATGAAAGAAAAAATGGCATTGGTAAATATTGATCAGTCATTGCTCAGCCGTCCATTAAATGAAGGATTTTCCGGCGGAGAAAAAAAACGCAACGAGATTTTCCAGATGGCGATGCTGCAACCTAAACTCGCGATCATGGATGAAACAGATTCCGGTTTGGATATCGATGCCATCCGCATCGTATCTGACAGTGTAAATAAATTACATAATAAAGACAACGCAGTATTGCTGGTTACACATTATCAGCGTTTGCTGGACTATATCATACCGGATTTTGTTCACGTAATGTATAATGGCCGTATTGTTAAATCCGGTCCCAAAGAACTCGCATTGGAACTGGAAGAAAAAGGATATGATTTCATTAAACATGAGGTTGGCGTGGGAGAAGAAGCATAGTGCATGATCAAATTGGTGTGAGGTATAGGGCTTAGGGTATGTCATACCCTACACCCTACACCTTACACCCTTTACCATCAAACCCAATTAAAAACACATGAACACAATAGAATATTTTAAAGAACATTTTGATCAACTGCAATTGGCGGGTGCCAATAGCAGCCTGGGCGCTATTCGCAAAAACGCATTCGATGTTTTCAGCACTCTTGGCATTCCTACAACAAGGCATGAAGAATGGAAATATACGCGCATCAGTGGATTGTTCAATAAAGAATACAATTTTACTGTTAACCCGTTAACCACTTCGTTTACTACAAATGATATGGATGGTCTTCACTTACCCGGTCATGAGCAGGCAAATGAGCTGGTATTTATAAACGGACTATTTTCTTTTTCGTTATCAATCATTCGTTCCCCGCAATTGGTGGTATTGCCATTGGAAGAAGCTTCAGGCAATGAATATAAAAATATCGTTTCTAAACATCTCGGGCATAGTGGTCAATATTTAAAAGATGGAATCAATGCACTCAACACGGCATTTGCATATGGCGCTGTTTTCATCCATGTAAAAAAAGGCCAGTCGACTGAACACCCGGTTTATATTTATCATATTTCAGACGCACGAAACAGCAATAGCTTTTCACAACCGCGCAGCCTGGTATATGTGGACGAAAACGCGAGGCTCCAACTGGTGGAAACATTTGTTACTGTTGGTGAACAGGAAAGTTTTACCAACCAGGTTATAGAAATAATAGTGGAAAAAGATGCATACCTGGAATATTATAAAATTCAGAATGATGAGAGCCATAGCAGCCAGGTAAGCACAACGCATATCAGGCAGGTTGGAAAAAGCTATACTCATTCTGTGGTCATTTCTCTCAATGGAAATATTATCCGCAATAACCTCAACGTAATATTTGATGCAGCTCATTGCGAATCGCATTTATATGGACTGTATTGCCTGAAGAATGAAATGCATGTCGACAATCATACAGTAGTGGATAATGTACAACCTCATTGTTTAAGCAACGAATTGTATAAAGGCATTGTAGGCGATAATGCAACAGGGGTTTTCAATGGAAAGATTTTTGTCAGGAAGGATGCTCAAAAAACAAATGCCTATCAATCCAATAAAAATATATTGCTTTCTGAAAACGCTTCCGTGAATGCAAAACCGCAGTTGGAAATTTTTGCAGATGATGTAAAATGTTCGCATGGATGCACTGTAGGAAGCCTGGATGAAGAAGCTCAGTTTTATTTAATGTCAAGAGGTCTTAGCAAACATAGCGCAAGAGCTTTGTTGTTGCAGGCCTTTGCAATAGATATCCTGGAAAATATAAAATCTGAACCTATCCGTTTATACGTTGAGCAACTGATCTCAAAACGTTTAGAAATTGATACAGTATGATAGACACAGTGATCAAATCAAACAATATAGATGTATATGCTATCCGGAAACAGTTTCCAATACTGAAACGGCAAGTAAAAGGCAAGCAATTGATTTACCTGGATAATGCGGCTACTTCGCAAAAACCGCAATCAGTAATCGATGCACTGGTTAATTACTATTCATATTATAATGCAAATATTCATCGCGGTATTCATACTCTTGCTGAAGAAGCCACAGCTGCTTTTGAAGCCACACGCGATGCCGTGCGGCAATTCATCGGGGCAGCATCGAGGGAAGAAATTATTTTTACAAGAGGAACTACAGAAGGCATCAACCTGGTTGCATCAACCTGGGGCAGGCAAAATATTAAATCAGGAGATGAGATCATCATCTCTACTATGGAGCATCATTCCAATATTGTTCCCTGGCAGGTATTATGCGAAGAAAAAGGAGCCCTGCTTAAAGTAATTCCGGTGAATGATGAAGGAGAATTATTGCTGGATGAATATGCAAAACTGTTAAACCCAAAAACAAAACTGGTTTCCATCGTGCATGTGTCAAATGTATTGGGGACTGTAAACCCGGTTAAAAAAATGATTGATATGGCGCATCGCGCTGGTGCGGTTGTATTGGTAGATGGTGCTCAGTCCACCGTTCATTTAGACATAGATGTACAGGATATGGATTGCGATTTTTTTGCATTTTCATCTCACAAATTATATGGACCAACCGGTACAGGTGTATTATATGGAAAAAAGAATTTACTAGAAACCATGCCGGTTTTCCAGGGTGGCGGAGAAATGATCAAGGAAGTAAGTTTTGAAAAAACCTGGTACAATGATCTGCCATATAAATATGAAGCGGGCACGCCCAATATTGCAGATACGATCGCATTTAAAACCGCATTGGATTTCATTAAAGATACCGGCAAGGAAAAAATCAGGAAGCATGAAGAAGCGCTTTTAGGTTATGCTACTACTCAACTGGAGCAATTGCCCGGATTAAAGATCGTTGGTAATGCCAAAGAAAAAGTAAGTGTGATTTCTTTCGTGATTGATAATATCCATCCGCAGGACATCGGTATTTTATTAGATAATCGCGGCATTGCGGTAAGAACAGGACATCATTGCGCACAACCTCTGATGAACCGGTTTTGTATCCCGGGTACAACACGCGCTTCTTTTGCAGTATATAATACAAAAGAAGAAATTGATGAATTGATAATTGGTCTTGAAAAAACAATAAAAATGTTAGCTTGATTAATGAGTGAAAGCAAGTCCATACAAACTATAGAAAATGAAATAGTGGAAGAATTTGGCCTTTTCGATTCCTGGGATGATAAGTACGAATACATTATTGACCTTGGTAAAAAATTGCCTCCACTGGATGAACAATATAAGAAGGATGAAAATAAAGTTCGTGGATGCCAGTCAACAGTATGGTTGGTGGCAGATTATAAAGACGGGAAAATTTTTTATAAAGCCGAAAGTGATGCAGTGATTGTAAAAGGATTGATCAGTATGTTGATCCGCGTTTTGTCGGGCCACACAGCAGAGGAGATCATACAGACCCGGTTGGATTTTATTCAACAGATTGGCATGACGACTCACCTGGCTCAAACACGTTCGAACGGCTTACTGTCGATGGTAAAACAAATGAAAAATTTTGCCCTTGCATATAAACTAAAAAATGCAGCAGCAGCAAAATCATGAACAACGAAGAACTTAAGCAAAAGATAATTGAACGTTTGCAAACAATCTTTGATCCCGAGATACCGGTAAATATTTATTCAATGGGATTGATTTATGAAGTAGAGATTTTACCGGTGAACAATGTGCAGATCGTAATGACATTGACTGCGCCCAGTTGTCCGGCCGCCCAGTCATTGCCCGTTGAAGTTGATCAGAAACTAAGAGAAATAGAAGGAGTGAATGATGTCCATGTAGCAGTTACCTGGACTCCTTCCTGGAATAAATCGATGATGTCGGAAGAAGCACAGCTGGAATTGGGGATGCTGTAATTAAGTTGATGAGATGAACCTGATCGTGAGACGTGAGACGTCAAGCGTGAGGGATGAAGAATAGTAAGTTTGTTAATAACATTATTTTTTTACGTTTGACGTCTCACGTCTCACGAAAAAAAATAATGTTAAGCAATAAAAAATAATTACTCTATGCCACAAATAAGTATCAATAGTTTACTGGCCAATAATGGTCCGGGTTATTCAGAAATAATAGTGACTCCTTACCGCGAAGAACTGGTACAGGCGGGTTTTGAGCAATTGCTCACTACGGATGATGTTGAAAAAGCGTTGAACAGGCAGGATGATAAAATTGTACTGGTAGTATTGAATTCAGTTTGCGGATGCTCCGCCCGGGTAGGAAGGCCCGGAACTATTTTATCATTGTTTAATAAAGTGGTGCCTGATATGCTGGTTACCATTTTTGCAGGCATGGAAAAAGATGCCGTGGCACATTTCAGGCAAAAATATCTTGCCGGTCTTACACCTTCTTCTCCGAATATCGCTGTATTTAAAAATGGACAATTACTACACATCCTCCATCGCTACCAGATAGAAAGAATGGGCGCAGGTGATATCGCTAACGAACTGATTGCGGTGTATGATAAGCATTGCGGTAAAGAACAATCGATCGATGCAATAGAGCGGCTCCGGAAACATTTTATTGAAAAATATAAAGCAGATCCATTGCATTTATCTAACGAATAAAAAATTATTATGAAAATTACCGCCCAGGAAGAATATGGTTTGAGAATATTAATACGTATTGCACGTTGCCAGCACAAGGAAGGAATGAGCATTCCGCAATTGACCGAAGCGGAAGGTTTGAGTAGCCATTACGTTGCTAAACTTACCCGCATATTGCGCATGAAAAAATTTATCAACAGTACACCCGGCTATAAAGGCGGTTATGTATTGGCGATGCCCGCGGAAAAAATTATTATCAATAATGTTTTGAAAGCGCTTGGCGGCGCTTTGTTCAATACAGGATATTGCGGCTCTCATGCAGGAACAATGAAAATATGCACCAATTCAGTCGACTGTTCAGCGCGCTCACTTTGGCAAATGATTCAATACACGGTTGACCAGCTTCTCGACAAAGTAACCTTGCACGACCTGGTGAGCTCTGAAGTTCAATCCGGAAAAATCCTGGAGCAAATGGTGCAGGAGTTTACCCGCAAAAATTCTTTGCTTCAAAATGCATAATGATATAATTTAAGCGAGGGCTAAAAAAGAAAATTGTTGCTAAGAAAATCCTTTGTTATCTTAGTCTTGAAAGGCAACCTTTAAAACATCTTCTACCATCAGGCAGCTCGTGTGAAATACCCTTCGTCCCGGATGCTGATTGGTTCCCTCTCTCCGCCCCATCTTCGTTTTTTTTAACCTAAAATATATGCTATATGAGAAAATTACTTGCAGTACTGGCTATTGCATTTTTTATTGCGAGCTGTAACCAGGACAAACCCGCAGCTGAAGAAAAAAAAGATTCCGCAACAACTGAAACAAAAAAAGTCGACAACACCAGTTATCCTTACAAAGCGAGCTATTCTTCTGCTTTTGAAATGGGCAAACCCGAAAATTCGAAGGTTATATTGGATATCTGGAAAGCATTCGAAGAAAATAAACTGAGTGATACCAGGAGCCTATGGGCGGATTCCGTTACCATGCAATTCGACGGATTTACTTTTCACGGAACTGCTGATAGTGCATTGAAGGAAGGAAATGCAGAACGTGCGAGATATACTTCAGTTATAGATACAGTTATTGCCTGGCTTCCCTTACACAGTACCGATAGAAATGAAGATTGGGTTGGCGTTTGGGCCATGGAATATACTGTCAACAAAAAAGGGAAAAAAGATACTGCAGATATTCACGAAATATGGATGCTGAAAAATGGTAAAGCTGCATACATGTCGCAATACAGAGCGCATCGTAAACCCTAATTAATGTGCGGATTTGCAAATGTGCAAATGTGCGAATTTGACCTTGATTGAAGGATTAAAAGATTGAAGGATTTTACGCAAGTTTGCGAATCCATCATGATACTCCTGAAATCCTTCAATCAAGGTCAAATTCGCACATTTGCACATCAGCACATTCGCACATTAATTTATATTGCATAATTATGACTTCCATTTCCCCTCGTTCATCACGCATTGTAACAATTGATTTTGTCAGAGGATTGATCATGGTCATTATGGCATTGGATCATGTGAGAGATTTCACGCATTACGATGCATATTTGTATGATCCCCTCGATGCAACCAAAACATCTGTGATATTATATGTGACGCGCTGGATCACGCATTTTTGCGCACCAACTTTCGTTTTGCTTACAGGAGTTGCTGCTTCGCTCCTCGGCAAACAGAGATCAAAAAAACAGCTTTTCAAATTTCTGCTGACACGTGGATTATGGCTTCTGATTGCAGATCTTCTGATCGTCAGTTTTTCATGGTCATTTAATGCTCCGCCACATTTTATGCTATTTGGTGTTGTCGCGGTAATCGGAGTCAGCATGATGATTCTTTCTTTACTGATATTTCTTCCCAATACTATAATCCTGATTTTTGGGTTGATCATTGTTTTCTTCCACAACATGCTCGATAATATTCATATTGCAAATGGAACATCTTTGATATGGTCGCAGCTTCATCAACAAAGTCTTTTTGTATGGGGCAACCACTATAATTATGTAACAGGATATCCGATTATACCATGGGTCGGCGTAGTGGCACTTGGTTATTGTCTTGGTACGTTGTTTCAACCGGAATATGAAGCAGCAAAACGAAAAAAAATTTTAAGGTGGATAGGTTTATCAGCGATCATTCTTTTTTTCGTGCTGAGATATTTTAATATCTATGGCAACCCAACCGATTGGAAACACGGAGAGAACATAACAGCATCTCTCATGAATTTTTTTAATGTATTGAAATATCCGCCATCTTTATTATACCTGCTGATCACATTAGGTCCGGTTTTATTGCTTTTATCGGTATTGGATAGTACTCGTATCCGCGCATCAAATCCTCTGGTGATATTCGGAAGAGTTCCATTATTCTATTATATCATTCATCTCTATATTATTCATTTAATCGCAACGGCAATAGCATTAGCGACCGGTCATCGTTTTTCGGATATGGTGAGCGATACTTTTATAACTGGCAGTGAAAAACTGAAAGGAACTTATGGCGTTTCCTTATTCTGGGTTTATATCATTTGGATGCTGCTGGTGATAGGATTGTATCCGCTATGCAAATGGTATGCAAATTATAAAATGCGACATAAGGATTGGTGGTGGCTGAGCTATTTGTAATTGAACATTGAACTTCTGATTTTTTCTGATTAAACTGATTTAGTTCTGATTATTTTCATTAAACTGACTTTAATCATTAAGATATTTCTAAATGAGAAATAATCAGAACTAAATCAGTTTAATCAGAAAAAATCAGAAGTTCAATGTTCAACCGGAAGTTCCATATTATGCATCACCATAATAAGCCATTTATCATCGCCTCTCATCAATATAAAATTAGCTAATCCTTTTCTAAGTGGTATATCCGTGCCACCAGGTGTTGTGACGCCTGTCATTTCCCACCAGGCATCCACTGTAGTGATATCGGGAGCGATATAACGGATAGTCTTATCTGTTATCTTCAGGTTGCTGTTCTTAAATATATCAGCGAAAAGTGGCGCGTGAAATTTCTCAATATTGGTTCTTCCATGAGCGCTCATGCCTAGTACATTCGTAAAATCGGCATCTTCAGCAAAACCCATTGAAAAGGCTTTCGCATCATGCATATTCCATGCCGCCGTAAGATCAGCTAATAATTTTTGAATATTCATTGCGTCCCTGGCCATTTGTGGAGTCTGCGAAATCGCCATAGTTGATATGAGCAGGCAAATAATAGGTGAGAATAAATTTTTCATAAAACCAGGTTTTGGTTTTGATAAAATAATATTACGTGTGCGGATCAAATATCAATCTCCGGACAGCATATTAAAGATAGTCAGAATTAATATTCAGAAATAAAATTGCAGTCGAACGATAACCTATTGGAAGAAGTCTATTTTTTATTCAGTAATTCCATTCTCCTTTTCAGGTTTTGAAATGTTTCCATTGGGCCCTTGGTAGCAAAAAGATTCAGGACCCATGTAGGCACGGAACCACCAGGATCCAGTTGGAGTATATATAGCAGGTGTATTTTTTTTTCTGAGATGGTGGAAATATTCCATAAACCTTTTGACAAAGGAATACGAACCAGGTCTTTTTTATCGGGTTGATAGTTTTTGAGGCCCACCGAAATAACATTTAATGTACGGGCTGCTGTATCGTATGTCAACTTAAAATTTGCATAAAAGTCGCGGTTACTTGCCGGCCAGGGCACATCAATTTCTGAATAATAAATAATCTCCCGGTTATTGATTCTTTTTACAAGCACGCATGTTTTGGTGCCATATGCCCATTGCGGATATTTTTCGACATCGAATAAAATATCGCCGAGCTGGGATACAGTGCCGGGAAGATCCATTTCAATTTTCAGATCATTGAACCTCGAAATTTCAGAATGCCGACTATATATTTTAATACCGTCCTTTTCTTTTTTTAAAGTCCAGCCATTTTGTGAGAATAATGAAACAGGGCCCACTAAAAAAACCAGATAAATAAATAAAACTTTCATAGGCGATAAGACGCACTTTTTGATTTCATTAAAATTAATGAATAAGGGTTTTAAAAACTAATATAAGCCCGAATTTTAACCAGGATTAAGGGATTAAGGATCAAAGGGATATTATTTTTTTTGATTTTTTAGTACTTAAAATCATGGCTCATATCTTTGATTTTTCCAATTGAGCGGGAATCCTGAGAACAAAAAAATAATTACAGAAATTGAAATAGCGAAGGAGTAAAACCCGGTGCACATTAGCTGATTTGATTCCGACTGACGCAAATGCTTCTACGAGATATTTAATACAAGCTGCTCCTGATGCACAGTTCAATTTACAACTCCTTAAAAACAGGCCGCATGAAATTCACGCGGGCCATTTAGACTTAATATTTTATCAGTTTATCCATTTCGGATAGACGCTTCAGTTAGACATTTGATCAAAAACTCTTTTCCATCCTGTTGGACTTTCCCAAAATCTTTTATCGTTCAAATTGTATTTAAAAACAGGCAGGTTTTTTTCATCAAGGACTGTTGCCAATTCTAAAAAAAAGTCCTCCTTTAATGCTTTAACAATTGTTTCATGATCATAAAAATTTATTTCAGAGAATCTGCATAAACACTTTAATTCGAAAGTATTCGAGTTTTCATTGATCCTTCTTCCAAGATAACAATTGGCATTATAATAAAAAGGCGATTTGGAATCCGCATGAGGGTTTCTATCAATGGCATTTTTTGCGACAACAAATACTGCTATTTTGTTTAATGAATAATCATATATAATTGTATCAACCGTCAAAATCGTTGAATCGAAATACTCCGAGTTGACAAAGGATGCTTCGTGATTTCTCATTTTTAAATATAAATCTGCGAGTATTGCCGTGCTGTCTTTCGTATAAATTCCGTTGTCAACCAAGACATGATTTATAAACTCTGGTGGCGTTTCAATATGTTGGCTATTCCCTGTACAGGAAGCCAAAACAAACAATAAAAAAATAATATTCCTGGACATGTGACATAGTTTAAAGTTTTTACTTTTTCTGCTGTTGTTGCAATTCCCATGTTTGTGTTTGCCCATTCCATTTGTATGAACCGTCTTTCAACTGACTTATGTCTGCAAAAAAAGAAGATATACTGTGGGCAGTGCTACTGCTGTTACTTTTCTTTTGTTCCACTTTCCCTTTTTCTTTTTGATTTGCCAACAATCCATAATGTACAAACTGAAATGTTGGAGTTACACCGTCAGCAGTAATATCTGCGCCTTGATAAGGGTCAAAAACCATAAATATTCCTATCCAAAAATTTATTGCGGAATTTTCCATGAGGATCATAATGCTTAATCACTTCTTTGAATGCTGAAAGCTTTTCATAACGCGATTGCAGTTTTTTTGCAGTCATCGTAAATAATTTCCCCCAATGTGGTTTTGGGTTGAAGGGTTCGAGTTCTTTTTCTATAAGCGGGAGTAATTTGCTCACTTCGTTCCAGTTTTGTTTCAAAGTAAAATGAATGGTCATGCATGGTTCATGGTAACATGGACTCATCCATAAATCATCTACGGCAATGGTTCGTATTTCAGTAATCATCAGTTGCGGCCCAACCTGTTTGGCCAGGCGGCTAACTGCAAGAATAGCTTCCATACCATGGCGATAAGGAACAAAATATTCTGCCTGCAATTCTTTTCCACTGCTCGGAGTAAACCCCATGCGAAAATGTGGAAGACGATCATACCAGGGACCGGGTACTCCCATTTGCTCCGTGCAATTTTCTGCTGAAAGCGTTATGATCGGGTGAAGATTTTTTGTCGCTGCCTTCGCACCAAAAAAATCATTCGTCAATTCAAATTTTGCTCCTTCACTAACACGACTTTTTACCCAAACCTCGCTGCAGTTTTGATTCTGCCAATCGGTAAACAGGCTCACACTATAACCGGCGGATAATATTTCATCAAAATGATTTTTCAATTGTCCGAATGAAAGGTTTTCATAAACATCCTGGCGCACCATATATGTAGGCTGAATATCCAATGTAACTTTGGTTATTACGCCAAGAGCACCCAATCCTACGACTGCCGCCTTGAAATGCTCTCCGTCTTTTTCTCTTGAAAGTTGAATGATTTCTCCATCTGCAGTAACCATTTCAATTGCGGCAACAGCGGTTGACAGGTTGCCATTCTTAACGCCTGATCCATGTGTGGCAGTAGTGCATGCACCTGCAACAGAAATATGCGGGAGTGAAGCGAGATTATGCAGTGCGAAACCTTTCTCATGCAGGTAAGGTCCGAGCTGACCATATTTAATACCCGAACCAACGGTGACCCTTAGTGCTTTTGTATCGAGCGATATTACCTGGTCCAGGCTTTTCAAAGAGATCATCTGATCCGTGCTGTCTGCAATTCTGTTGAAACAGTGGCGTGTTCCGAGAACTTTCAGCTTTTCATATTTTTTTACGAGTTGCTGAACCTGTTCAACAGTTTCCGGGAAGTATAATTTGTCCGTACTGTATTCGATATTTCCCGCCCAATTGATGAGTTTCTTGCGTTGCTGCCAGCTGATCATAGGTGAAAGTACAGTTCCGGCAACCAAGGTAGAAGATAATTTAAGGAATGTTCTTTTTTTCATTTTTAGAATGTTTATGGCCTCCCCCCGACCCCCTCCGGTGGAGGGGGAGTTGACTGCAAATCTCTGACAAAAAATAGAAACTTGCCGGTGACTCCCCCTCCACCGGAGGGGGTTGGGGGGAGACTATGTAATAATTCCAGCCCCACCGATGAACGTGGCTTAAAGCCCGTCCAGTTTTTTGTATTTGATTTTTCACCTACCTGCAGGTATTTTCCAAAATCTTTTTTCTTCAGGTAAATTCCCAGGAAAGCTGTTATAAAATGCTGGTTGATATTATTGATCCGGTGTTCGTTCCATGCAGGTTCCGCGTAATGGTAATAATCGGCAAGATGTCCTGGTTTTAACGATTCGGGCGACGGCGGGTTCGGCGCTGTATTATGTCTTGCATTTTCGTAAGTCAGTATATAACGGTCAGCATTAATCGCCCCTTCATAAATGGCCCTGGTACCATCCTCATAGCCGGAAACATCGTCCTGGCTACCCGCCACGAAAAATGTGGGGACTTTCAAACCCTTCAAACCTTCAGCATCCCAAACACCACGCTGCATGCCCCAGGGAGCAAAAGCGACCACTGCCTTGATACGAGTGTCGAAAGATGATTGATATATTGCGTTGCCGGCAGTAAGAATATTAATTGATTTATTTCCATTTGCGATTGTTGAAAAAAATCCCGCCAGCTTTTCACTGTAACCTGCTCCCGCTACATTTAATACGCCATAGCCGCCCATCGAATATCCGATCAAAGCAGTATTGTCTGCGTCCACCAGGCCTGCTAAAAAATTGTTGCCACCGGATCTTCCCGATTCCGCGATCTGATCAAGCACAAACAAAATATCTTTGGAACGATTGAGTAAAGTACTTTGAAAACCCTGCTGGTCGCGGTGGGTAGATTCTGTGTGATCAATCGCCACCACGATATAACCCTTGGATGCAAGATTTTCCGTGAGATAAGTCAGAAGAACTCTTGAACCCGGATAACCATGCGAAACGATCACCAAAGGAAATGGAGCCTGTTTCAAATCAGGAGCAGCATCGCGAAGCGCTCTTCCCATAAATGCAAATGGAATCAAAGGCCTGGTGGAATCAATATGTGATCCCAAAAAATCTTCGTAAATAGTCAGCTCTTTTTTATCGTTGGGCATGATGGCAGGATACCATATTTCAATTTTCAAAGGACGATCATATAATGAATCGCTATTGCC
>Ga0137407_10001999_pt1 | contig 13400 bp, 11 predicted proteins | sample CZOMad2_2_16fung_FD_108410 | JGI IMG/M metagenome (GOLD analysis project Ga0137407, IMG submission 108410) | Vadose zone soil fungal communities from Angelo Coast Range Reserve, California, USA - CZOMad2_2_16fungal (Illumina Assembly) | ecosystem: Environmental > Terrestrial > Soil > Vadose...
CCATGAGCATGCCGCGGGTAGTGCTGGTCGACGACCACGGGATCTTCAGGTCCGGGGTCAGGTCCGAGCTCGGCCGCCAGGTCGAGGTGGTGGGCGAGGCGGACGACGTCCAGCCCGCGATCAAGCTGATCTCCGAGCTGAAGCCGGACGTGGTGCTGCTCGACGTGCACCTGCCCGGGGGCGGCGGCCAGGCCGTCATCGAATCGGTCAAGGCCTCGAACCCGGAGGTGCGGTTCCTGGCCCTGTCCGCCTCCGACGCCCCCGAGGACGTGATCGCGGTGATCCGGGCCGGGGCCCGGGGCTACGTGACCAAGACGATCTCCACCGCCGAGCTCGCCGACGCGGTGCTACGGGTCGCGGCGGGCGACGCGGTGTTCTCGCACCGGCTGGCCGGCTTCGTGCTCGACGCGTTCGCGTCCGGGTCGCCGGCCGACGTCAAGCCCTCCATCGACCCGGAGCTCGAGCAGCTGACCAGCCGGGAGCGGGAGGTGCTGCGGCTGATCGCCCAGGGCTACACCTACAAGGAGATCGCCCGCGAGCTGTTCATCTCGGTCAAGACGGTGGAGAGCCACGTGTCGTCCGTGCTCCGCAAGCTCCAGCTGTCCACCCGGCACCAGCTGACCAGGTGGGCGACCGAGCGGCGGCTGGCCTGACGCGGCCGGCCTGACACGGCTGGCTTGACACGGCCGGCCTGAGGCTCGCCCGGGTGGCCGGCCGCGGTGCGGCCGGGCGCTAGGGTTGCCGATCTGGGGCAGCGGGCTGACCATGGGAGTAGCGGGCTGATTACCGAGGTGAATATGGCGGTCGAGGCGATCGAGCGCGAGATCGCTGGCGCTTGCCTTCGCCTGGCTGAGGCGGCCGCGGCGGCGCGGCACGGCGAGCGGCACTACCTGGACGGCCGGGGACCGAGGAGCCTGCTCGGGCCAGCGATCACGCTGGCGGCCGCGCACCCGCGGGCGCTGGCCGGTTTCGGGGACCCGGCCTGGGCGGCCTACCGGCCTGACCCGCAGGCGTCGCCGCCTGACGGGCTGCGGGTCGGGGTCATGCGGCTGGGCGAGGACCTGCCGCCGGTGCCCGCGGTGGCCCGGTTCGCCGGGCACGGCCACCTGCTGATCAGCGAGCGCGGCTTCGCCGCCGGAGCCCGGTCGCTGCTGCAGGCCCTGACCCTGCGGCTGGCCACGGCCACCCGCCCGGGCACGGTGCGGCTCGCGCTGGCCGATCCGGTCGGGCAGGGCCGGTACCTCAGTGCCTTCCTGCGGCTGCCCGCGTCGCTGCGGGTGGGCGCGGGCGTGGCCGCCAGTCCGGCCGAGACCGAGGCCCTGCTGACCGCGCTGAACAGCCACGTCGTGGAGGTCACCCAGACCCGGCTGACCAACGTGTACGACTCGGTGGAGGCCTACAACACGACCACCACCGGGGCTACGGTGCCGTACCACGTCCTGGTCCTGGCCGGGTTCCCGGCCGGGATCGACGACCGGGCCTCCGAGTTGCTCGCCCGGCTGGCTCGCAACGGGCCCCGGGCCGGGCTGTACATCGTGGCCACCGTGGACCCCGGGCTTGACATGCCCCGCGGCCTCGACCTGGCGGCGCTGTCCGCGCTCGGTACCACGCTGAGCCTGGATTCTGCCGGGAACCTGACCTGGGACGACCCGGACTTCGGGCCGGGCGTGATCGAGCCGGACGAGATGCCGGGGGCGGCCCGGGCCAACCCGTGGCTGGACGCGGTGGGCGCGGCGGCGGGGTCCGCCTCGCGGGACCTCCCGTTCGCGCGGATCGCGGTTCCGCCGGAGCGGCGCTGGGCCGGCGACACCACCGACGGCCTTGACGTGCAGATCGGCGTGGACAGCAAGGGCGAGCCGCAGCGGTTCGTGATGGGCGTCCGCGGGGTACACCACGGCCTGGTCGGCGGGGACGTCCGGATGGGCAAGACCAACCTGCTGCACGTGCTGATCAGTCAGCTCGCGCTCTGTTATCCGCCGGAGGAGCTCGAGCTGTACCTGCTCGACTTCAAGGAGGTCGAGTTCGACGCCTACCTGACCGAGCGGCTGCCGCACGCGCGCGCGATCACCTCGCGGACCGACCGCGAGTTCGGGCTCTCGATGCTCCGGCGGTTCCACGACGAGATCGAGCGGCGGGCCCGGCTGTGCCGCGAGGCTCGCGTGACGGACCTGCCCGATTACCGGCGCGAGACGGGTCAGGTGCTGGCCCGCGCCCTGGTGATCATGGACGAGTTCCAGGTGCTGTTCAGCGAGGAGGACCGGCTGGCGCGGGAGGCCGGGCGGCTGCTGGCGGACATCGCCAAGCGGGGAGCGGCGTTCGGCCTGCACTTGCTGCTGGCCACCCAGTCCCCGGGCGGGCCGCTCGCGGCCTACCTGCGGCCCGTCTACGAGCAGATGGCGCTGCGGATCGCGCTGGGCTGCACCGCGCCGAGCGTGTCCCAGGCGATCCTCGGCGAGGGGAACGACGCGGCCACCCGGCTGGTCCGGGCCGGGGACGCGATCTACAACGACCGGCGCGGCGAGGGCGCCAACCCGGTCATGCGGATCGCCATGCTGCCGACCCGGGAGCGGCTGGTGCTGATCGGGTCCATCGCCGAGCTCGGCGACGGGCGGGAGTACCCGGCGCCGGCCAGCTTCGACCCCGATTCGCCGGCGTCGTTCGCGCCCGGTTCCCTGGAGAACGCGGGGCAGGCGGTCGAGGCGTGGCTGGGCGAGGCGATCGAGATCAAGCCGGCCACTACCGTCCGGTTCGAGCGGTACTCGCGATCCAACCTGCTCATCGTGGGCGGCGAGGAACACGGCCACGGGCTGCTGCTGGCCACCCTGCTCAGCGCCGCCGTGCAGCGCTCCCCCGGGCAGGTCCGGTTCACCGTGGCCGAGTTCACCCGGCCCTCGTCGCCGTTCCGCGGCTTCTTCGACCCGGTGCGGGACCTGCCGCACGAGGTGCGGATCGCGGACCGGCGCACGGTCTCCGATGAGCTCGACGATCTCATCGACGACCTGGAGAACCGGCTCGATGGCCAGGATTCCGGTGCTGGCAGTGCGGCTCAGCCGGAGCGGTTTTTCCTCATCGCGGGGATGCACCGGTGGCACGAACTGCTGGCCGAGGGCGACTACGGCCGGCCGAGCGAGACCTCGGCCCGGCTGGTCCGGCTGGCCGACAAGGGTCCTGACGCCGGTCTCCACGTGGTGGCCTGGACCGACGGCTACGCCACGGCCGAGCGCGCGCTGCGGCGGGCGGGCATCGGCTTCTTCGGCCTGCGCGCGGTGCTGCGGGTGCTGTCGCCCGCGGAGAGCGACGCGCTGCTCGGCGTGGCCGCCGCCGCCAGCCTGGACGACGACCGCGCCCTGTACCGGGACACCGAATGGCCGGTCGAGCAGGTGGAGAAGTTCAAGCCGTACTCGACCGCCTCCCTGTACGCCTTCGCCAAGGAAGGATTCCGGAAGTTCCCATGACTGACGCCGCGTCCCCCTACCTGGTCCTGCGCCAGGCGGTCCGGCCAGCCATCCTCGCCTGCCGCCTGCTGGCCGGGGACCAGGAGCGGGCCGGGAAGCTCGCCGCCGAATGCGAGGACCTGCTCTTCCTCACCGGGGAGCTGCTGAAGGCGGGGGGACGGGCGCGCCTGCTCGGCTCCGTGCCCGGTACCGCTCCCATGGGGCCGAACGAGGATGGCGGCGAGCGGCAGGCACAGCTCGTCGACGCCTACGCCGAGGCCGGGCTGCTCTGGGCGAAGGTGGTAGGTAGCTGCCTGGCCCTGGCCGGGGTGCTGATCGAGCGCGGCGACTGGGACGAGGTGCGCGCGCTAGCGAGCTTCCTGGCCAGTTCCGGGGAGGAGACCGCCGCCGCCGAGCTGCGCCTGGTGCTGGGGAACGCGATCTGGCAGCGCCATGGCGAGCAGCTGCGGGCCATCAGCAACACCATGCCGCCGCCCGCGATCGCCGGCGCCATCGGCGCGCTGCGGGCCGTGCTGCGCGAGGTACCCGAGGAATACCCGGACCGGAACCGCGAAGTGAACCGCTTCTTGCCGCCGCTGGCCGCGGCCATCGGCGCGCTCATGAAGGAGCAGCGGGTCGAGGTCCCTTATCACAGCCGGGTGGAGCACATCGCCACCGGCGGAGTCGCGAAATACCCGGATATCGTCACAATGAGCCTGGACGAGCTCGCCGCCGAGTTCGAGGGCCTCTGCCGACGGCCCGGCCGGGAAACCACGTAGGAGAAGGCGCATGTCTGGGGTTGTCAACGATATCGAGGCGCTGGCCGAGTTCAGGTCGCACCTGATGCGGTTCAATCACGACCTGGCCGAGAACTTCGCGACCATCCAGAGTCACTGGCGCGAGCTCGGCGAGGTCTGGCGGGACGACATGTACCGGCTGTTCGGCGAGGCGCTCGAGGAGGTGCTGCCCGGCATCACCGCTTACCTGCAGGCGACGGAAGGGCACGAGGCGCACCTCGCGGCGCTGATCGAGCGGCTCGGCGGCTATCTCGAGACCGGCGCCGGGGCCGGCCTCGGGGTCGGCCGGTCCGAGGTGCGCCGTGCTCAGGGCGCCGGAGCTGACAGCGGATCGGGGCGGCGTGACCGGAATTCACGCTGACATCGACGCCCTCAAGGGGCTGTACGGCGCGCTGGTCCGCTACCGGCACGCCCAGCGGGAGGTGGCCGCGCGGGGCGAGGACCAGGTCCGGGCGACCCGGACGGCGCTGGCGGACAAGGCCAGCCAGCTGCGGGCCCAGGCCGAGCTGGCCCAGGGCGAGTACGCCGGCTGCCGGGAGCGGGCCGCCCAGGCCGGCCCGGAGGACCTCCCGGTGGACTGCTCGGGCTACGCGCGCGCCGTGGAGCAGGCCACCGGACAGCTCGAGCAGATCCAGCTCTGGCAGCAGCGCATCGACGACGCCGCCAGCGAGTTCTCCGGGGTGGCGGGCCGGTTCTCCGGCCTGCTGGGCGAGGAGCTGCCCCGGCTGGAGGAGCATCTAGCCGCCATCGTCGCCAGCCTGGAACGGGCCCGTCAGCTCCAGGCCCCGGCGTCGTGACCATGGTCAGCCGACCGGAACAGGACGGTGACCAGCAGCTGCGGCTGCTCGCCGACGCCTGGGACCAGGCCGCCGAGCACTGGCGGGACGGCCCGGCCCGGCAGTTCGGCGAGGGCCCGCTGGCAGCGCTGCTGGATGAGTCCCGGGGGTACCTGGAGGCGCTGCGCGCGCTGATGGACCTGCTCGAGGCGGCCGAACGCGAAACCGCAGGCTAGCTTCCGGCGGCTTCATCCTCACGCTCCGCCGAATCAAGCGGGTATTGGCGGCGGGGCCTGGGCGGTGAGGTGGGAGAGGCAGGCGATCGGGTCGACCGCGTCGAGGACCAGGGCGGCGAAGGTGTCGCGGTCGGCGCGCAGGTCGATGAGGCGGGGGCGGACCGGGGTGCCGGTGGCGCGGCCGGTGGTGGCGACCCAGCCCGTGAGCTCGACGGCCTGGACCAGGTCGGCCGGCAGGGCGGCGAAGAGCTCGTGCAGGGCGCGCAGCGCGACGTTGGCGACGAGGCGCTCGTGGGCCTGGCCGATCTCGCTCTCGGCGCGGGGCACCGGGTCGACGGCGTCCCGGGTCTTGACGTAGCGGTAGGCGCGGACCGCGGGCACCACCTCGCGGGCCGGGAGCTGCAGGTCGACCTCGAGGCAGCGGGTTTGCGGGGCGTAGGTCACCCGGTAGTCGCGGGGAAAGCCGTCGGGGTAGCGGGAGGCGCGGAGCACGCAGCCGGCGAACCACTGCACGGCCTCCGGGTCGCGGGCCGCGAACGCCGTCTGGCGGCCGGTGACGTAGGCGTTCCTGGCCGCCGTGTTGGCGCGTTCCTCGGTCACCTTCCTGTCGTAGGTGGCCTTGGCGGCGGCAAGCTCCTGGCGGCGTCCGGCCTCCTGGCGCTGGTGCTCGGCGACGGCGGCGTCGTACCGGGTCCTGGCCTCCTCCGCCGCCTGGCGGGCCTGGCGGCCGCCACCGCCCAGGAGGCGGCTGAGGCCGGTCGCGGGGGCGGGCGCGTAGTCCTTCCACGCCGGCGCGGGCCGGGCGGCGGTCAGCGGGCCGGGGTCGAAGCCGGGGGTCTTCGGGGCGGCCAGCAGCCGCTCGAAGGTCAGCGGGCGCAGCGGCAGGACGCTGGTCAGCACCTCGCCCAGCGCCGTCATCAGGGCCTGCGCCTCGGCGGTCTTCTCCTCCGCCTCCTGCTGCCGCGACGCCAGGTGCTCCTGCTGGCGGATCCGCTCGGCGTCCCGTTCGGCCTGCCGCTTGTGCCGGACCTGGCGGTCGTCTTCGCGCCGCTGCGTGGCCAGGCGCTGCTCCCACGCCGCGAGGCTGCCGCTCCGGGCCATGACTCCCCTGGTTATGTAACGGGCCTGGTCTGCGTACGAACCGCTCCTCAACGAGCGTAACCGGTGGCCAGGGGTCAGGAAAACTCCGCGGTCAGCGCGGGTCCTGTGAACTCGATGTACAGCCGGGCCGAGACGGCCGGCTGGTTCCACGCGGATCCGGCCGAGGGTGATCCACGAGGCGTGCCAGCCACCCGTTTGGTCAGAAAAACCGGTCTCGAAGGCGGCGGGGGCGCTCCAGCCTGAGGCCGCTCCGGTCTTGTCCCAGGCTTGCACCTTGGCGCCCGCCGGTTCGAGGCCCACCACGGGCTCAGCGCTACGACGTACCGGGCCCGCTTCGCGACCAGCGTCGTCCGTTTGGCGCCGAACCGGCCCGGGGGGTTGTCCGTCGAGATCGGCTCGCGTCCAGGGGAGGACGGCCGCGCCCGGCGCGCGGCCAGCTGAGGTCGAGGATCAGGGCGAGCGCGCAGACCGTTCCGGTGCCGAGGGCGGCGCCCCCGACCGTGTCGGTGAAGTAGTGCCAGCGCAGGCCCATGACGCCGACGGCGACCACGGCGACCGCGAGCCACGCCACGGCCGGGACCGCCCACCGCAGCACCGCGACCAGCCCGGCGGGCGCTGCTCGCGGTGCGAGAAGCAGCAGCACCGTGAGGGACATGGCCAGGGCGGAGGCGGCCGCGGCGTGACCGCTGGGGTAGGTGAGCGCACCCAGGTAGGTGCGGTGGAACAGGTGCTTGAGGAAGGCGTCGTTCAGCCCGGTGGTCACCGGGACGGCCAGCAGGGCCAGCACGGCGCCCCGGAGCCAGCCGCGGGCCAGGCAGGCGAGGGCGGCGATCAGGCTGGCCCCGCCCGCGGGGACCAGCGTCGCCGGGTAGGCCAGCCAGGCCGCCAGGTTCTGGCGCCCGGCGATCCACGTGACGAAGGGACCGTCGACCGCCCGGTCGAACGGGTCCGGCGTCCCCTGCCCGGCGAACAGCACGCCGAGCACGACGACGAGAATCACGCAGCCAGCCAGCAGGCCGCCCGCCCGGAGGCGGGCCTGGTCAGCTAGCAAGGACCGGCCAGACCATGGACGCATGCCGCTCCTTGACAGGAAGTCCCGTCACTCTATCTGAGCGGCACCGATGGCGCACCGGTCAGGTACCGGCCCGGCCGGCGGCCAGGCAATCCCCAATTGCTCGATATTGCCGCTGCCCTCATTTCCACCAAGGCCGCGTACAGCAAATGCGCGCGGCACCGGGGGGTTACGCAGAAAGGCCGGCTGGCGCTGGCCTCGAGAAAAGGGCAGCACCAGCCGGCCACGGCGTCTAGCCCTGGTGCTGGGACTTGATCAGCAGGTCGATGAACGGGCCGTTGTTCTCGGTCAGCTCGGACGGGCTACCGGTGTTGTTGATCGCGGGGGTGATGACCGGTATCGGGTTGGGGCCGTTGTTCAGGACGCCGACCGCTTCCTGCGCGATCGCGTCGGTCCGGGCCTGGAGCTTGGCCCCGGTGAGGCCGGTGAACTGCAACGTGATCAGCTCGCTGTGCACGTGGTTGAGGCCCTGGATCTGGAAAAGCGAGAGCCCCGGCTGGTTGGCGGCGTAGATGATCTGGTAGGCCGCCGCCAGGGTCGAGCAGCCGACGCACGCGTCGCTCGTCGCGTTGGCCTCGTTGTCAGCATTGATCGTGAGCGCGTCCCGCCTGGACACGAAAATCACCTGGAAGGCGATGCCGCTCGCGGCGCAATTCCGGCAGTGGGACGCCGAAGCCTGCGCCTGGTTCTTGGCGTTCAGCGTCGACGCGGCCGTCTCCTCGGCCTGATACTTCAGGATGAAGACGTTCCGGCCATTCGTCTGGGATGACGCCGTGGCGGCGTTGTTAAACGTCACCGTCGCCGGTGCGGCCGACGCGACGGCCGGGAACGACAGCGCGGCGACGGCCCCCAGGGCCACAACGCCTGAACGCGGCCGAAGCATTAAATCCTTGATTCTGGACAGCATATCCATCCTTTCATTACCGCTTTCGCGAAAACATATCACACGGGGCAGGATCACAAGGCTTTATTCTTACTGATGACGATTCCGCGATCTGGTTATAATTCGGGCATAGACGCTTTACAGGGCGTTCCGGAAATATGAAAACATGCTATTCGGCGAGAAACGGTGGCGGGTCGGCATCGGCTACCTGCGGCCGCGGACGACCACGTTGGAGATCTGGGCCTGGTACCGTCCCGGGCCGGTGGGCGGCAGCTTGGTGAACCAGATCAGCAGGTAGCGACCCCAGGCCGGCCGGGTGATCCGGAACGTGTGCGTGCCGCCGACGCCGTCGGCGGCGGCCACGGTCGTGAAGGACGGCAGGGTGGACGCGGCCAGCGTGTCGTCATTGCCGACCTCGATCGCCACGTCGGCTCCCGGTTCGGGGCCGAAGGTCACCTTGACCGACCGGGCCCGGACCGCCCGGCCCATGTCCAGGATCAGGCCGCTGCCCGCCTTCAGGCCGCCGAAGACGGGGTTGCCGAGGTAGTACTGGCTCTGCCAGGCCGTCGCGGAATCCCGGTCGATGGCGTACCTGGCCTCGGCGTCGTTCTCGTCGTTCGGGTCTGCCTGGGTGTCGAGCGGGTCGAACCCGTGTGCGCTGACCGGCGTGAGCAGGACGACCCGGCGGGCTCGGCGGGCCGGCGCCGCGGGCCTGACCCTGGCCGGCGCCGCGGCGCTGGCGCTGGCGCTGGCGCTGGCGCTGGCGGGAGCCGCGGCGGGCCGCTGGGCGGTGATGTCGCCGACCGTGGACGGGCGCGGCGCGGCGCTCCCGGGGGGAGACACCAGATGCCAGTGCACGGCCAGGACCGCGGCCAGGAGCACGGCCACCGCGACGGACGGCAGCCACATGACCGGACGGCGGCGGTTGACGGCGATCACGGAGCGGACCAGCTTCCGCCCGGTGATGAGCAGGATGCAGGACAGCCCCGCCATCGGCAGCACGAGCAGGATGATCGAGATCACGCTCAGCAGCACAGCCGGGATGTCCGCTCGCCCGGCCTGCTGCACGAGATCGCGGACTTGGTCGACCAGGGACTGGGCGAACGTCGTGGCCAGGCTGGGCGCGTTGAGAACGGTGATGCCCAGCTCCACGATGATCATCGGCACCATGACCAGCACCCATGCGGTCAGGGTCACCCGCGCTCCGCGCTTGAGGCCCCGGACCATGGGATCGGCCGGGCGCCCGGGGATCAGGCTACGCAGCACGGGGCCGATCCGCCGGAACAGGTCGGGCACGCCGATCAGGTCGGCCAGGATGAAGTACCCGTCGAACCGCAGCGACGGCAGCAGCTGCTGGAGCATCTCCACATGAACCAGCAGCACGACGGCGGGCAGCGGCCGGTAGCCAGTCGCCGCGTATACCGCGGCGAGCCCGGTCGCGAAGATCGCGTTGAAGTAGACGCCGCCCAGATCGGTACGGATGCGCCCGGCCCGGCCCAGCCGGTAGGCGTCGGTCACGTTGGTGAAGAAAGCAGGCCACACCACGTAGACCCCCATGCCGATGACCCCGGGCTTGGCTCCTCCATAGCGGCAGGCAGCGGCGTGGCCGCACTCGTGGAACAGCGTGGACAGCAAGATCAGGCCGATGAGCAGGAGCAGCAGTACCGGGTGGTTCAGCATGTCCGCGAACGCGGAATCGAAGTTCCCGATGCGCACGAGCCACGCGTCCGAGATGACCAGGGCGCCGAGCGCGATCACGACCACGGCCGGGACGAACAGGGGACGGAACAAGCGGGCGAGGAACTGCACGCCGGCCTCGGGCACCAGGGTGCAGCGGAACCGGAGCGCCAGAACGCCCCGGTCCCAGCCGGGATTGGCGGGTCCGGGGGGGCCGTCGGCGCGGGCCAGCAGGCCGAGCGGGGCCAGCTTGTGGTCCAGCAGGTACTCGATGTTGCCGGAACTCACCGTCCGGCCGAACCCGGCGCTGACCCGCGCGGCGATCTCGCCGACGGAACGACGGCCGTCGACCTGGCTCAGCACCAGATGCAGCAGCCGGGATACCTGCACGACCCGGCCGGATGGATCACGCACCAGGAAGGTGGCATCGGTCAGGCCCGAGCCTTGGTATTCGCCGAGCGGCTCCACCCCCTCCAGGAGCCGTGGCACCGGCGCCCGCACAGCGGGCAGGTCGGGGCGGGTGACGTCGAGGCGGGCGGCGTAGCCCGTCGCCGGCCTGACGCCACGGCTGAATGGCACCATCTGCGGCCTCCTCGTACGCCCCGGTCATGCCGCTCCCGGCGGGGACCGCTCGAGACGGTCCCCGCCGGGATGCGATGTCAGACGGTCAAAACGAGCAGGCTCAGCCGTTGACGGAGATCGTCTGGGTGGCCGACGAGCGGGACGAGCTGAGGAAGCTCTGCGACACCGAGGAGCTCGAGGTGTCGTTCGCGCTGACGGACGTGGTGTGGGTAGTGGTGTTGGTGGTCGTGTTGGTGGTCGTGTTGTGGTTGTTGATGTGGCGGTTGAACGAACCGAACACCACGGTGCTCAGCGCCTCGCGCTCCGGCAGCACCTCGCCGGTCTGGGCCTCCAGCTCGTGCATGCTGAGTTCAGACATGTTGCTCCCCTTCTTCATGTGTTAGTAACCGATCCCACGTTTTTGTGGATACCGGGGGGTTGCCCGCTCCGGCACCAAGCCGGGCGTGCGCGTTCCGAATCAAGCAAGAAACATGACCCGTTTGGTCATGACCTGCAACGGCGGTGGATCCGCCGGTCACCGTGGTTACGGTGACCGGACGCGGCCACAAATGAGAAGGGACGACGCGAGCATTTCCTGAGCTGTCAGCACCTTATTCAGTCTTAGCTCAGGCTCGCGTTGGCCGAGCGCCCGGGACACAGGCATCTTTTAATCCCCCCTCAGCAGGTCAGTGCGTCAGAACCGTTTAGGAACTCTGTCTCACGGAAATGAGATTAATAGCTGAGGGCAGACTCGGGCAATCCCTCATTTTGCCGAGATTTCCGCTCCTCATTCTAAGTAGGCCGATATTGCATACAGCATGTACCGATGACGGGAAAATGCGATTCCTGGAATTGGTTGAATTCACCTGAATACATCGGCCTGGCCGCTTCCCGGCGGTGGCCCCTAATCGGCGGTGAGCTCGCCGGACGCCTGCGCGGCCTCGGCCGCCGCCGGAGGCCTGGCCGACCGGGCCAGCGCGACCGCTTCCAGCGTGGAATGCACGCCGAGCTTGCCCCTCAGATTGTGCAGGTGGGTATTGACGGTCTTCAGCGACATGTGCAGCTGCTTGGCTACCTCGCGCAGCCCGGCTCCCCTGGTGAGCTGCGCCAGCACCTCCCGCTCCCGGGGCGTGAGCGCGGCGAGCAGCGGATGTTCACGCCCCGGCCCGCCCGGGGCCGGCCCGCTCACCAGCGCGGCCGCCTCGAGCCGGCTGTGCGCGCCGAGCTTGGCCAGCACGTTCTTCACGTAGGTGCGCAGCGTCTCGGTCGTGACGCTCATCTCGCGGGCCATCGTTTTTGTTCCCTGACCAGCGGCGATCCGCTGCAGGACTTCGGCCTCGCGGGGGGTCAGCGTCGCCAGCGGGTCCTCGCCGTGCGACGGCTCACGGCCCGGAATGGGCAGCGCCCTAACGTCCGTCACCGGCAGCGGCCGACCGCCCGTCACGGGCAGCGGCCGGGCCCGCGGCGGCGGCCGACGGGCCGCGATGGCGTCCAGCGCGGTGGCGATCCGGTCGAGTTCCTGGTCCTTGCCGACAAAACCAGCCACGCCGACCTGGTTAGCTACTAAAGAGGTCACCTGGCTGCCGAAGTCCGAGACCACCAGGACGGCCGTGCCCGGGCTCTTGTCCCGGATCGCCCGGGCCGCGCCGACGCCTTCCCCGCCCTCGTGGAACCGGAAATCAAGCAGGCAGGCGTCGGGCTGGTGCCTGGCCACCGCGGCCACGCCCTCGTCGGCGGTCGTGGCGATGGCCAGCGCCTGATGGCCGCGCGCCTCGAGCGCAACAGCCAGCGCTTCACAAAAAATACGATTATCGTCACACAGAACTAGCCGCACAATTTCGCTCCTTTGCGCTCAATACGGACGCCAGCCGGAATGAGTTTGCTGCTAGCTGGAATAAGTTCGGCACGAGCCAGGCGCACGACACGGCAGACCCGGCCTATCCCCCGCCCAGTGGCCCAGCAAAATGGTAGATGACAGGAATGCCCGCGTGCGCGATTACTGCACTACCTGCGCCTTTACCGGCCGGGCAAGTTATACCGAGAAGGCACAAGGCGCTCATATGCCAAGTAATTGACATACGCGAAAATACACGGGCTACCGGGACAGAAGATGGAGGCGTAAGGTCCTGATGGACCAGCGGCCGGTCCTGGTGAGCACCGGCAGTAACGGGAAGGCTGATGCCGATGACGGTCTTCGTCCTAGTGCACGGCGCGTGGGGTGGAGCGCACGGCTTCCGCAAGGTGCGCGGCCCGCTCCGGGCGGCTGGTCACGAGGTCTTCACGCCGAGCCTGACCGGCATCGGCGAGCGCGCGCACCTGACCAGTCCGCAGGTGTGCCTGACCACCCATATCGTCGATGTCGTCAACGCCGTCTGGTACGAGGATCTCAGCGACATCGTGCTGCTCGGCTTCTCCTATGGCGGGTTCGTGGTCACCGGGGCGCTCGAGCACATCGCCGAACGGGTGCGGCATCTCGTCTACCTCGACGCGTTCGTGCCCGGCGACGGCGACACGGTGGCCGGCCTCACCGGCATCGGAACCAGTTACGGCGTGATCGGGCTGGGCCGCGACTGGCTGGTGCCGCCACTGCCGCGCGAGTTCGACGACCCGGCCGAGACGGCGTGGGCCGACGCGCGGCGCACGCCGCACCCGGCCGGCTGCTTCACCGAACCGGTCCGGCTGGCGCGTCCGCTGGAGGACTACCCGTTCACCCGGACCTACATCAAGGCGACAGGGGAACCCAGGCCCCGGAGCAGCGGCGCCGGGGCCGGCAAGTCCGGGGCCGGCAAGTCCGGGGCCGGCAAGTCCGGGGCCGGCAAGTCCGGGGCCGGCAAGTCCGGGGCCGGCAAGTCCGGGGCCGGCA
>Ga0137407_10002003_pt1 | contig 13381 bp, 14 predicted proteins | sample CZOMad2_2_16fung_FD_108410 | JGI IMG/M metagenome (GOLD analysis project Ga0137407, IMG submission 108410) | Vadose zone soil fungal communities from Angelo Coast Range Reserve, California, USA - CZOMad2_2_16fungal (Illumina Assembly) | ecosystem: Environmental > Terrestrial > Soil > Vadose...
ACAGCCGTCTGGAACGGATGCCCTATGGTAAAATTTTCTTGGAGTCGCTGCCCAAATATGCGACCACGCATGACCTGCGGGATGTAGCTCGGTTTCTGGAGAAGAGGCAAGCCAAGGTCTAGCGCGCAACCCTGGGAGCTTTCCAGTCAAGATTTGCGCTCAAGTTTCGTCAAAAAAAACCACGCTCTCGGCTTTTCGAGGCTCAGGGTAAAAGAGGGCGGCTACAGGTCGAAGCGATTCGCGGAGTGTGAGAGCAGAGGAACGTAGAAAGTCAGGGGTCATCGAATCTGGATGTTTCAAGTCAGTGTGGAAGAGACGTTTTCGTCGGGGCACGCTTTGCGCGGCTATCGCGGTAAGTGCGAGAATGTGCATGGTCACAATTACCGGGTACGCGTGACTCTCGAAGGCCCGCAGCTGGACTCGATCGGCTTGCTGGTGGACTTCACGCGCCTTAAACAAGTAATGCGCGAAATTATTGGCGGCCTGGACCACCAGTTCATCAACGATCTGGAAGCGTTTCGCACCGTAAATCCTTCTGCGGAGAACCTCGCGAAATATTTTTACGACGAAGTAGGCCGCAAATTGACCGGCTTGCCGGCTGGTGCGCGAATCACCGACACCATAGTGTGGGAAACAGATACGAGCAGGGCTCAATACAGGCCGAACACGTAGAAGCGAAGTAGGATCGCCGTTCGTTCCCCGCAGTCCGGCCCGGCAACAAGAAAGAAAAAATGAATCGAGCGATTTACATCGTCATGATCCCGGTCCTGCTGGTAGCGCTGGGCTACATCCTGGTGTTTCGCTCTGTGGGCCTGGCGCCGGGATATGCGCGATTGATTATTGCGGTCACCGTATTTTTCGTGGCCATTTGGTGGTTGGCGCGCAAGACCGCGCACGACTCGAAGTCCGGTCGCCAACAATAGGGCGAAGCCATGTTTATCACCGAAATATTCAAGTCGATTCAGGGAGAAGGGACGCGCGCGGGCCTTCCGTGCATTTTCGTGCGGCTTACCGGCTGCAACCTTCGCTGCACCTGGTGCGATACTGCTTACGCGTTTCATGGCGGGAAGAAAATGACCGTCGATGAAGTCTGTGCGCGGGTGGACGAGTTGGCGGGCCGCAAGGACGGGCAGTGCGCGTCCACCGCCGCCGTGCCTCTCGTAGAGCTGACCGGCGGCGAGCCGCTCCTGCAGGAAGAAATCTATCGTCTCGCCGAAGTCCTGCTGGCCGACGGCTACAGCGTGATGATCGAGACCAGCGGCGAACGCTACATCGGGCGGCTGCCCAAAGAAGTCATCAAGATCGTCGATGTGAAATGTCCGGACTCCGGAGAAGCGGACACGTTCGAGGTGCGCAACCTCGAAGCACTTAGTCCCAGCGATGAAGTGAAATTTGTCCTATCCACACGGCGCGACTACGAATTCGCGCGGGATTTTACCGCGAAGCATCAACTTGCAGGGCGCGTTCGCGAGGTGCTATTTTCTCCGGTCTTCGACGATCCGGAAGGGAAGTGGCAAGGACTAGAACCGCGCCAATTGGTCGAATGGATGCTCGCTGACGGCCTGCCTGTGCGGCTGGGACTGCAAATGCACAAATTTGTGTGGCACCCAGCCACAAAGGGCGTGTAGCGAAAGTTTCTATCCAGACACTCGTGTTGCTGGCGCCGAAAAAATAAATGACCGATCCACGCAAGGCAATCGTGCTTCTGAGCGGCGGAATGGACTCGTGCGTCAGCGCCGCGATAGCGCGCGAACAGCATGGCGCCGCGAATATCGCCTTGCTGCACGCGGGATATGGCCAGCGCACTCAAGACCGTGAACGCCGCGCTTTCACGCAGATCGCCGATTTTTATGAGGTGCAGCAGCGGCTCATCGTACAACTCGATCACTTCCGTGCTATCGGTGGTTCGGCGTTGACGGACGAAAACATCGCTATTCCCGAAAATCAGCTCAACGCCTCGCATGCGAACGGCATTCCAGTTACCTACGTACCCTTCCGGAACGCACATTTCCTTTCCGTCGCGGTGAGCTGGGCCGAAGCCATTGGTGCGGGTGCGATCTACATTGGCGCCGTCGCGGAGGACAGTTCCGGTTATCCCGACTGTCGGCCGGAGTATTACCGTGCTTTTCAAAACGTTGTTCGAGAAGGGACGCGGCCAGAAACGCAAATTGAAATCATGACACCGGTAATCACCTTAAAGAAAAGCGAAATCATACGGCGCGGCGTCCAACTGGGCGCGCCGCTGCATCTCACTTGGTCGTGCTATCAAGGAGCGGATGTGGCATGCGGTGCCTGCGACAGCTGCCTGTTACGGCTAAAGGCGTTTGCCGAAGCCGGACGAAGCGATGCTATACCGTACCGAGCGGCGGCCGCGGCCCCGTGATCCCGTTGCGCTTGGAATCCGCCGCAAATTAGAGATAATAGCGCATGCCGGCCCGGGGGACTTGGGTAGGAGTCTGCCCGTGACAAAAGGAGAATCGAGCATGAGGCAATCAAAGTTGAACGCTTCACGGTCCCGCTGTGAGTGGACTGCCAGGCAATGGACCGCGCTACGTTCGCGCGGGAACAAATCATGGTTGCATGTCGCGCTGCTTGCAGCGGCGCTGATCTGCGCGATGGCGCCACGCGCCGCTGCGCAACTCGACGGTACGTTGAGCGGCAACGTTCTGGACGTCGCCGGCAAGCCCTGGGCAGAAATGACGATCGACGCAGTGAGCGATCAGGGCGCGAAGCTCACCACCAAAACCGACAAAGACGGGAACTACGCCTTCCACAACCTGCGTGCGGGCGTCTACAACGTCACAGTCGAACTCCCACCCCCCAACAAACCGTACGAATTTGCGCAAGTTAAGGTGTCGAGTGGCGCCGAGACCGCGAAGGTCAATGTCAACTTTAAAGACATCATGTCGAAACAAGGCAGCGCGGCCGTCGAGCAGCAAAAGAAGCAGGAGGAAGAAAAACAAAAGTTTCAAGGCATGAAGCAGCATTTCGAGGCCGGCGCCGCGGCGCTAACGCAGGCGAGCCAAGCGAAGGCGGACATGGCGAAGGCTCCCGCGGATCAACGTGACGCGCTGAAGACGCAAGTAACCGATCTTTCTGCCAAAGCAGTAACAGAATTGGAAGCGGCGAAGGCTGCGGCGCCAGAGAAAGACGCCAATATGCACCTGATCTGGGCGCGACTCGGCGATGCTTACGAGCTTGCGGGACGTTCGGACGATGCAGCGAACGCGTACAAACAAGCGGTCGCGCTAAAGCCTTCGCCTGCTTATTACAACAATCTTGGCGGAATCCTTGGACGCGCGGGCAAGATTGACGATGCGATGGCCGCATACCAAAAAAGCGCGGAACTCGATCCCGCGAATGCCGCGCAAGCGTATCGGAATGCCGGAATCACCATGTACAACGCGGGCAAGATGAAGGAAGCGGTCGAGCCATTGAAGAAAGCAACGGAACTCGATCCCAAGAATGCGCAGGCTTGGTACCTGATGGGAGCTGCCCTGGTCGGCGCGATGGAATACAAGAAAGTGGGCGACAAGATGGAGGTCGTTGTCCAGCCGGGTACGGTGGAGGCTTACCAGAAGGCCGTGGAGCTTGATCCTAAGGGTCCCTATGGAGAACAAGCCAAACAAGGGCTCGACGCGCTGGCGCAAATGGCGCCAGGAATTGACACCAAGACCAAAGTAAAAAAGAAGTCCTAACCGAGGATCGTTGTGTTTTTTTGGGGACGGCTCTGCCAACGGGCCGTCCTTTTGTTTTGAAATTGCGGGCGCGACCACGTCCGGGATCGTCAGTGCTCTCTGCGCTGGATTGAGCGAACCATCCGTCTTTGGAGGCTGTCAACTGTGTGTTAGTGTGCCGGTCGTTTTTGTGCGCCGCAACGTCCAGGAAAAAACAGCAATCGATGCGGGGAGCAGCACTACGGCCATAAGAAACAAGACCGCCACCGATCTCCACACGACGGCTAGGGTCGCACCGGAAAGCAGCGCCGCTCTCATCCCGTCTAGCGCATACGTGACCGGATTGAGCCGCGCCGCAAACTGCAGCCAATCCGGCAAAATGCTCGTCGGAAAAAGCATCCCGCCGGCCACATTGGAAAACGAGAGCAGCAGCCACTTCGCGGGATTTCCACGCTTGAACAGCAGAACGTAGCTCGCGGAAAGAATACCGAGGCCGGAGAAGGCCAGCAGCGTGGCCAGCAAAACCACACCGACGGCGACCCAATTCGCGCTGCGCAACGGAAAACCGAAAAGCGCGGTTCCCCAGGCTACGTACACCCCGACACGCAACAGCGCCGCCAGAAAAGGGTATAGCGCCGAGCCTGCGAGCATGACCGGTAACGAGGTTTGCGTGATCAGCAGTTGTTCCAGCGTCCCGGAGTCGCGCGCTTCCTGGATGCTTTGGTCAAATGTATCGATCGCGGTGTGCAGGTATTCGAAAAATATCCAGCCGACAAGAGCGAAAGCGAAATAACTGGTGCCTTGCGGCAGGGAACTGCGCAGTTGCGGGCTATCGACGAATCGCGACATGTAATAGAACATGGCCGCGCCGAAGAGGGCTTCGATCGCTTCTAAAATGAATGGAGCGCGATAGGTGCGCGCGATAGTCAGGTCGCGCCAGAAGAAAAGCCAAAGGTCGCGAGCGGCACCTATCATTCGTGTGGGCCCTCATAGATCTGCGCGGTGCGGCGTCCGGTCAGTCGAAGGAAGACTTCTTCCAAGGTCGACGAGGATGTGCGGTGCTTCAATGCGGCCACGGTGTCGCAGGCCAGTAACCGTCCCCGATCGATGACCGCAACGCGATCCGCAAGCAATTCCACTTCGGGCAGCGTGTGTGAAGCGAAGAGTAGAGAAGTGCCCGCGCCTTGCACGATTTCTTTTTTCAAAAAGCGGCGGAACTCCATTGCGGCGATGGCGTCCAGGCTTCTTGTGGGTTCGTCGAGCAAAAGAACGCTTGGCTGATGAAGTAGCGCCCGTACCAGACTCAAGCGCTGGACCGTGCCTGAAGACAGCGTACGAACCTGCCGATCGAGTGCTTCGCCGAGGCGAAATTGGTCAGCGAGCCGGGAAATACGCTGCGTCGCGGTTGCACTCGAGAGATGGTTGAGCCGGCCGAAAAATTGCAGATTTTCCCGGCCGGTCAAACGGGCGTAGAAACCGTGATCGGTACCCGCGTGATATCCGAGCCTCCGCCGAACCTCCTTAGGCTCACGAACCGCATCATATCCGGCGACTTGAGCCCCGCCCCGCGTGGGAAGCAAAAGCGTGGCCAGTATTCGCAGCAGCGTGGATTTGCCCGCCCCGTTCGCGCCAAGCAGCGCGAGCGACTCGCCTTCGCGCACCTCGAAAGAAAGCCCGGACAACGCCACTGCCGTTGGTTTTTCGAACGGCTGCAGGAAAGTACGCCAGCCGCTGCGGGTCGGCGGGAACGATTTTTCCAGAGACTCGATGACGATTGCGGGCTCAGGCACGCGAGAATTTATAGCGTGTCTTCCGTGCGAAGACAAATGCGTGAAGCCGAGCCAGAGATTTGCTCGCAGTCCGCCAAGACTGAGACAGGGCATCCAATCATCTTTTGCAACCCGCTAGATTCTTCCTCAGCCACTAGTGCGCGGTGATTAGCTCGCGTATGCTTCGTTTGGGCGGCCTTGGAGATTTCTCCCTGAATCCCTCTGCAAATCCGAACAACGCGCTTTCCGCTGAATGGCTGGCATTGTTAGAGTGCGCTACTCCGCATATTCGCGTGAATCGCCTGAACGAGCTCTTTAGCAAGCCTTTGAACTGGGCCCATTTACTGACGCTCGCGGAAGAGCAGGGCATTCTTCCACTTCTCACGAAGGGGCTTGGAGAGTTGAACGAGGGCATCATACCCGCCGAAATTCGCCAGAAACTGCGCGATGCGTCCCGCGCGCAAGCCTTGTTCACATTGAGCCTCACGGCGGAATTGTTTCGAGTACTCGATCGTCTCGCGGCCCTGGCAATCGAGGTCATGCTGACCAAGGGGCCAGCTCTCTCGACGCGGTGTTATGGCGATCCCGGCTTGCGGCAATACACGGATCTTGACCTCGTCCTTCGTGACGCCGACATCCTGCGCGCGACTGAAGCCATGAGTGCGCTGGGGTACCAGGCCAAAGTGCCGCTTACCGCCATTCGAGCGAGAAAGATTCCTGGCGAATACGTGTTCATGCAGAGCGGAACTAAACTTCTCGTCGAACTCCACAGCGAACGCACCTTCCGTTATCATCCAAAACCTTTGTCTATCAATGGCCTCTTCGATCGGCAGGCTCGAGTGCGCTTCGACGGCCATGACGTTCCCGCACTGTCCACCGAAGATGAGCTGATCCTGATCAGCATTCATGGCGCGAAACATTTCTGGGAACGGCTGATGTGGATCGCGGATGTCGCGGCGCTGGTGTCGCAGCAGACGATCGACTGGGATCGCGCGATGGGCGCAGCCCGCGAAGTGCAAGCCGAACGGATGCTGCGCGTGGGTCTGCTACTCGCGATGAATTTGCTGGGTGCCAGGGTGCCTGTCGAGGTCGTCAACGACGTTCGCACCGATCACGCTGCTGCGCGCATTGCCGCGCAAATCGCCCGTCGACTACCAGTCGTCGATGCCGAGCCCTTCGGCCTATTCGGACGAGCAGCTTTTCGCATCCGCATGCGCGCGGGCCTCCTGCACGGTGTTGCGTACCTGTTGCGGCTTTCGCTTTCGCCGACGGAAGAGGATTGGGTCGCGGGTGCCGAGGAACGACGGCCGCGGATGCTGGATGCGATCAGTCGACCATTCAGGCTGGCGCGCAAATACGGACGCGACGGAAAATGACATTGGGGCGAGCGCGATACGCTGCGTCCGCCCCAACATCGAGTCAAATGCTGGGATATCTGCGTTTTCGAACGACAGGAGCCATGCCGTAATCTGCACAATTAAATGTTCGTGCTGCGCGCGATCTTGCGCTTTGTCTTTTGGGCCGGCGCCGGCAAGTCTACCGTCAGGGTAACCTCGCTCTTGTTCCGCAGCACGCTCAGCTTCGCCGGTTTCTCGTCTGTCTTCGCCGCCAGTTTTTCACGCAAATCGCCCAGGGAGCGAATGCGATCGCCATTGAATTTAGTGATCACATCACCCGCCTTCACTCCCGCCTTCTCCGCGACGGAACCTGCATTCACGTTGCGCACCAGCACGCCTTCACCTTCGGGCACTCCGAAATAGCTGCCGAGCTGCCCGCTGATGTCCTCCGCATCGATTCCCAGGCGCGGACGGTTGAAAGGCAAAACCATCATGCCGTTGTCAAAATCCACGCTCGGCATACCCGGCAATTCTTGTACTTCCACGTCCGGCATCTCCGGAATTTCCACATTCGGCATGCGAAATGCAAACGCTCCTGGCACCGCACTCAGCATGGCGTGCCGATTTTCCTCTGCCTGTGCCAGCGTGGCGCTAATCGTCTGCGCGCGGCCTTCGCGCCAAATCGTAAGCTGAACGCTGCGTCCCGCGGGAATCTCGCGAATCATGCGGCGAAATTGCGCGGAGCCCTCCACGCGCTGGCCATCCACCTCGGTTATCACGTCCGTTTCTTTCAGTCCGGATTTCGACGCGGGGCTGTCCGGCGCGACGCGCCCGACGACGACTCCTCGCTCCGCGGGAAGCTTCAACTCCTTCACGTTTTCCGCGGTGACTTCCCGCGCTTCGACGCCCAACCAGCTCGGCCCTTCATCTCCCATCAAGACGGTGACGGTGTCCGGGTCTTGAACGCGCACTGCATGCGATCTGGTGATAACGGGCTTCGAGTTGTCTTGCCCCGACGATCGTCCAGGGAGCGCCATCAGCACCGGCGCCAGCGCCGCTAGCCCTGCGGCTGTGATCCATACACTTTTCTGCATTGTCATTTCCCTCCGATCTGTTTAGACGCAGCAGACGCTAAACCGTCGACCGCAGGGCCACGATTCGGATTCCGCCATTAATCGTGTGCAGGCTGATGGGCACGCCGCCTTTCCCCAATTTGCCATGCGTTTCCCGCGGGCGCTGCGAACTCTCCAGGGCCAGCGGAAGCTCCGAGAAAAAACTGCCGTTCAAGCAGCGCGCTTCGAGATTCGCCTGCATTCCCGCGGGAATCGCCAGCCACACCGAGCCATTGGTCGTCTCCGCGACCGCGCCGCTCTTATCTTGAATGTGGCGCAACTCCAGGTGCACATTTCCGTTGGTCGTATGCGCGTGCACAGCCCCGCCGCCTTCGTAGACTTCGATGTTGCCGTTCACGGTGCGCAAATCGTCCACCGCTTCAACGCCCGCCACGCGCAAAGTACCGTTGACAGTGCCGAGATGCTCCACGTGCGCGCAACGCGGCACGTGTACCACGTACTCGACAGCCACTTCGACGCCTTCATTTTGCGGATAACGCGTGGTTACCGAAACCGCATCGGGCTTGGCATCGACGTCGATCGACACCAGCGCCAGGTCCGACTCCTGATGTTTCGCCGTCTTGACGGCGTGCACCTCAACTTCATCGCGGTCCCAGGTCTGCACATCCACCGTGCCGTTTACGTTTTGCAACTCAAACGAGCCACCCGGTTGCAGTGGGTAGGTCTGATTGAACTCCTTGCTGATGGCAAAGCAAGGCGCGGCCGAAGCCATCGCCAAAACAAAAGTCACGACTGCGGAGAGACACAATGCGCGGCGAAACATAGAAGTTCCCCCTTCGAGGATGCGTTTCCGACTGACCCGATCGACCGAGGACCCGAACAAAACTCGCGCGCTACCGCGCCACCGCACCAGCTCACCTAGTGCAGCTGAAAATTAAACGTGACTGTCGAGATGACGTCACCTCGCTTGGCGAGCACCCATGTCGGATTCACCCGCCACTGCTTCACCGCCGCGATCGCCGCATCCGCCAGGCTCGGCGCGCCGTCGATCAATTTTTCCACTTCCACGTGGCCATCCCTCGATGCCCGCACTTGCAATTTCACCAGCCCTTGCACTCCCGCGCGCATGGCGATTTCCGGATAAGCGGGCGGCGGTTGTGCCGTCAGATGCTTCTTGAACTCCTCCGAATCTTCGCGAACCCCGCCGATGAACGCAATCTGCAGCCGATCGAGCCAACTGTCGAGCCAATCGCCTTTGTCTTCCTGTGATGCCGATCCAGATTGTGCCTGCGATCCATCCGACGTATCGAACCCGGTGGGCATCAGCCGAACACCATGCTCGATGAGTCGTTCCTTCTGTTCGCGGATCAGCGAGTCACGCAAAGCAATCTCGGAATCCAGAAAGCGCAGATGAATGGTTCCCGATGTCGTGCGCAATTTCAGGGGAGCCCCACCGCCGTTCAACGCCCCCACCGCGTGTACCGAGCCAGGGCCGTGCTGCATCGTCAACCCCAGGGCCGGATCCACGTCGATGCGGCGTTCGCCACCCGACTCGACGACCGCGTCAATGTCCGCAGCCAGGTTGCGAGGAAGAAAAACAACGATGTCGCCGTTCCCTGAAGTTAGTTGCGACACTCCCGCGAGGTGCACCGTGCCGCCCGACGATGGCGTATCGGGATTGATCCACGCGCGAATGCTTCCGCCGGCGGTAGCCGCTCGCACGGTGCCCGCAACGCGCGTCAAGCAAATGCTCCCCGCGCTCGACTCCACTTCCATCGGCCCGGAAACGTACATGACGCGGATGCCGCCTCCGCCCGTCTGCGCGCGCACCGACCCGCGTACTTCGCCGAAATCAATCTGGCCTCCGCCAGTCCGCACGCTCACCAGGCTGCCCGCTTTTCCCACGGTGATGTTGCCGCCATCGGTTTGCAGGTCGGCGCGTCCAATAATCTGCTCCGCGCGAATGTGGCCGCCGCCGCTATGCAGCAGCGCATCGCCCGCGATATTTCCTGCGTTGATGTGCCCGCCCGCGGTGAAGGCATTCACGTCGCCTGCGACGTCCAGCACTTGAATGTGCCCGCCTTCGGTTTCCAGTTTTGCCACCAGGCGCCCGGCACCCGCATCCCGCGAATTGTTAACTCCAATGCGCCCCGCTCGAATATTCCCGCCTTGCGTGGAAAGGTTAGCGGTGCCGCCGATGTCCTGCGTTTCGATATCGCCGGCTTCGGTCTTCACTTCCACGCTGTAGCCGCGCGGCACGGCAATCTCGAATTGCACCCAGAATTGCACACCGGAGGCTGACGACCGGGCCATCTGCGCCGGCAACGTTCCATTGATCTCGACGCCCGCCTCGCTGGCCTGCGCCGTAAGCGAGTAGCGATCGAGCAAACGTTCCGCCAGCGGCGCCCGCGCATCGGTTTCCAGATGCACGGTATAGCGCACAACGGGTGGCGCGCCCGGCGGCAGCGCAACGATCTTCACCGATCCGAGGTCGGTCGTGAGGCGCAGCGTGAGCCCGTCTTTGGTGGGTAGAGATCCGTTGCGGTCGGCGGCAGCTCGCGCCGCCGAGGGCTCGCCCGGCTTCGTCGGTTCAACGGGAGCGGGTTCAATCGTACCTGCGGCCACAATCTGACCGCAAAGCAGCGTCCCGCACAAAAGCAGAGAGCCGATCGCGCCGCATCGCGTTGCCCTCGACGCCGCACTCCAGAAGGTTGGAATAGCTCGGACGTTCATTTTGTGTTTCTGTAGTTCGGAATTCTGCTCTTCGCTCGGCGTTTGGTCGGGCTCGCTCATTCGCCGCTCACTGAACATCGCGCGCGCCGATTTGCCGCAACGCCGCCGCGCTACGCAGCCGCACATACCGGTTCGGATCCCGCCGTTGCAGATCCTCAAGCGCACGAACCACGCGGTCCACCGAAGCATCGCCTGAAAGTGCATCCAGTTCCCTGGTGGGTAGTTCCCCCATGACTTCTGGCCTGTCCTGCGAATCACCCTGCAGCGATCGCACCAGCAAATTCACTGCTTCCACGCGCACACCTGGATTCGCATCGTGCCGCAACGCTTCCAGCAAAGCCTCGCGCACCGAGTCTTCCCCAGTTGAGTTGCGAAGTGCGTCCAAAGCTTTCAGTCGCACCGCGGCATTTTGATCCTTTCGTGCCGCCGCCACCAGCGCCCGCCGCACTTGCGCGTCGTCGCTGCGCGTTTTCAGCGCATCCAGGCAATCCAGCCGCACCCCGGGATCGAACCGCTCGCCGTTGGCCACCACGTAGGTCAGCACCCGGCGCACGTCGGTATCATCCACGTTTCCGATCACCATCACGGGCTGTTCGGTGCGCACTTGCAATTGCAAAGTCCCGGGAGCAGCGTCCACTGCCGGAGCAAAATTGATTCCCGCCACCGCCATCTTCGACAAATCGTCGTCGCTCAACCGCGGCACGGCCGTCACGTTCACCGCCGCACTGCTGGCGTCGCCGCCCCCACGCTGCGAAATCCAAGGCACCACCTGCGAGCCAACTCCAGTCCCCACCAAAATCAAGGCCGCCGCGCTCCATGCTGGCCGCAACGCCATCCATCGCCGCACCCAGCCGAACGGCACCCAGTGTTCCTGCATCGGCGGTGCCTGTAGGTCATCCAACCGCTCGGAAAGCTCACTCCGGCATTGTGCTAGCAACGCCCCGGCAGGATCCAATTCATCTGCGGGCTGTGATGTCGTCGAGAACGCCGACTGAAACACTGATTCCTCGCCAAGCTGCTCCGCGCAGTTCGCGCAAATCGCCAGATGCGCGTCGATCCGCTCTCGCTCCTGCGGGTCGACTTCATCGCACGCGTAGAAAACCAATAGGGGAGCGACATCCGCGCACCTTGTTAGCGGCCCGCCGCTCATCGCAGCTCTCCCAGTTGCCCGCGCAGTTTACGGGTTGCACGGAACAACGAATTCTTCACCGTTTCTTCGGTTGTGCCCAGCGCCTCGCCAATGGCCCGCAGCTTCAATCCCTGGTAATGCTTCATCTCGAAAACGACACGCTCTCGAGGTGAAAGCAAGTTCATCGCGGTCGCGATGCGCGTCTGAATTTCTTTGCCCAGTAGCCGCCGCTCCGGATCGAGAGTCGGGCGATGCTCGCGCTGCCGCTCGAAGAAGTCACCGATGCCATCATCGTGATTTGCGGAATTCGATTCCGGCGCCTGATCTTCCGGCCGCGCCTGTCGGCGTCGTAATTGGTCCAGGCAAACGTTGGTGACGATGCGATAGAGCCAGGTGTAGAAGCTGCATTCGAAGCGGAAGCGATAGAGATTGCGATAGACCTTCAGGAAAGCTTCCTGGTAGACGTCGCGGGCGTCCTCGGGACGCTTCATCAGGTTCAGCGCTAGCCGCAACACGTCGCGGTCGTAGCGACGCACCAGTTCCTCGAAGGCAGCGCGGCTACCCGCCTGCGCTTCAGCCACCAAGCAATGCTCATCGAGCTGGGGCAACGAAGCCACCGTAGCCAGAGCGGCCCCGGTACCGGCAGCCTGGCCCAAAACATTCGCCAAAGCCAATCGAGGTAGCGGCATTTTCGCTTTCTATTCGCGCCGAGCCGGTGTTACGGCTTTGACCATAACACCTTAGCCCAATTCTAAGCCTTCATCCGAAATCCAGCCAAGAGAGTACCACCCAAATTGGACGCAAGTCAGCGCAGTGGGTAAGCAGCCGCTCCCCGCTGTTATAACGCTTCAGCCGAACGATTTGTTTCCAGTTTTTCACGAACCAGTAGTGGCCGATCCTTCGATCGGTCGATCTTGAGAAAAAGTCCGCTCTACCTCTCCCGAAGAAACCGATGTTCCTGAAGTGATCGGGTTTCCGAGGTGACTGGCGTCCTGGAGGGGATTCAGAGCTTCAGCTCCGACATAAAGGCAAGCTACCAACGGGCTTAAGCCCCTGAGGAAACACTCTTGTCGTGAATTACCGCGCAGGGTTCAATGAAAGCCAGGCTTTCATACTGGAGGCCGTCCGGAAAGTCTTCGAATTCAGCTTCGCCCCAACAGTCTCCCAATACACAGTGGCGCTGCTAGTCAGACTATCAATGCACAATCGCTTGTGAACGTTGGTCGCCAGATCCGGCAGCGTACTCCGAAACCATGCCACGCTTGCGTCTTCGCTTTCGGCGACTTCGACGAAGCCATCCCCGCGCGCAGCGACCTGAAATTCGTAGAGTTTTTCCATGGTGACTCCATTCTACGCTCATTCCCGTGCAATCCCTGGGACGCGCCCAGTTTCATTCCTGGCCGCCATTAGCGGTTCGTGTACCATCGGGCATGGCTCACTCTTTCGCCAGCTTGCTCGGAGGCCCAAAGCGCGATGGTCGGCATTCTCGTCCACGGCAACAATCACTTCATCCTGAGCGGGCCCCGCCCCGACGAAGCCGTTGCACTCGAACTCGCGCGCCACTGGTCGATCATCCAGATCGGCCCGCCAAAATCGCAAACCCTCGACCAGTGGCAAATTCGCACCAAAGAATTCCGCGAAAATCTCGAATGGGCAGTCATCG
>Ga0137407_10002005_pt1 | contig 13376 bp, 8 predicted proteins | sample CZOMad2_2_16fung_FD_108410 | JGI IMG/M metagenome (GOLD analysis project Ga0137407, IMG submission 108410) | Vadose zone soil fungal communities from Angelo Coast Range Reserve, California, USA - CZOMad2_2_16fungal (Illumina Assembly) | ecosystem: Environmental > Terrestrial > Soil > Vadose zone...
ATCCCCTCCGTGATGCACACGATGAGTTCCACCCCGGCGTCGGCCGCCTCCAGTATCGCGTCCGCCGCGAACGGCGCCGGCACGTAGATCATACTCACCGTCGCGCCGGTGCGGGCAACCGCCTCTTGGGCGGTATCGAAGACCGGGAGACCCAGGTGCTTCTCTCCACCCCGTCCCGGCGTCACACCGCCGACGAGCTGGGTGCCATAGGCTAAAGCTTGCTCCGAATGAAAGGTGCCCTGCTTGCCCGTAAAACCCTGACAAATCACGAGAGTATTCTTGTCGACCAGAATGCTCATGAATGAGCTCCCGCCAGGCTCACGACCTTCTTGGCCGCATCCGTGAGATCGCTTGCCGGCGTAATGGCAAGCCCGCTCTTGGCCAGAATCTCCCGCGCCAAAGGCGCATTGGTGCCTTCCAAACGCACGATGACCGGAATCCTCACCCCCACCTCCTTGACGGCCGCGATAATCCCCTCCGCAATCATGTCGCAGCGGACGATGCCGCCGAAAATATTGATCAAGATCGCCGTGACCTTGGGATTGGACAGAATCAGTTTGAAAGCCTCGCTGACGCGCTCCTTGGTGGCCCCCCCGCCCACATCCAGGAAGTTCGCGGGTCTGCCGCCGTGCAATTGGATGAGGTCCATGGTGGCCATGGCGAGCCCCGCGCCATTCACCATGCAGGCGATATTGCCGTCGAGCGACACGTAATTGAGGTCATGTTCCGCCGCCCGGCGCTCCATCGGATCCTCTTGCGAGTCATCCCGCATGGCCGCGAGGTCCTTGTGCCGGAACAGCGCGTTGTCTTCGATGTTGATCTTGGCGTCCAGCGCCAAGAGATCGCCGTCCCCCGTCACGATCAAAGGATTGACCTCCACCAAGCTCGCATCGCGTTCCAGATACAGCCGGTAGAGCGCATGAGCCATTTTCCCGAATTGCGCGATTCGCGCACCGCTCAATCCCAACCCGAACGCCAATTGCCTCGCCTGAAAGTCCTGCAAACCGGCCGCGGGATGAATGTTGACGCGAATGATCTTCTCCGGCGAGTGCAGCGCCACCTCTTCGATGTCCATGCCCCCGGCCGCGGAGGCCACGAAGGCGATGTGCCCGGCCTCGCGATTCAGCACCAGACTCAAGTAAATCTCGCGCGCGATCTTCGACCCCAATTCCACATAGACCTGATGAACCGGCAGCCCCTCCGGGCCGGTTTGATGAGTCACCAGCACCGTCCCGAGCATCGCCTTGGCGGCAGCGCGCACCGCGTCCAGATCTTTCGCCACCTTGACGCCGCCCGCCTTGCCGCGTCCGCCCGCATGGACCTGAGCCTTCACCACCCACAGCGAGCCGCCCAACTTGAGAGCAGCGGCCACCGCCTCCTCCGGCGAGCCCGCCACCTCGCCTTTCGGGACCGGGATGGCGTATTGGGCAAAAAGCTGCTTGGATTGATACTCGTGCAAATTCATGAATCGTCCTTATGCCGATCTGATCGCAGTAAGGCGCGCTATTCTGAATTAAGCTCGAGGGCAGCGCAAAGACGCCCTGAGGATGCACACCGTTGAACCGCCAAACCGACCGCAGCATAGCCTCCGAGCCCGCACTGAATTGGCGCGTGCTCGGCCTGCTCAATTTGTACCGGGTTTTAGCGTCCCTGGTCCTCCTGGCGCTATATCCTCTGGGCGGCGCGCGCGGCTTCGCTGTCGTATATCCGCAGCTCTTCTTCGGCGTCACCGTCGCTTATCTATGCTTCGGGCTGGGCAGCGTCATTGTGGTGCGCCGGCGTCTCGCGAGCGTGTACGTGCAGACTATCCTGCAGGCGACGGTAGACCTCACGCTCCTGATGCTGCTGTTGCATGCCTGTGGCGGAATTGCCAGCGGCCTCGGATTATTGCTTCTGCTTCCGGTCGGCGCGCTGGCGTTCCTGCTGCCGCCGCGCAGCGCGCTATTTCTGGCAGCCGTCGCCGCCATCGCACTCCTCACCGACACCATCTGGCAGCAGCTGAGCGGACACACCGACGTAGTTTCCTATGCGACCGCAGGCCTCTTAGGGGTAGTGTTGTTCATCATTGCGGCGGCCGCGAGCTTCGTCGCCAGCCGCATGCGCGAGAGCGAAGACCTGGTTCGCCAGAAAGACCTCGATCTGGCAAACCTCGCCGAGCTATCCCAATACATCGTGCAGCATCTGCGCGAAAGCCTGCTGGTGGTCGATGCTGCCGATAAGATTCGCCTCATCAACGAATCCGCGGCGGAAATTCTCGGCGACGAGCACGCCGTGCCCGGGGCATTGGTGGGTGAGGTGTCACCGCGCCTGCTGTATTCGCTGACCACGTGGCGCCAAAGCGAGCGCAGCGAGAATTCGCCGTCGAGCTTCGTTGCCTCTGACGGCGCGCGCGTGATTCAACCCCACTTCGCTCCCATGGGCGGCCATTCGCCCGGGCCAACCCTGATATTCCTCGAAGACACCAGCCTGATGGCCGAGCGCGTGCAGCAGGGCAAGCTCGCCGCGCTTGGTAGGCTATCCGCCAGCATTGCACATGAAATCCGTAACCCAGTCGCCGCCATGAGTCACGCCGGCCAGCTCCTCGCCGAGAGCCCCAGCATCGGGCCGGACGAACGCCGGCTGACCGACATCATTCGCAACAACTCCGAACGCGTCAGCACCATCATCAACAATGTATTACAGCTCTCGCGCCGCGAAGCCACCCAGCCCACCCGCCTCACCCTCGGCGACTGGATCGAGGAGTTCTTGGGCGAGTTCTGCGAGACCATGCAGGTTCCCAGAAACCGGATCGGCCTCCAAGGGGAAGCGGAAGATCTGGAAGTGCGCTTCGATCCCAGCCACCTGCATCAAGTGGTCTGGAACTTGAGCGATAACGCCATCAAGTATGGCGAGGCCCGCGGCGGGATCAGCGTCGAGATCAAGCTCGGCCGCCTGAATCCAAGCCACCGACCTTTTCTGGAAGTCGCCGACCGCGGCTCCGGAATCGAACCGCAAGCGGTGGATCGCATATTCGAGCCGTTTTTCACCGGCCGCAAGGGCGGCACCGGTCTCGGGCTGTTCATCGCCCGCGAGCTGTGCCAGCTCAACCGCGCTATTTTGCTCTACGAACCGCGCAGCGGCAGTGGCAGCGTCTTCAGGATCGTGTTCAGCGATCCCCAACGCTGGGAGGAATAAGCTCCGTGCAGCTTCGCCACGACGTGGTCGAAATATCGCCATGACCAACCTAGTCGCGCGCAAACACGAAATGCCGTTGGTCGTTCTTGCCCGGTATTGGCACCCGTTGATCTTGAGGACCTAGATACCACTGATCCGCGGCGGGTCGACTTGCAATCTTGACCGCACTCGGCCAGTTCCGCCGAATCAGCTGAGTGTCCAATTCCGCTCCGCGACTCACCAGCAGCAAGTCGCGTCCTCTCAACAGCGGGTCGATCTGAACCATATCCGCCACGTAGAACCCTCCCCGAGGGTGAATGAAATAGACATTGTTGCCCGGCCTTTTCGGCAGCGGGAGCTGCGCCAGATGCTGCGATATGATTTCGTGAATCTGACCCATCTGAAACGGCATCACTACGATAAAATTCAGGATCGCCGCGGCACCCGCGAACGATATCAGCCGGCCCCCCTCCGTTCGTTCGGTCATCGCACAACCGGCCAATATGGGGATGGCGCCCCACGCCGAATGAAAATAGCGATAACCCCAGCCATGACCTTGATCAAACCGCACGAAGAGGTAGCCGGCAAAGGTTAGGAGCGCCGATTGCATCAACAGACTCACATGTCGATTGCCGGGTTGCCGCAAGCGGCCCAGCAGCGCAAATACGAACATGCAGGGCACAGCCCACAGCCACATTTTGGCGAACGCCGCCACGCGCATATTCAGCAACGTCGCATCCGGCCAGCCGAATATTCCATCGACCACCCCGCCCAGGGCCGACACACTGTGAGCCGCGGACGCAATATCCTGACGGAACGCGAGCCAACCCAGGCCAACCGCTACGCCGGGCAGGTAGCCCAGCGTCAGCGGCAGGAGGTAGGGACGTTGGTTGCGGTCCATTGCCATCGCAACGATCCACGGAAGCGCGAATAGCGCATGCGGAACCGGGTTGTGCAGCGTCAGCGCCAGGGAACCCGCGAGACCGGCGCCGATACACCGGTACCTCGTCGGCTTCAGCAACAAGGCGACGAAGAGCAGGTTCAAGGTCAGGTGCGCCTGCATTGAATAGTACGAAAGAGCATCCGCCACGAAGGCGCCTGAAGCCACCGTGAACAGCGTGGCCCAACCCGCCGCTTGCCGGCTGCCCGTAATGTCCCAGGTTATCCGATAAATGAGAAGGATGGCGAGGCCGGCGAGTGATGCATTGCATAACCACGGCACGTCAAGAAACTCGAATGGCGCCAGCAGAAGCGCAAAGCCCGGCCAATAGTGTTCGATGGCCCCGCCGGTTTCCGGTGAGGCAACCAGAAAAGAACCGTTGAAGCCGCGGACCACCAGCCAATCGACCAGGTCGGGCGGTAGTTGTGCGAAGAGGTGTCCGGAGGCAAAGATTTTCGATTGGAAGACCGCAGCATACTCATCCATCGAAAATGGATAGTCGTGATACACAACGATCGCCCCGAGTGCAATCAATGCCACGCCTGCCAGAGCTATGCGGTAGGGGTGTCGCCCGAAAACCTCGACCAATCTCAAGATGGGCGCCGACCGGTTCCAAAGTGCCGCCAGTAGGCAAACGGCCAGCGCGAGCCATGCAGTGCGCGAATCATAGTCGGTCAACAACAATCGGAAGATTGGCGAGAAATGCGCGCTCGAAAACAGGACGCGGTCGAGCAGATAGAAATATGCAAGACATGTCGCGCACAGCAGCACCCCCGCCAGACGTATGCGGAGATCGGTCAGTCGGGTCAAAGACAATCCCGGTGCCTCATTCCTGCCGCCGACGCACGCGAGCCCCCCCAAATGCTGAGCCCAAGCCAAAATGCTGCGATCGAGATGCTGATGCGAGTGCCGCCTCGTGCATAATGTGGAGTTTACACAAGACCTTCTGCAATGCACTCGACCCAGGGTTTTGAATCGAAGATCGCCACCTTATCCCTCGCCCTGATGCTGGTTACGCTTTGGCTGCTCATGCAGGGGTACCACGGACTCACGGGCGACGGGCAGATCTATGCGCTTCAGGCGCTGGCAAGGCTCCGACCGCAGCTCAGCACCGATTTATATCTGCAACACACTTCGCAGGATCAATTCACCATTTTCTCGCCTCTGTACGCCTGGTTTATCGGCTCATTCGGACTGGAGAAGGCGGCTCGGCTACTCACCCTGTTTTTTACGGTTTGGTTCTTGGCGGCCACTTGGAGTGTTGGCCGTGCCATCAGCGGCCGCGACGCCGCGTGGCTGGTTGCCGCGTTTCTATTGATCATCGCCGGAGACTTCGGCGCGTCCGGTGTGTTCCGGATTTTGGATCCGTTTTTGACGGCGCGTTTACCGGCCGAAGCATTGACTGTTACCGCGCTCGCCTGTCACCTCAGTGGTATGAAGCGGGTCGGCCTATTGCTGGCGGTGGGTGCACTATTCATGCACCCGCTGATGGCGCTGCCCGGATTGCTCTTGTTGATTTGCCTCTGGCTGCCGAATCGCGTGGCTCTCATGGGTGCAGTAGGAGGCGTATTGGCGACGCTCGCCATGACGGTCGTTGCCATCAGCCTACCGACGGCGCAGCACGTATTGACCGTCATGGATGCCCCTTGGTTGGGCGTAGTGCGGGAACGCTCACAATTTTTATTCTTGCAACTCTGGTCAATTCACGATTGGGACCTCAACGCGCGGCCTTTCATTTGCCTGGCGTTCACGGCAATTGCGGTACCCGACGAACGCATAGGCAAACTCTGCGTAGCGGCTGCGCTCGTAGGAGCCGCCGGTTTGGCGGTCGCAGTCATCGCCGGCCTCATCGGCCCGGTGGCGTTATTATTACAGGGCCAAGCGTGGCGATGGGTCTGGATTACAGTCTTCGCCAGCGCTGTGTTGCTTCCTTGCACGGTCCTGCAAGTGTGGCGCGATGAAAAATGCGGCCCGCTGTGCGCGATATTGCTGGTGTCGGGTTGGACCTTGTCTGCGGTCGATGGGGCGGCCTGCGTATTGCTCGCGTTGCTCTTCTGGTTGTCACGAACCTATATCAACACCCGCGCCGCTATTTATTTTCGCTTGGCACCCGCTGCGCTCGTCACCGCCATGCTGGCGTGGATTTTGATTAAATGCTGGGCAATCGTGTCGCCTCCAACTCCTACCTCCGGGCGAGCGCCATTCGGCGTGGCGCAAATACGAGACATCTTCGGATTGAAAATCCCGGCTATATTGTTCGGTGTGCTGATCTGGCGGGGAATCGGGATCCGGCGGACGCACTGGGTGCCCACGCTCGTCTCCGCGATGCTGATCGCATTGTCGATATGCATTTTGCCGGCAGCGTTCAAGCAACCACGCACCCTGGCCTCCGCCGCGGACATCGACGAATTCGCAGATTGGGACACAGTTATTCCGCCGATCAGCACGGTCCTCGTCGTACCGCCGCATGACGTCGGCGCGTTCGTTTGGTTCACCCTGAGCCGCCCGAATTACCTGACCATCGATCAGTCCGCCGGCGTGGTTTTTTCACGCGCAACCGCGCTTGAGGTTCGACGCCGGTCAGAAGTACTGCTTCCACTCGTGGATCCAGACTGGAAAATACTGACCAGTCTGCGTACCGGGTCCGGCAATGGACACAAGGACCGTCCAACGACCCGGCCGTTAACCGCAAAGAGTTTGATCCAAGTGTGCGCGGACCCCGAGCTGGGATTTGTCATGTCGCCCGAAGAGGTGGGGTTTGGCCCGTTGCGTCATGAACACGCCGGAGCCTGGAAAGATTGGAACCTCTACGACTGTCGTAAGGTTCGATCGGCGCTGTCGACAACATGAAAGTGGTGATTCAAGAAGCGCTCAAATCCGCCGCCGTGTCCGCGTGTGCGTTTTTGGTCGATATCACGATCTTATTCATTCTCGTCCACTATTTTTCCTGGTGGTATCTCGGCGCTGCGACCGCCTCCTTCGTGGCGGGCTTGCTGGTCGGATATGCGCTTTCGGTAACCTTGGTGTTCAAGTATCGACGGCTCAAGGATTGGCGCCTGGAATTTGCCAGCTTTGCGGTCATCGGTGCCGGCGGGGTAGCGGTCAACGCCGCCGCTATATTTTTCGCCGTCAAATACTTAGGACTGCACTACCTTGTCGCCAAATGCAGTGCGGCCGTTCTTACCTTTGGTGCTAATTTTGTTGCGCGCCGCCAATTTCTGTTCGTTCAACGCCGCACGGCGTGAAGATTTCTTGTTATGCCTTCCAGTGAAAAGCGCCGGAAAGTTGCAGTCATAGCCGGCGCCGGCCCGGCCGGCCTGACCGCCGCGCTCGAATTCTTGAGGCGGTCGGATATCATCCCAATTGTCTTCGAGGCCGATGCACAAGTGGGAGGAATATCCAAGACGATCAACTACCGCGGCAATCGAATGGATCTCGGTGGTCATCGATTCTTTTCGAAATCGGATTGGGTCATGCGCTGGTGGCAAGAGATCTTGCCGGTGGCTGACGGTCAGACACAACCATCCAGGGCGCTGCGCATAAATCACCAAGGTCAATCGCGCGACTTCACGCCCGAGATTCTTGGACCTGTCTCTTCGGACGCCGTCTTGCTGGTGCGCCAACGATTATCCCGCATTTTCTATCGGCGACGGCTATTTGACTATCCCCTCACCTTGAATGCCAGCACGGTCATGAATTTGGGAATTTCCGAGGTACTGAAGATCGGCATGAGCTATGGAGCGGCGCAGCTCAGTCCCCGATCGCCCGAGATCACCTTGGAGGATTTCTTCGTCAACCGATTCGGGAACCGCCTGTATCGCACGTTCTTCAAGAGTTATACCGAGAAGGTCTGGGGTGTCCCGTGTGAGGAGATCTCCGCCGAGTGGGGTGCGCAGCGTATCAAAGGCTTGTCGGTTGTGAAGGCCGTCGCTAACGCGCTGGCGAAGCCGTTTCGCGATTCTGCGGACGCCGCTCAGAAAGGAACCGAAACCAGTCTGATCGAGCGATTCCTATATCCAAAATTCGGGCCGGGTCAAATGTGGGAGGAGGTCGCCCGCCGGGTCGCACAGCGAGGTGGACAGACTCATTTACGCCATAGAATAGTCGGGGTCGAGCGCAACGGATTTGACGTCTCGGCGGCCGACGTCTTGGACGAGGCGACAGGCACTCTCCGCCGCGTACCCTGTGACTATTTCATTTCTACAATGCCGGTGAAGGATCTTGTCGCGTTCCTGGGTCCAGACGACCCCCACGTGCTTCGGATCGCCGACGATCTTCCCTATCGCGACTTCATGACCGTCGGCCTTCTGGTTCGTAGGATGCGATCCGCGGTCGACCGGCGTGCCAAGAAAGAGTCCAACGGTATGCCGCCCGATAATTGGATATACATCCAGGAACCGGACGTCCGGATCGGCCGGCTCCAGGTATTCAATAACTGGAGTCCGTCGCTGGTCGCGGATCCCGCCACGATTTGGCTGGGACTGGAGTACTTCTGCCGCGAGGGCGACGAACTTTGGTCCATGGAGGATGGACGGTTCATCGATTTTGCCGCCGCGGAGCTCGAAAAAATCGGCCTGATCGATCGCCAGGATGTGATCGACGGCACTCTCATTCGAGTCCGCAAGGCATACCCTGCCTACTTCGGCGCGTACAACGAATTTGCAAGAGTACGCGGCTATTTGAACCAGTTCTCAAATCTATACCCCGTCGGCAGGAACGGGATGCACCGGTACAACAATCAAGACCACTCGATGCTGACCGCCAGTGCCGCGGTTGACGCCATCGGAAACAGTGCGCCAAAGGAGGAAATCTGGAACATCAACACGGAAGAGTCGTATCACGAAGCAGCTTGCGAGACCGATGAAACACATCAACCCTACTCACGCTCGTGATGCCGTCTGAAACCGTCCAACCCGCTCCTCCGCACACTGACTTTTCCGCCGGGAGAGACGACGAGATAGCTCCCTGTCGAGGGTACGTGTACGCCGCGTGCACGGCTTTGGCGGTTGCCGTGAATTATGTCTTTGGAAAGGAAATGGCATGGGACCTGCTTCATTATCATTTCTATGCCGGATTCAGCGCGCTCAATGATCGCTTTGAGCAAGATTATTTTGCCGCGGGGGTTCAATCCTATTTCAATCCATATGTCTACGTCCCATTTTATATCGTCGTAAAACTGGGCCTGCCCGGGCTTGCGATTGGCACCATCTTGGCAGTGCTGCACAGCGTGGTCTTATGGATTACCTATGATTTAGCATGTCGCGTTTATCCGTCGGAGAGCCGCCGGGACCGCCTATTCTTCGGCCTGTGCGCCACAATTCTGGCGCTCATGAACCCCATACTCTTGCAACAGATTGGGTCGAGTTTTTCGGACATAACCACCACTGAGTTGGTACTTGGCGGATGGCTCCTATTGGTTCAAGCCGTTCAACGCCCTTGCGGAAAGCGCGTTATCTTCGGGGCGATTCTCCTCGGGGTCGCAACCGCATTGAAGCCGACAAATGCCGTCCACGCGCTCGCCGGATCTTTCCTAGTGGCCTTCGTGCCACTGCCGTTGCTCGGTCGAATTCGAGTCTTCTTCTATTTTGGAGCGGCGCTCGCAACTAGTTTCGTGGTCACCGCCGCGCCTTGGTCCTATCGGTTGGCCAGAATGTTCGGCAACCCGATGTTTCCGATGCTGAACAACATATTCAAATCCCCCGAATTCACCGACGCTCCGTTCAAGCACTATCGCTTCATACCCGATTCGCTGATCGACGCGCTCCAGCGTCCATTTGCCATGTTTGGCAGGGACGCGATGCTTCACGAGGAACTCCCTGCCCCGGACATACGGTACGCCCTGCTGCTTCTGGTGTTTCTCTTATCCACTGTTATTTGGGTTTCGCGCTCGATCAGCAAGACGCCCATTCCAATCGTCAATCCGCGCCCCGAACCGGCGACCCGCGCACTTGCGGCGCTCGGGTGTGCTTTTGCCGCCGATTGGATCGCATGGCTTAGCGGATCAGGAAATGGCCGATATTTTATCCCGATGGCATGTGTGGCAGGCATACTAGGCATCGCGCTTCTGTTTCGACTGTTGATCAATCACACCGTCGGTCGTAATGCCCTATTGCTCGCCTTGCTCGCCGCCCAAGCGTTTCAGCTTTCTCTGGTTTACTTCGATTCTCCGGCGTCAGGGTTTCGCTGGAACCGGGCCCCTTGGGAAGGGCTCTGGTTCAACGTGGACGTTCCGGCGAAGCTGGCAATCCAACCGAATCTGTATTTGTCGATCGGCATGCAGTCCAATTCCTTTATCGCGCCTTTCCTCGCAAAAGGATCCGGGGTCGTTAATTTTTCAGGCGGGTACGCGCTCGGGCCCGACCGCGCCACCGCAGCGCGGGTTCGCGAATTGATGGCGCAAAGCGCACCGCACCTGCGAGTTCTGGTCAGCGGGGATCACATTTATTCAGATTCGTCGTCGCGCGCCCCACGTCAATCGGATGTGGATGATGCCCTGCGCACATTTGGTGTCCGCACGGACTTGACCGACTGCGAGACGATCACGCTTAGGGGGTTACGCCCTGTGCAAGGGTTATGGCCGTGGCGGCCCGTAGGAAGTTCAGTTCCACCACCGACGATACCCCAGAGCAAACTTCCTTACACCAGTCACCTCGTTAGTTGCCGCCTCGTGACTGACACCCGCGATGAGTCGCGGGAAATGGCCGATCGTCGAGCCGTCGACGTCCTATTGGATCGCCTGGAAGATGAGTGCCCCGCTCTATTTCAACCTCCTCGCCCTCAAACCGAATATGCCAATCACATTTGGTCGCGCGTGTATCCGTCGACTGATTTGACGGCATGGATCGACAAAGGTGAAGTCAAAGTCATCGACCCAACCCGCGACATCCGCGAGACCATCGTCGGACGCGTAGAAGACTGGGCTAGGACTCCCCGGGCGCTCCAGTGCGGACGCCGACACGGCATTTACTTCGCTAATTGACGCAGGCCGGAAAATGAAGATCTCTGAAACACGAAATGATGCCGCACCGTACCGGCTTCCCGTCTATATCGCCTGCACGATCCTTGCACTAACCATCAATAGCCTCATCGGCAAGGAAATGGGGTGGGACACTCTGAGCTACCACCTTTATGCGGGATTTAGCGCGTTGAACGACCGTTTTTCTCAGGATTACTTTGCAGCGGGGCTGCAGTCCTACTTGAATCCTTACGTCTACGCCCCCTTTTATTTTCTGGTCACCACCGGTCTATCGTCTCTCGCGGTCGGTTCTATATTGGCGGTAGTACACAGCGGCATGCTCTGGCTTACCTACGAGCTTGCCATCTCGGTTTGCCCATGGGACGACAAACACAAGCGCTTAAATTTCGGCTTATGCGGAGTTGTCTTCACACTCATGAATCCGATCCTACTGCAACAGATCGGATCGGATTTTGCCGACATCACGACGGGAGAAATCGTGCTGGCGGGCTGGTTGTCGCTCGCCCTCGCAGTGCGCGCCCCGAGCATAGCGAGGATTGTTTGCGCCGGCCTTCTGTGCGGAATCGCGACGGGGTTGAAGCTGACCAACGCCGTCCATGCGATCTCCGCCTTTGCCGTATTGATCATCCTGCCGCTGACCCTGCGAGGGCGGCTCCGATATGGACTTGCCTACGGCGTGTCGCTTGGGCTGGGCTTCGCACTGGCCGCCGCGCCCTGGTCTTATCGTCTGTATGAGACGTTTGGCAATCCCGTATTTCCATTGATGAATAACGTCTTTCGCTCCCCCGATTTCACCACCGGGCCGCTGCGCCATCTGCGCTTTATTCCGGCAACGCTTCTCGAAGCCCTGTGGCGACCATTCGCAATGATCGATCCTGTCACCATGGTGCACGACGAGCTGCGGGCTCCGGACTTACGGTACGCTGTACTATTGGTACTGATCGGCGTGTTTTGCTGTCGCTGGCTGCTGCAGCGTCGCACAACTTCTCCAGATCAACGGGCGCCGTACGCCGATGACGTTTCAACGCGCGTACTTGCAGCGATCGGCTGCGGCCTCGCCGTGGATTGGGTGGCTTGGCTGAGTGGTTCCGGTAATAGCCGCTATTTCTTGCCAATATCCAGTGTTGCAGCGGTTGTGATCGTGGCGTTGCTCTTTCGATTACTTGCGACGCACTCGAAGGCGCGCAACTATCTCCTGGCGGGGATACTTGGAGTCCAGGGCGTGCAGCTCTGGATGGGTACGGATTATCGCTGGAATTCGGTACCCTGGGATGACCATTGGTTCCGGGTTGCGGTACCGGCCAAGCTGGCATCGGAACCCAATCTGTACCTGACGATGGGTGGCGAGACAAACTCTTTCATTGCTCCATATCTGGCTCGCAGCGCGGGTCTAATAAATTTTTCTGGGGGATACACACTGAGTCCAAATGGAGCGAACGGGACTCGCATCCTGGCACTGATCCATCGGTACGCGCCGAACGTTCGTGTGCTGATCCGCGGGGAAAGACTGTACCGTGACGATGAGCGGCGTACGCCGAATCGCTCGCAAATTGATGCCGCCCTCGAACCGTTCGGCCTGCGTGTGGACGGGAGCGACTGCGCGACGATTGCCGTGCGGGGCCTGCCTCCGCCCTTGGATTTCACGGTCGGGGCCTCATCAGAGCCGGCCGAGCCGCAATCGAGTGACACAACGTACTTTCTTAGCTGTCAGGTAGCTCCGGACCAGGCCCTTTATTCGGCGCACATATCTGCGCGACGGGACACCGATCTGACGCTCGACCGTCTGGAAGATGCCTGTCCGGCGCTTTTCCAACCACGCCGAGCGTTCACAGAGTACAGCGGCAACGGTGGACGGAGACGCTACCTCAATTCCGATTTGATACTCTGGGTCAGCCACGGCTCGGTAAAGTTTCTGCAGCCATCCGTAGGGGCGGAGATGGTTCACCTCGGCCGCGAAAGTGACTGGTTGAAGACGCCCATGCAGCTTAGGTGTGGTCGTCGCAATGGGATATTTTTCGCAAGCCTGCAGCGATCGACGGGAGGCCCGTAGGAATCCACGAATGATGGCTGATTCTAGGTGTTCTATCCCTGCCACCGCGTTTCCAGCGCGCTACAATGGATTATGACGAAACCCACAGTCTTGGTAGTCGATGACGAGCCAGATCTTTGTGAGTTGCTGTCGATCACGCTGCAGCGCATGGATCTGAATTCTCGAGCGGCAAATAGTGTCGCCGATGCGCAGCGCTTGCTGAAAACCGAACCGTTCGATTTGTGTTTGACCGACATGCAGCTCCCGGACGGTGACGG
>Ga0137407_10002006_pt1 | contig 13371 bp, 14 predicted proteins | sample CZOMad2_2_16fung_FD_108410 | JGI IMG/M metagenome (GOLD analysis project Ga0137407, IMG submission 108410) | Vadose zone soil fungal communities from Angelo Coast Range Reserve, California, USA - CZOMad2_2_16fungal (Illumina Assembly) | ecosystem: Environmental > Terrestrial > Soil > Vadose...
AGCCCAGGCGTTCCATCGCCTCGGCGAGAGACGCGATCTCGGCCCTCAAGCCGACGTCTCCGATATTTCCGAGGGGAGATAGCGCTCCGGCGCTGCGACGAAGCGCTCGCGGCAGCCGCCACCGCAGAAGTAATAGGTGCGGCCGGCGTGCTCGGCGACATGCTTGGCGGTGGCGATCGTCACCGTCATGCCGCAGACCGGATCGAGGGCCTCCAGGGCGGCGGCCGCCTCCTCTGCCTCTCCCGCCAGCGGTGCCGCGGCGGCCTGGGAACGCTGCCGTTCGACGATCTCCGCCAGGATGGAGAGGGCGATCTCCGCCGGCAGCTGGGCGCCGATGGGGAGCCCCGCCGGGCTGCGGATGGCGTCGAGCGCGGCGGCGGTCACCCCGCCGGCCAGCAGGGTCTCCCGGAGCTGGGCGAAGCGCTTGCGGCTCGCCACCACTCCGAGATAGGCAGGCGCCAGGGCCAGCGCCTCGCGGATCGCCGTCTCGTCGCGCTCGCCCATGGTGGCGACGACGACGAAACGCGGGACGGGCGAGCTGCCGGCGAGGGCACCCGGCGCGGTCAGGACCTGATCGGCGGCGGGGAAGAGACCCGGCTCGGCGTCGGGATCGACGGCGGTGATCGCGTAGCCCATGCCCTTGGCCAGCCGGACCAGGGCCTGGGCGGTGGGGGAGACGCCGAAGACGACGAGGCGCGGCGCCGGCAGGACGGGTTCCAGATAGATCTCCACGGTCCCTCCGCTGTGGCAGGTCATGGGGAAGACCTCCACCCCGGGCCGCCGTTCGGCCTCCGGATCGGGGGCCAGGGCGAGGAGGCGGGGCTGGCCGTCGGCGAGCGCCCGCTGCGCCTCGCGGACGACAGTCGGCTGGGTGCAGCTCCCGCCCAGCCAGCCGTGGAAGGCGCCGGCGGCGGTGATCAGCGCCATGTCTCCGGCCTGGGACGAGCTCGCGGGCCGGCGCCGCACGACGACGGCGAGAACGAAGGGCTCCTCCCGACGCGCCAGGTCCGCCGCCATCCCGAGGAGCTCTGCGTGCATGGTCCGAAGCGTGCCCCCTCTCCACCCGAGTGCCAAAGATACCGCCGACCTCCCTCGCTTACAAGCCGCAGGGATCGGCGGGGCAGGTCCCGCGTCAAAGTTCAGGCACCTGCTTCGATTGTAGGGGCAGGGCCTCCCGGGGGCCGGTCTTTCGCTGCCAGCTAAATGGGCGAAAGTAGGGCCTTGGCTGGGCCGCTAGCGCAGGATCGTAAAGCGGCCGTATTCCCGGAAGTGACGATCAAAGGCGATGGCGTCGGAGATTCCGAGTCGCTCCATGACGACGAAACTTATCGCATCGCACAGCGAGTAATCCTTATCGGAATGCGCTCGTAGCAGCGCGAACCAGCAGGGCGACAAACCCACCGGTGTCCACGAACACGCGCTTCATCGCGGCTCAACCTTTGTGGTCGAGCACGGCAGCAGCAACGTGGGCGTACTTGTTCGTCGAGAGGTCAGTGAACTCGGAATGAGCTGTGCCGGCGAGCCTCAGGAGCGTAGCGAGAGGCTCCGGGCTCCGCTTCACATCCGGGTGCTCGGTCTCCTGGAGCGAGTCGAGCTCGATGATCAGACGACGGCGCTCGTCCGACGAAAGGTCCCGGACTGCGGTCAGGATATCAGCGAGCTTGCGGGTCATTATGAGAACATCCTACCACGTGAGCACCGGCTCCGGTCTACCCGCGCAGGCGCTCATAGTCGTCCGGCACGTCGAGGTCGGCCAAGGCCGCAGCCGGCCAGGCCAGGACCTCCGCCTCGTGCCGATGGCGTTTCACCACCTGCTTGCCACAGCCTGTCTCGGTCATCGCCAGGAGCTCCCCGAAAAGAGCGCCATCGTACAGGATCGGCGGCGCGTGGACCCCCTCGTAGTCCGAAACGACGAGCGTCGCCCGGCTGTTGCGATAGCGCTCGATCATCGCGGCGATCATCTCGGCGGTGACGAACGGCATGTCGGCGAGCATCACCATGGCCGCAATGATTTCCGGCATCTCCGGCGCCACCTCCGGCAAGGCTCCGAGCCCGGCGCGGAGCGACGAGGTGATCCCCTGCTCGTAGTCGGGGTTGACGACGATCTGGCAGGGGAGGCCGGCCAGCTCCTGCCGGGACCGTTCCGCCTGGTGACCGAGGACGACGAGGAGGGGCGAGAGGCCGCCCGCGAGCGCCCGCCGCGCCGCCCCCCGCAGGACGCTCTCCCCGTGGAGCTCGAAGAGCATCTTGTTGCTCCCCATCCGGCTGGAGGTGCCGGCGGCGAGGAGGATGCCGGCGACCGGTCCGCCGCGGGACTCCGGGGCGTCAGCCGGCATGGATGGCCTCCTGGCGCGCCTGGAGATGGCGCGGCTCGCGATGGGCGAGGACGGACAGCAGCTCGGCGACGATGCTCACCGCCACCTGGCGCGGCCCGTCGGCCCCAAGGTCGAGCCCCACCGGACCGTAGACCCGGGGATCGCCCTCGGCGCCGATCTCGCGCAGGATGCCGGTGGTCCGCTCCCGCGGCCCCAGCACGCCGACGTAGGGGTAACCGGCCGAGAGGAAGAGCCGGACCCACTCCCGATCGATGGCCAGCGAGTGGGTCTTGACCACCGCCAGCGACCGTTCGGGAGGCGGCAGGGCGAGGTCCGGCTGCCCGGGGCGCGCCAGGACGAGCCGCGCGGCCGCGGGAAAATGCTCGGGGACGAGGAGCGCCGGGCGGTGGTCGACGAGGGTGACGCGGAACCCGGAATCCGCGGCATAGGCGACGAGCGGCCGGGCGTCCTCGCCGGCGCCGCAGACGACGAGGTGGTGGGGCGGCGGCAGCACCTCGACGAAGACCCGCCGGCCGCCGATCGTATGGACCCCCGAGCGCCCCGAAGGCAGGAGGCCCTGGGCCTCCGCGATGGCGAACCGGTCAAGCTCCGGCGTCCCCAGGGAGCCGCGGACGGTCCCCCCCGGTTCGAGGAGCAGCATGGCTCCCATCCCCTCCTCGTCGACCACGGTGGCGAGAGCGAAGGGGGTGTCGCCCAACAGGAGCTCGCGCAGGCGGCCGGCCAGCTCGGCCAGCGGCCCCGCGGTGGCCGGCTGCACGAAGACGTCCACCATGCCGTTGCAGCCCAGCCCGAGGCCCCAGACGACGTCGTCGTCCCCGCCGGTGCTGTAGTGTCGCAGCGAAGGTTGTCCCGAAGCGACGACGGCCATGGCCACGTCGCGCACGTCGGCCTCCAGGCAGCCACCGCTGACGCTGCCCATAGTGCCCCCCGTCTGTTCGATGAGGAACTTGGCCCCCGGCCGGCGGTAGGCGGAGCCGGAGATGCTGGCCACCGTGGCGAGCGCGGCCTTCCCCCCGGTCGCCGCCAGCTCGGCGAGCCGCGAGAGGATCTCCGCGGTCTCTTTCCAGTGGTTCATACCCTCCCGTCCCTGGGCTACGATATCTCCACCCCGGGGAGGATACAACTGCGGGAGATCCCAGTGCCCCGGGCTCTATTTGAGTAGAGCTGAAATACGCGGTGAGCCACCGGAAACCGGGAGCCCGCGACCCGCGGCCCGTTGCGCGGTCCTCCAGAGACGTGCGGGGTGGCTCGAAATGCCTTGCGAGTCACGCCAAATCGATTTTGCGCCACCCGAAATGCATTTCGAGCCGCTCCAAATGGATTTCGAGTCACCCGAAATGAATTTCGAGCCCGGCGAAATGCATTTCGAGTCGCTCGGAATCGATTTCGAGCCACCCTAAATGCATTTCGAGCCACTCGAAATCGATTTTGCGCCGCCCAAAATGCATTTCGGGCCGCGCGAAATGGATTTGGAGGGGTTCGGAGGTCCTTGGGCGGCAGTCCAGGGCGGTTTCGAGCCCCGGAAGACCCTTTGGCTGCCGTCCACGGCCTTCCTTGGTAGCATAGGCCGATCATGAGCCCCGATGGAAACCTTGCGGCGTTCCCGCCCGACCCGATCGCCGCGGTCACCCACCCCGACCCCTATCCTTATTACATGCACCTGGTGGCGGAGGCGCCGCTCCACCGCGATGTCGCCTCGGGTCTCTGGGTGGCGGCCGGCGCGGCGGCGGTGACCGCGGCCCTGACCAGCGAGCTCTGCCGAGTCCGGCCGCCGGCGGAGCCGGTCCCCCGGGCGCTCCTCGACACCCCCGCCGGCGAGATCTTCCGCCACCTGGTGCGGATGACCGACGGCCGGGACCGCTGTCCGTTGAAAGCTGCGATCTCGACGACCCTGGGGGCGATCGCCGGCCCCGCGGTCGAGGTGGAGAGCCGGCACTGGGCGCGCCACCTGGCGGCGACGATCGACCCCGAGGGCGATCCTGGCGCCGTCACCCGCTTCACTTTCGCTCTGCCGGTCCATGTCGTGGCCAGCCGGCTTGGCGTACCGCCCGACCGGCTGGAGGAGACCGTCCAGTGGACGGGCGACCTCGTGCGCTGCTTCGCCCCGGCTGCCCGTCCCGGCGAGATCGAGCAGGGCGCAGCGGCGGCAGGGCAGCTGCTGGAGCTGTTCCGCTCCCTCCACGCCCCTGGGGATACCGAGGCTCTCCTTCCGTCTCTGGTACAGGAGGCCGATCGCCTGGGTCGCCCCGACCTCCCGGCCATCGTGGCCAACGCGGTCGGTTTCCTCTCCCAGGCGTACGAGGCGACGGCCGGCCTCGTCGGCAATACCCTGCTCGCCCTGACCAGGCACCGCGATCTCCTGGATCCGGCCGGCGGCCCTCGCCTCCGTCCCGGCGTCGTCGAGGAGGTCCAGCGCTGGGACCCACCGGTCCAGAACACCCGCCGTTTCCTTGCCGGCTCGGGGAGCGTCGCGGGCCAGGAGATGGGGGAGGGCGACGCCATCCTCGTCGTCCTCGCCGCCGCCAACCGGGATCCGGCGGTCAATCCCGCCCCGGAGCGCTTCGACGCCGCCCGGCAGAACCGCCGGTCCTTCACCTTCGGCTTCGGTGCCCACGCCTGCCCCGGTGAAGTGCTGGCGACGACCATCGCCCGGGCAGGTGTCGAGGCGCTCCTCGCGGCCGGTGTCGATCCCGAGCGCCTGGCCGGGACCGTGACCTATCGCCCCTCCGCCAACACCCGGGTGCCGATCTTCGGGTAGACGAGCCCTGATAGCATGGGTCCGAGGAGGAGACGATGTCGACACCACCCACGACCGACGACCCGCAGATCGAATCCCTGCGCCTCGGCCCCGACGACCCGCGGTATCACGCGGTAGTCGTCGGATGGCTCCGGAGCGCAATATTCTTTGCCATCGTGTACCCCGTCGTGGGCATCCTATTCGCGGCGCTCGCCAATCCCTCTGCCTCCAACGCGATGCGTGTCACCTGGCGGCTGGCCGCCTGGTTGGTCTGCGCCGTGGCGTTCGCGGCTCACCTGGGGTACGAGCATTTTCGGCTGCGGAGCTCGCCTGTGCGAGCAGCCTTGCACGTCTCGGTGGCGGTCGCCTTGGTGGCCTTCACTCTTGCCGTCTGGGTGAACGTTCATGCGCATTGGAGTGCTGCAAGCCACCAGAGCCCGCTCGCGCCCTTGGCGCTCGTCGTGTTTCCGGCGGTGACCGGGGTGCCGGCGTTTGTGGTTGCTTTCGTTGCCGGGATAAAGTCAGATGAGTAAGACCGAGAAGAGTTTCGACGCAATCGGCCCCGACGATCCGCGGTATCGTGCGGTGGTCGAGAAGCGTTTCAACAAGCGGTTCATCGCGAGCCCGGATTACGTCCGACTCGTCCACTCGACCGAGCAGGTGGTCTCGGCGGCCGAGGAGGCGGTGCGGGAGGGCCGGCGCCTCGTCGTCACGAGCGGCGGACACTGCCTGGAGGGATTCGTCTCCGATCCCGCGGTGCGGGTGATCCTCGACATCTCACCCATGAAGCGCGTCTACTACGACGCGGAAAAAGGCGCCGTGGCCGTCGAGGCCGGCGCCACGGTGGGCGAGACGTTCCAGGCGCTGTTCGAGACCTGGGGAGTGGTGATCCCGCTCGGCGAGTCTCCGGCGATCGGCATGGGCGGGCATGTGGTCGGCGGCGCCTTCGGCTTTCTCTGCCGCCAGTTGGGCCTCGCGGCCGATTATCTCTATGCCGTCGAGGTGGTCACGGTGGATGAGAGCGGCCGGGCGAGCGGCGTGGTGGCGAGCCGGGAGCCGTCCGACCCGCATCGCGACCTCTGGTGGGCGCATACCGGCGGGGGTGGCGGCAACTTCGGCATCGTCACCCGGTACTGGTTCCGCTCGCCCGGCGCCTCCGGCGACGATCCCGCCCGGCTGCTGCCCCGTGCGCCGGAGTCGATCACGACCTTCCGGGTGGAATGGAGCTGGAGCGACTTCGACCGGCCCTCCTTCCTGCGATTGTTGAGGAATCACGGCACCTGGTGCGAGCAAAACAGCGCCGCCGATTCCCCCTATGCGTCGCTCTGGACTCTCCTGGAGATCCATCGCCAGCAGTTCGGGAAGATCCTGGTCCGCGGAGTGAGCACGGCCGGCGCCACCGCCAAGCAGCTGATGGAGGACCATCTGAAGGTGCTGGGGGACTGGATCGGCCCGCCGATCCAGCGAGAGATGTCAGAGATGTCCTGGCTCGAATTCGCCCTCAACCCGCTGCCCGATCTGTTCGCCGCGCCGCCGGGCGGGGTGAGCGCCAAGGTGAAGGACGCGCTGCTCAAAAAGCGGTTCACCGATCGCCAGATCGACGTCGCCTACGATTACCTGACCCGCACCGACCACGACGTCATGGGCGGGATGCTGGGGCTCGCCACCTATGGCGGGCGCATCCATACCGTCGCGCGCGAGGCGACCGCCGCCGTCCAGCGCGATGCGATTCTCGACATCGCCTGCACCACCGGCTGGCTCGATCCCCAGGAAGAGGCGAAGAACCTGGCCTGGGTGCGGGCGTTCTATCGGGACCTGTTCGCGGAGAGCGGGGGCGTGCCGGTGCCGGGAGAGGCGTACGATGGAGCGCTCATCAATCATCCCGACACCGACCTCGCGGACCCTGCCCTGAACACTTCCGGCGTGCCCTGGCCCACCTTGTACTACCAGGAGAACTACCCACGCCTGGAGCGGATCAAGGCGCGGTGGGACCCGCGGAACGTGTTCCACCACGCGCTGTCCATCCGGGTGGGCTGAAGCGGCCTCCCGGCGTCAGCTCTCCTGGCTTTCGCTGGGGGAGGGGCCGAAGCCGCAACGTCCGCGCATGCCTTGGTGGAATCGTTCCCGCTCCTCCGGGGTCATGCGCTCCCAGCGCTCGGCCATGCGACGGCGGAAATTGGAGCGACCGTATCCGTGGCGCCCCAATCCACCGAAGAGGATTCGGCAGAGCGCCAAGAGGCCCACCGCCTGCCAGAAGGTAATCTCGCGCCAACCGAAAATCGCCGGCAGCAGCCAGTTCCAGAGGAGCCGCACGACCCCGCCGCCGAGGAAGGTGAACAGCAGGATCCCGGCGATCGCCGCCGGCACCACGAAAATCCATTTCTTTCTCATGTTTTTTACTCCCTCATGCTTTCGTCGATTCGTCGTAGATCCTTTGCAGTCGTTCGCGCAGATGCAGCACCGCATAGCGTTTGCGGGAGAGCAGCGTGTTCACGCTGACGCCGCTCTCGGCGGCCATTTCCTTGAAGCTGCGCCCTTCCAATTCGTGCGCCACGAACACCTCACGCTGCTCTTCCGGCAACTCGTCGACCGCCGACTCGAGCTCCGCCAGAAGCACGTTGCGGGCGAAGAGCGCCTCCGGTCCGGCGTCGGGTGAGGGCAGCAGGTCTTCCAGCCGCAGCATCTCCTCGTCCTCGTCGGCGATGGCGGCGGCGGTTTCGCTCCAGCTCTCCGGCTTCTTCTTGCGGAAGAGGTCGGTGATGCGATTGCGCGCCACCCGAAACAGCCAGCCGGTGACGTGCTCGATCGGCATCAGCAGGCGGTTGGCTTCCACCAGCTCGAAGAAGACGTCCTGGAGGACGTCCTCCACGTCTCGCGGATCGGGCACCCGCCGGCGAATGAAGTTGCGCAGCCGGGACTGCTCCCGCTGGACCACCTTGGAGATCCTCAGATCCTGTTCGAGGGGCATCGGTTCCAGGCTCGCCGCGTTCTTCATCTACGGTTGTAGACGAACGAGGGGGTGCGGATATTGTACGGCCGCCAAGCGGCTGTAACTATCGTGCCCTCTCGGCGTATCTAGGAGGGAGGATCAGCATTCTGCCTACTGCCTGCTGGGAGTTGGGGCGCCGGGCATGTCATTGCGATCGTTGTCCTTGTGCTCGGTTCCCTCCTGGTCCAACGGCGTTTGAGTCGGCGGGCCTTGTCCAAGGAAGGCAGCGCGCAAGAGATCTCCGAGCGCTCTCAGTCGGCGGTGGGCGGTTCCGAAAGGAAGGGGTTGACGATCGTGAGATCTCCGATTCGCTGACCGTGATTCAGATCTTCGGTCCATAGGAGCTCGCAGCGCGCCCTGCGGGCGGCCTCTACGACCAACGCATCCCAGAACGAGATCTTGAGAGTCGAGGCGAGGCGGATGCCCGCCCGCAGGAGGTCGCCGGTGTTCTCGACGACTTTCCAGGTGAGGTACTGCTCGACGATGACCAGGGCCTCGTCGGGACCGAGCGGCCGAGGCATCTTGCGAGTCACGACGACAAAGAATTCCTGGAGGACCTGAACGCTCAGCACCCCCTCGCCAGAGCGCCACAAGTCCGCCACCAGATCCCCGGCCACGGTGTGCTTGCTGCCCGCGTCGCGGTCCTCGGCGTAGACCAGGATGTTGGCGTCAACGAAGGCGGGCACGCTCGTGGAGCTCGGACCTGGAGGGGAGAGGGCCGCCGCCCAGAGAGGTACCACGCTCGAGGCGGTGGAGAGCGGCTCGCTTGGCCGTCTCGTACGCCTCGGCTTCGGCGACGAGACGAGACAGCTCATCGCGCAGCAGTGCGGAGATGGAGCGATTCCGGCGCGCTGCCAAGATTCGCGCCTTGGAGATGAGGTCCTCGTCCATCGTCAAAGTAATGTTCCGCTGCATCGGGCACCTCGGTACACGTTGTTCACGTGCCGCATTCATTCTACCACCTCACCGTCCCCCCCAACTGTGCTATCCTCTCGCGCCCGCCGCATCGCGGCGGAGTATCGCCTCCCCCACTCTCCAAAGAGGACAGTACTGTGAGCGCCACGAAGAGAAGAGAAGACGTCCGTAACCTCGCCATCATCGCCCATGTCGACCATGGGAAGACCACCCTGGTCGACGCCATGCTCTGGCAGAGCGGCATCTTCGGCGCCCACGAGCACGTCAACGAGCGGGTCATGGACTCGATCGACCTCGAGCGGGAGAAGGGGATCACCATCATGGCCAAGAACACGGCCATCCTCTACCAGGGCACCCGCATCAACATCGTCGACACCCCCGGCCATGCCGACTTCGGCGGCGAGGTGGAGCGGACGCTCAAGATGGTCGACGGAGTGCTTCTCCTCGTCGACGCCAGCGAAGGCCCGCTGCCGCAGACCCGCTTCGTGCTCAAGAAGGCCCTCGAGGCGAACCTGACGCCGATCGTCGTCGTCAACAAGATCGACCGCAGCGACGCCCGGCCGGCGGCGGTGCTCGACGAGGTGTTCGACCTCTTCATCGACCTGGAGGCGACCGAGGACCAGCTCGACTTCCCCGTCCTCTACTGCAACGCCCGGAAGGGGCTCTGCCGGCGCACCGCCGATGGGCCGGACGAGCGGCTGGGGCCGCTCTTCGACGAGATCCTCCGCACCGTGCCGGCTCCGGTGTACACCGAGGGGGCGCCGCTCCAGCTCCTCCTCACCACCCTGGGCTATGACGACTACGTCGGCCGGCTCGCCATCGGCCGGCTGTTCAACGGCGAGATCAAAAAGGCCCAGGAGGTCGCCCTCTGCCGGCGCGACGGGACGGTCGTTCCGGTCAAGGTCACCCTGCTCTACGGCTACGACGGCCTGAAGCGGGTCGAGATCGACCGCGCCGGACCGGGCGACATCGTGGCGCTCGCCGGGATCGCCGAGGTCAACATCGGCGAGACCGTCACCTCCCGCGAAGACCCCCGGCCGCTGCCCACGGTCACCGTCGACGAGCCGACCATCTCCATGGTCTTTTCGATCAACGACTCGCCCTTCTCCGGCCGCGACGGCAAACACGTCACCTCGCGCAAGCTGAAGGAGCGGCTCGACCGGGAAATTCTCACCAACGTCTCGATCCGGGTCGAGCCGACCGATTCGCCCGAGGCCACGAAAGTGTCGGGGCGTGGCGAGCTGCAGCTCGCCATTCTGATCGAGATGATGCGGCGGGAGGGGTACGAGCTCTCGGTCGGCAAGCCCGAGGTGGTGACCCGCTCGGTCGACGGAATGCTGCGCGAGCCGATGGAAATGCTCCAGGTCGACTGCCCCGAGGAGTACATCGGCGTCGTCACCCAGAAGATGGGGACCCGGAGAGGGCGGATGATGAAGATGATCAACCACGGCTCGGGCCGGGTACGGATGGACTTCCGGGTGCCGTCGCGTGGTTTGATCGGCTTTCGGAGCGAATTCCTCACCGATACCAAGGGCTCCGGCATCATGAACCACCTGTTCGACGGCTGGGAGCCCTGGCAGGGGGAGATCGAGCACCGGGCGACCGGCGCCCTGGTCGCCGACCGCGCCGGGCGGACCACCGCCTACGCCATCGAGCACCTGCAGCCGCGCGGCGTCCTCTTCGTCGCCCCTGGCGAGGAGGTCTACGAGGGGATGGTGGTGGGGGAGCACGCCCGGGAGAGCGACCTGGACGTCAACATCGTGCGCGAGAAGAAGCTCACCAACATGCGCGCCTCCGGCTCGGACGACACCGTCCACCTCGTCCCGCCGCGCATCATGAACCTGGAGCAGGCCCTGGAGTTCATCAAGGAAGACGAGCTCGTCGAGGTCACCCCCAAGAGCTTCCGCCTCCGGAAGCGCATCCTCGCCGGGAATCGCCGCAAGTAGCGCGCCGGGGGGAACACGGACGAGCACGGACGGAGCACGGACGAACACGAGAGCCGGGAGCTCGTCCGTGTCCGTCTGTGTCGGTCTCTGTTCGTCCGTGTTCCCGCTTGGGACCCCAACTGGAACGGGCGTTGCATTGAATCTCCGCGAGCGATGGATGCGCGGACGCCACATGGGCAACCCGCGCAACACCTGGTAGCGGCGCCCGAGGGAGCTCCCTTCCCGCCGCCCAACGGATCGCGTCTCCCTCCGGTGGTGGTGAGACGTAGCAAGAAACGGAGGTTCTCCCATGAACATGCAGCGAAAGGTAATGTTGTCCCTCGTCGCCGCCGGGATGCTGTCGATCCCCGCCTGGGCGGGAGAGTTCGGAGTGTACGGGTCGTACTGGAACACCAAGGACGCCAATTCCGGCTATGGCGGCGGTGCCAAGGTCGGCTGGGGCATCCTGGAGCTCCGCGGCACTTATTTCAACGACGTGACGACCAAGCGGGTCCCCGACCGCAACGATTTCAAAATCCACGCCGCCCCCTTGGGCGTCGGTCTCAAGTTCGACCTCACCCACGACACCTCGGTCACCCCCTACCTGGGCGCCGGCGCCGCCTACTACCTGCTCAGCACCAACCAGGGCTCGACCCAGGACGAGGTGGGTTGGTACGGGGTCGGCGGCCTGACCTTCAACACTGCTTCGAAGGTGGGGATCAACGTCGAGGCGATCTGGCATGACGTGCGGGGGACGGTCAAGAACCTGACCACCGACGACATCCACATCGTCGACCGCGCCCACCTCGACCTCTCCGGCTTGGGCGCCAACGCCGGCGTGGTCTGGAAGTTCTAACTCTCCCCAGGGAGGCAGGCGCCACCCCACGGAGGGTGCCTGCCTCCTCTTCTCTCCAAGTACCCCCTTGCGTTTATGGCATAACAGGATATAATGGCGTCGCTTCCAAGGTAGACCGGCCGTGCCGGTACTCAGCTGCGTAGGCTTGACCGACGCTGGACGGAGGGAGTGTGTCATGAAGCGAGTCGTCGTTTCCCTGCTCTCGGTTCTGTTGTTGACCGCGGCCCTCCCCGCCGCGGCTGCCATCTGCACCGTGGACGCCGTACCGGCGGCGACCCTGCTCCTGCCCTACTTCGAGGTCGATCTGGACAGCGGCGGCTGGGGCGCAAAGACGCTGTTCTCGATCAACAACGCATCGGCCTCGGCGGTGCTCGCCCACGTCGTGATCTGGTCCGACCTCTCGGTGCCGGTGCTCGACTTCAACGTCTACCTGACCGGCTACGACGTGCAGACGGTCAACCTGTACGACATCATCGTCAACGGCAACCTGCCGCAGACCGCCTCGGCCGGGCAGGACCCGGCCGATACCATCAGCCCGAAGGGGAAGTTCTCCCAGGACGTCAACTTCGCCAGCTGCCAGGGGAACCTGCCGATCCCGCAGCTGCCGGCGACCTTCACCTCGCACCTCCAGGCCGCCCTGACCGGCCAGTTCTCGAACCTGCTCGGGGGGTGCGCGGGGCTCGACTACGGCGACCGCCTGGCGAGGGGCTACGTGACCGTCGACACGGTCTCGAACTGTACCCTGCGCTTCCCGGGCGACTTGGGCTACTTCGCGAGCGGCGGGAGCGGCGACGCGACCAACCAGAACGTCCTCTGGGGGGACGCCTTCTACGTCAAGGAGGTGTTGAATTACGCCTCGGGCAACCCGCTGGTTCACGTCGAGGCCTCGGCCACCAACCCGGAGACCAGCGTCGCCGGGCAGTACACCTTCTACGGCCGCTACGTGGGCTGGACGGCAGCCGACAACCGCGAGCCGCTCGCCACCGAATTCGCCACCCGCTTCACCAACGGCGGCCCCTTCAGCGGCGGCACCGACTTGGTCGTCTGGCGCGATTCGAAGGTCAGCCAGGGGGCCTTCAAGTGCGGCACCCTCCCGGCGTGGTACCCGCTGGGACAGGAGGCGGTGGTGTTCTTCGACGAACAGGAGCACAACATCATCGCCCAGGTCTTCCCGGTTTCGCCGCAGCCCCATGGCCCCGGCATCATCCCCTTCCCGGCCGAGGCCCAGCGCACGCACGTGGGCGGGCCCGCGCTGCCGGTGCCGTACAACTTCGGCTGGTTCTATTTCGACCTCAACACCGCGGTCACCGCCGCCGGCAACGTCCCGCCGGAGGACCCGGTGGCGGCCCAGGCCTGGATGAGTACCCTGATGCAGGCGGCGGGGCGCTACAGCGTCGGTTTCGACGCCATCCAGCTCGACAGCGCCTGCCGAGCGAACCATGCGTTCCCGCGCTAGTCGTAGACGTTCCCCCCAACCGGCGCCGGTTCCTGCCGGCGCCGCCTTTTTCCCCTCCGCCGGACTCTGTTCTTCGCATATACTCAGCGCGGCGAAACACCTGGGCTCGCCCCAGGTTCCCGCACGCCGCAACCGTAACAGACTGTACGAGGGAGGG